>ERZ1643247.971-NODE-971-length-29917-cov-8.570357_pt1 | contig 29917 bp, 23 predicted proteins | sample MGYA00579264_ERZ1643247 | MGnify/ENA primary metagenome ERZ1643247 (study PRJEB29033, sample SAMEA4952262) | chicken gut metagenome | biome: Broiler Chicken; feature: Gastrointestinal Tract; material: Caecum | place: Ireland | collected 2018 | study: Broiler... | reverse complement strand
TTCGCGGGCATGGGATATACCATGTCCGCATCCATGGCGTTGCCTTCGCCGTCCATGACCGCTGCCTGCTCCGTCTGTTCTTCCTCCGCGGGCGGCGTCTTGCCTTCATCTTCCCGCAACAGGAATACCCATGTCCCGACCATGCCGACAAGCAGCACGAGGATGAGGAAGAAGGAGATCACCCACTTCACGGTATCCGACCGCTTGTGTGCATATAGTTCGTTGTTACTCATATTTCACCTCCGTTAAAAGATCAGTTCACTGTCCGAAAGAGACAGGTTTGCATAGTTGCCCGCTGCGGGCCATGCGTACATGAGATAGCTGTCCTCGCGCGTGTAGCTTCCGTACTTGCCTCCCACGCTCGCCGCGACGCGCCAAAGCACGGTGTCTTGATCCTGCGTTAAGTACCGCTCTGCAAGTTCTTCGCCCGAAAGGTCTTTGTAGTACGTCGTGTTCTTCGTCATCTCGCCCGTTACGAACGAGCCCGACTCATGGCGGAAGTTGTACGGCTCAAACATGTGGTTATCAAAGGAAAACGTCTTGCCGATGGCGTTCTCGATTTCGTCCACGCGGGTATAGCTGTACGAGCCCATGGAACCGCTCGAACCGTGATGGTCAAAATAGGTACGGCCGTCGTCCGCGCCTGCGCTCGTCAAGAACGATACTTTACAGGTCGCCTCCTCCGCGAGGGTATAGACGTCCGAATAGGTCGGCGTTGCCGTGAGCGTGTACACGTTATACGACGACGTACCGCCGTAATAAGTGAAATTGATGCTTACTTCCTCGCCTTCGGGAATGGCAACGTTCCCCGTGCGGCTGCCTTCCAGCGTGACGTCCATGCCCGTGATGCGCTGCGCATAGTCCACCGTACACGTCGCGTGACCGTTACGTAATCGGTGACCGACTTCCCGTTCGCCCACGAGGAGGAGCCGTCCTCAAATTTGATAGACCAATCAAAGGTCTTTTCGCCCGCATAGTCCGGCTCAACGCTCGCCGTGAGGGTATAGGCAGTATCCGCCAACGCGGAGACCCCGTTTGACGCATACGCCGCAGGGGCGATCTTTGCCGACATCAACGATACGCCGTGTTCCGCTGTTTCGCTGATGACGGCGCCGTCTTTGGGTTCCGCTTCGGGATCGTCCTCCTGCGGCTGAATGAACAGCGCACACAAAAGCCCGATGGAGAGGATAGCGACCAAAACCATCGCTATGACCGTGATGATCCAGCTGAACTTATCCGACCAAGAATTGTCGTTATAGTTGCTCATTGTTACCTCCGAAAATTTAGATTTTGGGAAATACAGAGCCTGCGGTTTTCCCCGCAGACTCCGTTCCCGAAAGTGCTATGCCGCCGTTATTCCGCGAGCAGCATATTAAGAAGCGACCTGTCCGACGTGCGCGAGGGCTTGACCGTGCATTCATAGACCTTGCCGTCCTCGTCCACCGTGCGGACGATATAGCGGTTTGCCTTGATGACCTTTTTGGTCTTTTCGTCCTCGACCTCGAACGGCTCGATGATGAGGTCCGCCCTGTCCGCGTCGCCGAAAACGATATCCAGCACGGTATAGCCGCCCATGTCGGTATCCTTGTTGGGCGGGGCGAGGTCGATCTTTACCTCTCTACCGCGCACGACGCCCTTGATGAAGTAGTGATAGCACGTCTTGCCGTTGTACTCAAAGGGTTCCTTCTGTACATAGAGCTGCCGGTCGATATTCTTGTTTTCTGCCATGCTATTTGTTTCCTCCCGTTAATTTTTTCCTTTGGACTGCGAGATCGCGCGTGCTTCTTCCTTGCTCTTCCCTTCCGCAAGCGCTTTCTTGTACTTGTAGATCGAGGCATGGTCGCCCTGACACTGAAGATACCCCGAGCGGATGCCCGCCTCGTAATCTGTCAGTTCCTTGCCCTCTTTCGGGCCGTGCTGATGTACTTTCGCCCTGCGTTCGTCCGCGTAGCTCTTGGCACGCTTCGAGGGGATCTGCCAGCGACGGCGGTTATATTTTCCCGCGCCCGATTCTTGCCCTTGTTTTGCCTTATTCGGCATTGTCTTTGTTACCTCCGTTCAGTTGATAAGAATGCAACGCTATGTTGCCTGCCCGTGTTGCCGTTAGCTAAGCGAAATAAAAATATGAAGTTGTAATATGGTAACGAACGCTTCTAACCTCGGGACACTTGCCCCCATGCGAATCTTTGCGGTGAGCGGCCGCTCTTACACTTGCAAGTACCACACGGTTTTCTCGCCCTCTTGTTCCTTGCGTCCGGTTACGCCTGTTTATTCAACGTACTTCCTGCCATACGTCGAAACGGGGATGCGGTTGCCGTCTATATGAGCGCGGTCTTTGAACGCTTTCTCATACTCACGGTCTTTTTGCATCGTGCGGCGGTGATAGGTATCGTAGCTATACAGATACGTTCCCGCCTCCGGATCGTCGCTGATCCCGATCTCCTGAAACACAATGTACTCCCGCGTGCGGTATACATTCGTCACCTGCGCAAGATATTCATCTCTTTTCATCATGACCATCACCTCCTTTTTGAGTTTTTTCAAACGCACTCTGAAAGAATGCGTACAGCTGTCTGTTCAGATTTCGGATATACCCTTCGCTGCACCCCCTCTTCTCTGCCAGCGATGCCTGTGTATCGTTTCCGATATATAACGACAGGTAGAGAGCATACAACCGCGGCGGCGCACTTCCGATTGCCGCGTTATACTTTTCCGCCAAGCCTACAGCCGTGCTTTTTGCCACACAGTCCGAAGCCCTGTCGAACATCGCCTTATGTGAATAGTAATATCGGATATCCTGTAATTCCCTTCGGATCTGTTCCGTCGTCAAATTCTGTCCTCCTTCTTCTTACCGAACTTCTTTAATATCGAACGAAGCACGCGGCTGTCGCTTTCACTCACCTCTTCCGTAAGCCTTACAAGCACATCCGTCTGTTCCTCTGTAAGATAACGTCCGTCCAACCGAAAATTGTCCATGACGTGGATTCCTCCGCCTTTCCCCGGGATGGCATAGATCGGATACTTCCGTGACAGGAGCAGCAGATCATGATCGATTGTCCGTTTGCTCACGCCGAACTCGAAAGCAAGATTAGCTCGTGTCGTAAACTTGTCCGAACTCAATGCTTCCAAGATGGCGCGGCGTCTGTCTGCCGCCGTCACGTTTTCCCTCCTTCCGCCGATTTCTGCCCGTATTCTACAGGCTAAAGGTGCAGGTTTTCTGCACCTTATAAAATTTTTTCTTACTTTTTCAAAAATTTTTTGCAATCAGTCAACCGTCGGCTTAAAATACAAACGTAAAATTCTTCATTCTGCTTTCTAACTTTCTAAATAAAAAAGATCCCGATCAAAGATCGGGATCCCGTATATTTACCGCCGATGAAAACTCATCTTTGGTTGGGGGGGGCTATGTTATTGTACGGACGGTTCCTCGGGAATGGTCTCTTCCTCTTCTTCGGGAGGGAGAGCGGGCTCGTCCTCGACGGGAGTTTGCGCCGTTTCATTCAGCGATTCCACCGTCAAGCGGGAGAAGGTCACGGTATCGTTCATGGAATAAATTCCGATATTGCCGTTCTTCCCGACGGAAACGGAATAAGATTCTGTAAAGGATTCCGAAACGGAAGCGCCCTGCTTGTTGACCGCAGAAATGGTGACGGTATAATCATCCAACTTCGTTTCCGCATTGTAGACTTTATCCACCTGAACTGTGATCTCATCGTCCGGATTCAAGGTGTACAATGTCGTAGCATAATCAAAATCCAGCCAGCGATCGTTCCAGCCTTGCACTCCTTCCTTCCCATACCGAACGCCGTTTATAAAGTGCAGAATTTGAAGATTGATCAATCCCGTATTGTTGGGATTCCATTTCAGATAGATCACCACATAGTTCTGCGCGTCCTGAAACCAAGGGACAATGCCCATGTTGATCTCGCCGGTTACCGCCGTTGCGGCACCCTTGAAGGTTGCCGTAAGCCGATAATCGCCGCTTGCATTTTCATCCGAACGGACCAGGAAGTTCGCCAGGAGAACAGTATTTTGATTGGTTGCACCATTTGCCGCAAACGTCCATGTATCGGGCTTGAAAACATTCCAGCCGCTTTCATCCATCACCAAATTGGGCTTTACGACGGTGACGGTGACGGTGACAGGCTTTGCGCCATCCGCCGTGAAGGTGAACACATAGACGCCCTCTTCGGAAATAACAAACGCTTCGCCGGAAACAGGCTGCAATGCGTCGGCGGCATCGCCGTCTTTTGTATAGGAAACGGCGACCTCCGCCCCTTCCGTTGCCGACCAGGTGAGCGTGACTTCTTTCCCGGGGGCGATCTCATCCGCGCTCGCCGTCGCCGTGATGACGGGTGCTTTTACCACCACGCCCGTAACGGTGACGGAAGCCGTATCGTCGCCCGCCGTAACGGTGCAGGAGAACGTGCCGCTGCCGTCCGCGCCGTTTGCGGGCGCCGTGACGAGCGTCCACGTCCAGCCATTCTCCTCCGTGCCTGCGGCGGGAAGCGCGGGCAGCGTAACGGTGATCGTCTTCTCGCAGCCGCCGTAGGTGCAGCCGATCTGCGTTTCGCCCGCCTGGTACGCATCCGCCGTGTAGGTCGCGGCATAGGTATGCTCGGCGTTGGTGGGGATTGTCACGCCCGTGACGGTGACTGTGACGGAATAGCCGTCCTGCTCCACCACCTTGTAATAGCTGCCGCTGCCGTCCGCGGTATGGGAGGGAGCCGTGTAGCCGTTCTCTGTATCGAGCGTCCACGCGGCGGCATCGAACGCCGCCATGTTGAGCGTGAGTTTGTGTTCTTCGTCCCGTTCGCAGACGACTTCCGCCGTCCACGCCCCGCTCATCGTTTCCTTGTCATACGCAACGCTCACCGCCGAGAACCGATGCCCCAAGGCGGGAACGGTCACGTCAAAGGAGATGGACGTATCGTCCGCATAGGTGTACGTCGTCGTGCCCGCGCCTTCGCACGTTGCGGGCGTCTTTTCGACGGACGTATAGGCACTTTCCGTACCGAATTCGGGCAGCGTGACCGTCTCGGTCGCTCCTGCGGAAAGGTCGCAGTCCTCTGCCGTACAGGTGCGCGTCGCCGAGCCCTCCTCCGTCTGCGTGGGCGCCGTCACCTGCCATGCGCCATAAGTATGGACGTGCGGCTCTTTGACCGTCACGGTGACCGTCTTATTATCCGCACCCTCCGCCGCAAATGTGAACACATACACGCCTGCCTCGGAGATGGTGAACGGCACACCCGACGTGAACGCAAGTCCGCTCGCCGCCTCGCCGCCCTTGGTGTAGGTAACGGTGACGTCCGCTGCGTGCGTTGCGCGCCAGGTGAGCGTGACCTGCTGCGCCGTGGTGACCTCTGCCGCGCTTGCCGATGCGAGGATCGCAGGATCGGGCGTCGGCTTTTCGACGGAAGGCAGCCATTCCACCTTCACCTCGCTCGCCGTGATCCACTCCGTATCGCCGGAATTGGGCTCTGCGGCAAGATCGTAGAGGATAAAGTAGACATCGGCGGAAGCTTGCGTCACGGTTTCGATGGTGAATCCCACCACGACGATGCCGAGATCGTAAGTCACGAAGATCTTGTTCCCCGAACGCGTGACGACGATACGCGTATCCGCTTTGAGCGTATTGAACGTATCGTGGTCGATGAGAGCGGTCAGATCTTCATAGTCGCGCGAGACGACGCCGTTTGGATTGACTTCATTGTTCGCACCGCTCCACCATGTATTGGCAGGGCGGAAGAAATACTGCGTCGCGCCGTCGTTCACCTGCACAAAGACGCCCTCTTCCCAAGCCGTAGCGGACATTGCGCCCGAGAGCTTTGCCGTGAGAACGAGCGACTCGCCGTCGCGCAGCGCGTAAGGATGCACGAGCGCCTGTCCCCAAGTGTCGAGCGCGGCATTCTCATATTCGCCGCCCACGAACGTCCACTGCGCCGTGAGCGTGACGTTGCCGTCCGCCGCATACTCCGCCTGGGCGGCATACGTCTGCTCGCCGTCCCTCCAGCCTGTAAACTGATAACCGAACGCCGCGGAAGGCGCTGCGGGAAGCGTGATCTTCCCCCCTTCCTCCGCCGTCTGCGCGGCAGGAGCCTGTGTCCCTTCCGCCGCGTGTTCGCCGAGGGCAAACGTAACGGAATACGTCTCTGGTTCGGTCTGCGCTTCGGTGACCGTCACGGTGACCGTCTTATTATCCGCACCCTCCGCCGCAAATGTGAACACATACACGCCTGCCTCGGAGATGGTGAACGCCGTGCCCGACGAAAACGTGAGCTCGTCCTCCGCCGTGCCGTCCACCGTGTAAGTGACGCTGACCTGCGCCCCTTCCGTTGCCGACCAGGTGAGCGTGATCTCTCCGCCCGCCTCGACCTCGGTCTTGTCCGCCGTTGCCGTAATAACGGGCGTCTCAGGCCCGGGTTCAGGCTCGGGTTCGGGCTCAGGTTCAGGCTCGGGTTCGGTCTGCGCTTCGGTGACCGTTACAGTGACCGTCTTACTCTCCGCACCCTCCGCCGCAAACGTGAACACATACACGCCCGCCTCGGAGATGGTGAATGCCGTGCCCGACGTGAACGTGAGTTCATCCTCCGCCGTGCCGTCCACCGTGTAGGTGACGCTGACCTGCGCCCCTTCCGTTGCCGACCAGGTGAGCGTGATCTCTCCGCCCGCCTCGATCTCGGCGTCGTCGACCGCTGCCGTGATGACGGGAGGCGTGGTCTGATCCCCCGGCGTCTGCCCGTCATCGTTACAGGCGGCAAACGTCAGCGTCCCGCACGCGACTGCGAGCGCCGCCGCAGTCAACAGCCACTTTCCTTTTCTCATATTTTTCCCTCCTATCTGTTCCGCCCCCTTGGAAGAGGGCGGACAAATTTCTTATTTTTTCTTCTTTTTCACAAGGAAGAACACACCGACGCCGATGCCTGCAGCCACGACGACTGCCGCAACAACGATGCCCGCAATGGCGCCGCCCGTGAGCGGCTGACTGCCCTCGCTTTCGCCTGCACCGCCGTTTTCTCCGGAGCCGCCCTGCGAACCGTCTGCGGCGGATACAACGATCTCCTTCGTTTCAGTCGCGCTGCTGCCCCAGCTGTCCGTTGCCGTAATGGTCACGGTGTACGTTCCCTCTTTTTCAGGCGTGAAGCGCACGCCGTCCAGTTCCACCGCCTCGCCATCGGGGTCCGTCACCGTAATGACGGGCGTGGGAGCAATGCCGCCGTCCCCTTCAAGAGACGCCGTGATGACGCCGAGATTGACCGGCTTGCCCACCGTCCCCGTCGTCGGGAAGGAGGCGGGAATGTTGATGGTGATGGTTGCCTGCGCCGTGAAGATCCGCTCTTCGGATACAGTAAATTCGGAATATGTTGCGCCGACGTTAAAGGAGTTGACCCCCACATACGCATCCGCTTTCAGATCGAGCGCCGCGATCGTCGTGCTCGCCGTAGGCGTGAACGCACGATTGAGGTAAACGTTCAAAGTGCCGTCGGGAAGCACCTCGGCTTCCAAATAATTGACGTCTTGAAGTCCGACGGTAATATCCGATTCCAGCCACGTCATCGTAAACAATTCTCTGCCGCCCGCGAGACCGTTGATGCAAAGTTTCGGCGAACCGTCTTCCCATTGGGAGAGCCACACCATAACAAAATTGGCGTTGTCGTAATAGTAAGGCACGATCCCGAATTTCCACTCATCCGTTCTGTCGGTCTGATTGAGTTCGTCTGCTTTGATCGCCGCGCCGACATAATAGCCTTTTGTCGCGTCGGCAAGCGCGTTCTTGGTGAGCGCATTGGTTGCACGATAACTCGTACCGCCTTTTTTGAGCGAATTGGAGATCGTTTTACCGTCTTCGCTGATCGTCCACGTCCCCTCGCGCGCGCCGTACACCGTCCAGCCGTTCTTTTCAAGAGGCGTATTCGACACAAACGTATCGGTAACGGAAATATCACTCACGGTGAGCGTTCCGCCCTTGGCAAAAGCGCCCACGTTCACGCTGTCAAAATTTTCCAGCGATGCGATCGTGACCGCTCCGTCCGCAGGTTCGGAAGCGCCGCTCTCGGTTTGGGCAGTAAAGGAGACGGGCGTTTCGCCTGCGGTGACCGTGACCGCCGAAGACTTCATGTGAACGGAGAACTGCCCCGAAAGCGCCGTCTGTGCCGTCCAGACCTTTTCTTGCCCGTACGCTTCTTCGATGAGAGAAAGCGTACCCTCTCCCGCAACGAGACGAACGTTATTGTCGTCGTCAATATAATTAAGATACAGCCCGTAATCCGCGTCCTCTGCATTCTCCGAAGGAGTAAAGGCGAGCGAGCCCGCAAAGGTCACGTCCTCATACGCCTCGCTGCTGCCCGAAGACATATAAAAGCGCGTATGATTTTCCGTACTCTCCGCATCCATGGTGACGGTATTGCCCGTAACGGCAATATCGTTTCTCTGCTGCGCCGTCATGTGATAACTGCCGTTTACAAACCAGGTAAACGGTTCGTATCCGACGGCATCGCCGAGATCAGCCGTGAAAGACGTAATATCGATCGGATGACCAAATGCGTATAATCCGATCTTCCCGCCGGAGCCCGCCGACTGCGAAAAGCTCTGCACGGAGAACTTCGTCGCGACAACCTGTCCGCCTGCATCCTGACCTTCGATGGTCGTAACATACTCGTCCATTCCCGTAGAGGCGTTATACGTTCTCTGCACGGTCATGGTAATGGGCAACGCGGACGATATAGACGCCGTCGTCGTGCCCGCGAATTGCACCTCATTCCAGGGGATATCCGCCGTCCCTCCTACACCCTCTGCGCCGTACCAGTTGCCGCCGATCTTTCTTTGCACGAGCAGCGAGAACGGCGTACCGTTCGTCCACTTCATGGATACGAGGATGAAATTATTTGCATCCTGCGCCCACGGAACGATCCCGAAGCCGATCTCCTTCGTACCCATCCCTTCGGTGATCGAAAACGTCGCCGACAGGGTATAATTGTAGGACGTTTCCTGATAATCCATCGTAGCAAAATCGCCAAGGAATGCGCTGCCGGAACCCGTTGCCTTTCCGTCCGAAAAATTCCACGCCGCAGAAGGCGTATCCCAGCCGGTGCTGCTTGCGACAAAGTTTTCCGCAGCTTCCTGCGGCGCGGACACTTCTTCCGCCTGTGCGGAAACAAGCCCCGCGCCCGCCGTCAGCGTACAGGCGAGCATCGCCGCTGCGGCAATGCCTGCGATCTTCTTGGTTTTGCTCATCATATCTATTTCCTCCCAAAACAGTTATTTCGTATTTCCGCCCGAGCCGTATGCTTCGAGCTGCGCCTGCAATGCCGAAAGATCGGTATCTGCAAGCGAGGCGATATCCGCTTCCCCGAACGTCGAACGCATATAGACGATGGGCTGGATATTGACGACGCCGCACCAGACGAGCCACAGCTTCGCGCCGCTCCCGCCGAGCGAGAAATCGGCGACGCCCGTCGCTTCGGGGCAGAGCGCGCGGAAAGCGTACCCAACCTCGCCGTTGTAATCCGAACTCAATTTCGTATTCTGCTGCAAGAAATACGCCGCATTCTTATAGAACTCGTCTCCCGTGTGCAGATACAGCTTGAAAAACTCGTAGTAGAGAACGGCGGAGTAATTGTCCGCACCCGAATGCCCCGTGGCGATGAGCGAGAAGCCCGAAACGCCGCCGTCGGCAAACGTGTTGATGTCCTCCATCGTTCCCGAAGGAACGGCAAAGTCGTAGCAATATACCCAGGAGAGCGCGGAGACCGCCGCGTGCTCAGCTGCTTTCAGATACTTCTCCTCGCCCGTCAGCTCGTAGGCGGCGTCAAAGCAGTAAAGCGCATAGATGGACGCCTCTTTATCTACCGTATTGGGGTTGTCGGGCGTGCCGCCGACGTACTTTTCACGGTCAAGATACAGATTGTTATAACTGAATTCCGCCGCCTTGACCGCCGCATCGTAGTACTTCTGCTCACCTGTATATTCATACAGACGCACGAGGAAGCGCACCGCGACGGGGGTATTCAGTTTGCTCGTCCCCTGCCAAGTGAATTCATCCGTGCGGGTGCAGACGCTGCCGTTCGTCTCGTAAGCGCGATAGAAAGAGCCGTCCTCATTCTGGTTTTCCGCCATCCAGCTGCCGACTTTGAGCACGGCAGCCTCCCAAGCTCCATAGCCCGAAACGCCGTTCTTTCTTGCGTAGACGCAGGCATCCAGCATCCCCTCCATACCGTCCACGAAGCAGCGCAGGAAGGAGGGATAGTTGCGCGCCGTACCCGTTGCCGTCGTACTGCCGTTGTTGGGATCCCACCACACGGGCGGAAGCGTCGTTCCCATGATCTTGCTCGACGCCCAGAAGTCGAGCATCGTTCTGCCCTTATCCTCCATAGCCGCGTCGTTCGTTTCAACGCCCTCGCTCAGAAGGAAATAACCGATAGAAGTCTGCTGCCCGATAAAGCCCATCTGGAAAGAGTAGCCCTGCGAGGACGACCAGTCGCCGTAGGTATCGGGGGAAGTGAGGTCGAGGCTGAACGGAACGCCCGCTTCGACGATCCCGTCCGTGTCGAACTCCTTATACGTTTCGGAGAATACCTCGATGTTGTCGTCGTAGATGGAATCGATCTCGACGTCCTGCGCGACGGCGGGCGACTCCGCATTGAACGCCGTTTTGAACGTTTCGGTCATGGAAACGGCATACGTAGCCTGTTTTTCGGGAACGAGCGATACTTTATACGTATGCGCAGAGCCGACCGTCATCTCGTGATAGATGCGCGTCCAGCCGCTGCCCTGCATCTCCGCGCTCGGGTAGCAGAAATCCACCGCCATCCCGCCTTCGGAAGAATACCCGATGGAGCCGTACTGCAAGCCGTTATCCGCATTGCCGTTGCTGCCGCCGTAGAGCGTACCGTTGACGGTGATCTCGGGTTCCAGATGCGCAAGCGCAAGAGAATATCCGGATTCCTTATCGCGCAGCATGGCAAGAGGAAGTCCCGTGCGCGTTTCCTTGACGTACATTTTCGGCACGTTAAGATTGCTCCCCTGCGCGCCGTTCGTCATATCACGCGAATCTTTATAGAGAATGGAGGGAATAAAATAATCGAACGCGGTATAGTCCTTCGACGCGTCGGTGCTTCCGAAGGAATACACCGTTTCAAAGCCGAAATCCCCCTGCCCGACTGCCGTGACCTCCGCGGTACGGGCCATGGCAAACACGTCGCCTTGCAGATAGTAGCGGTCCTTGAAGGCGACCTCGCTGCCGTTCTCCGTTTCAACGGTCGCCGTGCAGAGATACCCGTAGTCCTGCGCGGAAACCGCTTCATAGTTCTTTGCGGCGTCGGCAGTCGAATAGGACATGAGTTTTTTATCCACCATCAGCGAAACGCCCGCGGGCGTTTCGGAGGCAAAAATGACCGACTGCGCCGTAGATGCCGCTTCCTTATCGGAAAGCAGCGTGGTATCCACCAACTGTACGGCATACCCATCCCCCGACGAGACAAAATCGAGCCGATAGTCCCCCGCCAGAAGCGCCGCGGTGCCGTTTACGTCAACAATGGCGCCTTCGGGCGCGGCGGGAAGTTCGGCATTGTCCTTCTGCGGCTGCTGATCCCCGCCCGTGCAGGCGGCAAATGCCGTCATACCGAGCGCGCAGCAGATCGCAAGGCTCCCGATGCGTACAAAACGTTTGGTTTTCATCATCTTTTCTCCTGATTTGGTTTTCATCATCTTTTCTCCTGATTTGAATGATTATTCTTTGATCCCCGACAGCACGATACCCTCTGTAAAGAACTTCTGCGCAGCGCAATAGAGGATGAACGTGGGGATGAGTGCGATCACCGCGCCCGCCATCATCAGCGGATAAGGCGTGTTGCCGATCGTGGGAATGCTCTTCAAGACGAGCTGCAACGTTCTGAGTTCCGTCACCGTTCCGACGTAGAGCAGCGGGCCCAGATAGTCGTTGTAAATACCGTTGAACGACAGAATGACCTGCGTGATAAGAACGGGAAGCGAGAGCGGCAGCGCGATCCGCAAAAAGATCCCCCACCAGCCCATGCCGTCGATCTGCGCAGCTTCTTCAAGCTCCTTCGGGAACCCGAGGAAGTACTGCCTGATGAGGAACATCGTCATGGCAGACCCGAAACACCCGGGAATGATGAGCGGAAGCGGCGTGTTCGTCCAATGGTAAAAATTCGCAAACAAGATATACGACGGGATCATGGTGATGACGCCGGGCAAAAGGATGGTCGCAAGCAGCACGAAGAAAATAGCGTCCCGCCCGGGGAACCGCAGCCTCGCAAAGGCGTAAGCCGCCATGGCGCTCGTGAACACGCCCACAAAAAGCGGCGCGAGCATATAGAGAATGGTGTTCAGAAACCCTCCGAGGATATTGTACTCGGAAAACAATTTTGCATAATTGTCAAACGTGACGGTATGCCAGAGCCAGTTATAATCCTTGTGATAGATGCCCACGACGGGCTCGCCGCCATTCACATTGAACTGATAGGCAAACGACGTTGAAAGCGCAAACAAGAACGGGACGAGCCACAAAACGGCAAGGAAAATGAGGATAACATACAGCGCGATCTTGGGCAGCATCCGCTTGAAGCGCTGCTTCTTATCGACTTTTTGGCGTGCGGCAGGCGTTGCCGCGGAAATTTCCGTCTGCATGGTTCTGCCTCCTCAATACTTCACCCAATACTTGGATGCAATGAACTGGATCGCCGAAACAATGATAAGGATAAGCCCCAATAAAAGCCCCATTGCCGAAGCAAACCCGTAGCGATACCCCCATTCACCCGTAATATAGCGGTAGATCCACCACACGGGCATAACGGTATGTTCGCTGATAATATCTCCCGTCATGACCTGAAACTGCGTAAACGCCTGGAACGACCCGACGACGCCCGTCAACAGAATATAAAACAAAACGGGCGAAATGCCGGGCAGCGTAATGGCGCGGAATTTTGTGAGCGGTCCCGCGCCGTCCAGCGCTGCGGCGTCATAGAGATCGCGGGAAATGTTCTGCAACGAGGAATAAAAGAGCAGCAGACCGCCGCCAAGCCCCGCCCACAGCCCCATGAAGATCATGGACGCCATGAAATGCTCCTCGTCAAGGAACCCGAAGTCATCGGTGAGATGAAAGCCGAGATTCTCCAAGAACTCCCAAAGAATGCCGTAGTGCGAAGCAAACATCCACTGCCAGATGAACGTGAGCGCGACCGAGCCGCAGATCGTCGGGATATAGAAGATCATACGCAGCGCCGTCGAGCCGCGGCTGATGTTCACAAGCATTGCGGCAACGACGAGCGAAAGCAGCGCGCCGAGCGGAACGCCGATCGTAAAAACGAGAGCATTGAGGAGCGAGCGCAAAAACCAGTCTGTATTGCTCGAAAAGATCTCGATAAAGTTGCCGAAACCGATAAACTTGGGCGGCGAAAACAGATCGTACTCCGTAAAAGAATAGCCGATAGAAAGTACGAGCGGAAACGCCGTAAACAGCAAAAATCCGATACACAACGGCGCAATAAATACGTAGCCCCAAATGCATTCGTTGCGCCTGCGCCTGTTCATTTTATTCTTTTTAGGAGAAGGGGCCGTTTCCGCCCCCTCTCCTAACGTTACAACTTCTGCCGTTGTCTGCATCATGGGACCTCCGCAAGTTATACGAGCTGGTCGATCGTCGTCTTGCACTCATCGAGGAAGCGCTCTACCGTCCAACGGTCGTTCGCATTCGTATCGAGCAGATGCGCCGAAAGACCGTCGTACCCAAGTTCCTTCCACTGATCGGAAGTGAGATACATCCAGGTACCTGCGGGCTGTGTAGAAGCCGATTTCAGGAAGATCTCGTAATTGGAAGGCTTGGAATTCTCGTATACGGCGAGATAATCCTCGTCAAACGCGACCGACTGATAGATGGGGAACTGGAAGCCTGTCGCCGCCAGAATTTCCTGTCCTTCGGGGCATCCGATATATTCCACCAGCTTCCATGCGGCATCCAGCTTTGCGGGATCGATGCCGCTGTAAATGGCATAGGAAACAGAGCCCGACCATGCGTTTGCCCCTGGATTTTCTTCAAAGGCGGGAACGTAGGCAATATCCCAATCAAAGGAGTTGCCCTGAATGGTCGCAAGTTCCCAGCTGCCCGCGATGACGGTGGCGACCATCTCCTGCGCAAAGAGCGCCGTCGCGTCGCCCGTCTGCGTCACCGTTCCGGGAGGCGTGATGCCCTTGCCGTCCGCATAAGTATAATAGGCATCCTGAATAAACTTGTACGCCTTGTTGAGCGCCGTAAGATCGGACTGCTCCGTCGGGAACGCCGTACGACTGTCGTTGAGGAAGTCGCCGCCCGCCGACCAGACGAGCCCCTCCGTCGAAAGCCCCGCCACACCGTAGATATCGGGAGTGCCGTCGCCGTCCAGATCCTGCGTGAGCGCCTCCCACATATCGACCGCTTCCTCGATGGTCATGACCCTGTCGGAAGGCGGCAGTTCCACGCCGAACTGCTCAAAGAGATCCTTGTTGTAATACATGACATGCGAGGAGATGTCGCGCGGCATGGTCATCTGATTGCCCTGCCCCGTGAGCCCCGTTGCGGGATCGTACTGATAGCGCGTGACGACGGAATCGAACATATCGTCCATATCCACAAGGTCGCTCGCAGCGATGTAGGGAGAAAGATTGACCATCGTCTGCGTGCTGCCTTTGACCCAGTTCGTGAACACGCCGTCCGAAACAAGGAACACGTCGTGGACGTCGTTCGTCGCGAAACGGGTGGAATACGTCGTTTCATAGTCGCTGATGATCTCCAGATCGACCGTAATGGAGGGATAGCGCTTGTTGAATGCTTCCAAAAGCACTTCCAGCACGGCGCGCTCAATGGAAGCGCCGTCCGAATCCCAGTGAGACATCGTGATGGTAACGGGGCTGCCCGTATATTCGTAGACTGCGCCTGCCTCGTCATACTTTTGCTGGATCTGCGTGATCTGATCCTGCGAAACGTTGATGTTCTCGTCTCCTTCCCCGATGTTCCCCGCGCAGCCCGTCGCCAGCGCGCCGAACGTCATCACCGTTGCAAGGGACGCTCCGCACAGAGCCGTCAGCACCTTTTTTGCCTTCATATCTTTTTCCTCCTTCAACCTTTTCAATTTGATTTTTCTTCCGCAAACCGCAGAAGGGTGAAACTGTACGCGGGCAGACGCACCGTATGGATGCGTTCCGTCCCCCTCTCGCACGCCACGTTTTTGGGAACGACCTTTTCGGGCTCTTCCAAACAGTTATAAGCGTGCAGCTCTCCCGAAAGCTCGATGCGCTCGATCATCCGCACGGGCGTTACCTGGAAATCAAGGTCACAATCCTGCGCCTCCGCTGTCTTATTGACCGCAAAAAGCGCATACGTTCCGTTCTGATAGGCGCAAGCCGTGTACACCTTTTCCGTATCGCCGTACCTGCTTGCCATCTGTTCCCCGCGCACCACGGTGCGCAGCGCCTGACCCTTGGCAAATTGTATCGCCATCTGATAGGGATAATAGATGGTCTGACGGAACAGCCCGCCGCCCGGCTGCGTAAAGATGGGCGCGATGACGTTGACAAGCTGTGCAAGGCATCCCATTTTGACGCGGTCGGCGTTGTTGATGAGCGTACACGCCATGCCCGCAAGCGCGAGCGCGTCGGCGAGGTCGTAGATATTCTCCAATCTGCGCGCGCCGCGCGTCCAGCGCGCTTCGCAGCAGTCGTTGTGGACGTCCAGCCCGTTCGGCGCGGGCTTGGTATGCCAGATATTCCACTCGTCCACCGAGATCTTCATCACCTTCTTGCTGCGCTTGTATGCCTTCACATAGTCCGCCGCCGAAGCAACTGTTTTGATGAACGCATCGAAATCGGTATGTGAACTCAAAAAATCGGTGACGTTCTGCGTATCGTCCGGATAGGTATAGTAGCGATGCATGGACAGGTAGTCCACATAGTCGTATGTATGCTGTAAAACGATCCTGTCCCACTCGGGATACGTTTTCTGATCGGGCGTGGAAGAGCCGCAGACGACCAGCTCGATGTCGTGATCCACCCAGCGCATCATCTTTGCCGTCTCCGCCGCCTTTCTGCCGTATTCCTCGGCGGTCAGCGCGCAGATCTGCCAATCCCCGTCCATCTCGTTGCCGATGCACCACGTTCTGATGCCGAAGGGCTTCTCCCTTCCGTTCCTGCGGCGCAGATCGGAGATCGCCGTCCCCTTCTCATGATTGCAGTATTCCACGAGCTGCGCGGCGTCCTTGGGCGTTCCCGTGCCCATGTTGACGCTCATCATGACTTCGGCGCCCACCTTTTCCGCCCAGCCGCAGAACTCATGGAGCCCGACCTCGTTGGTTTCAAGCTGCCCCCATGCAAGATCGAGCCGCACGGGGCGGTCTTTGCCGATGCCGTCCCTCCAATCATACCCCGAAAGGAAATTTCCGCCGGGATAACGGACCTTGGGAACGTGCAGTGCGCGCACGGCGTCCATGACGTCTTTGCGGAACCCCTGCTCATCGGCAAGCGGATGAGCAGGCTCGTAAATGCCGTCATAGACCGCCCTTCCCATGTGCTCGATGAAGCTGCCCCAGACATCCTTTTCAATGGCGCCCAGCACAAATTCCTTGTTGATAATGACTGTGTTCTTCATAAGACTCCCATGTATTTCAAGAATCCCATTGATTATTCAACATAAATCTTTAACGGTCAATGCAATTATATCACCATACCCCCCCCTGTCAAGTGCTTTTCTGATTTTTTCACAAAAAATTTTTGCCAATCACAAATTGCCTCGTCTCAAAGTGAAACGGGGAATAAAATCTATATTCAAGAAAATACTTGACAAATCGATAGAAAGATTGATAGAATAGAGGAAAACATCCATTTCTGTACTGTATCATGATCTATATCACCAATCTTCAAGACAAATTGAAACTGTTCGAGGCGCTTGCTTCTCCCGTGCGTCTGCGCATCGTGGAACTTCTGCATAACGGCGATGAGATGAACATCAACGAACTTGCAAAGAGCCTGAATCTTACGAACAGCGCCCTCACCATGCACATTCAGAAGCTGTCCGACTGCGGGCTCATCCGCGTGCGGCTCGCCTCCATGGCGCGCGGAACGCAGAAACTTTGCTCCCTCACCGAGGACAAACTTCTCATCGAACTCGTCGACAAGATGAGCAGCGAGAGCTTCTATGAGGCGGAACTCAACGTCGGACAATACACCGAATACTCCGTCAACCCCACCTGCGGGCTTGCCAACATGACGCAGCTGACGGGCGAACTCGACAATCCGCAGGCGTTCTCCTACCCCGAACGGTTCACCGCGTGCGTTTTGTGGTTCACGGACGGACGGCTCACCTACCGCTTCCCCAACCGCCTGCTCACCTATCAGCACGCAAAGGAATTGCAGCTCTCCTTTGAGATCGCGGGCGAAGCACCTGGCGCCGTTGAAAATTATCCGTCGGACATCTCCTTCTATCTCAACGGCATTCCCGCGGGCGTCTATCACTGCCCGGGTGAATTCTTTGAACGCAGGGGTCGCTACACGCCCGATTGGTGGTTCACCAACTTCGGGCAATACGGACGCATCAAAATTCTGACCATCAACCAGGAAGGAACTTTCCTCGACGGAATGCGCACGGGTGACACGACGCTCGACGATCTGCATCTCGAACGACACGAGGACATCGTGTTCACCCTCGATTGCAGGAAAGAAAAAGGCTTGGAAGAAAACGGCGGGATCACGCTGTTCGGGAAGGGTTTCGGCGATTACGACCAGGGGATCAAGCTCCGCCTTGTCTACACGCAGGACAACAAGCCCCGCGGCGAACTTGTATAAAGACTATCGTGGAAACTCTTTTTTCCATACGACAGTTTATCAAGGCAGCATGATCCTTATATTTTCCTCTTTGGGTTGTTTGTCAAGATAACAATTTTGAACCTGCGACAAAAGCACGGAGTAAAATAAATCGGCGTCTTCTTTGGAGAGCCGTTCCAAAGCAGGCTTTCCGTTTGTAATGACTTCTCGTTCTTCTTTGTCCATCGTGTCCCCTCCCGATCATTTTTCCGTAATATAGTACAAAAAGGTGCAGATTTTCTGCACCTTTTTCTTTTTTGCTGAAAAAATTATTGAAAAGGAGAAGGTTTTCTGCACCTTTTGAAGCTATCATCTCCGCAAAGTTTTTCTTTCGGGGAGTGTATCCGAAAAGCCCTTCGCCGTCAAGGGAAAAAATGATCGCTGAAACCTGTCATTTGACAGACACTCATGCAATGATTTTTTCTCTTTCCTTGACTGCTTCGGTCTTTCCGGATGTTTGTTCTCCCGAAAAAACATTTTCCGTCGGAGGTCAAAATGAACAAAGCAGTCATCTATGCGAGGTACAGCAGCGATACGCAGACGGAGCAATCCATTGAAGGTCAGCTCCGCGTTTGCCAGCAATATGCCAAGGCGAACAACATCCTGATCGTCGGAACATATATCGACCGTGCCATGACAGGCACCAACGACCTGCGTCCCGACTTTCAACGCATGATCAAGGACAGCTCCAAACATCAATGGGACATGGTGCTTGTTTACAAACTTGATAGATTTTCGCGTGATAAGTATGAATCGACGATCCATAAGCACACGCTCAAAGAAAACGGCGTGAAGCTCGTGTCTGCAATGGAAAATATCCCCGACAGTCCCGAAGGCATCATCCTGGAAAGCCTCCTGGAAGGCATGAACCAATATTATTCCGAGGGATGTTTTTATGGACATAATATTTCAAAAAAAAGAAGGAGAACACATCTCCTCCTTTTTACATCTGCAACACCACCGGAAAGTATTTGTTACTTCTTTTCCGCGTCGACATTCGCATTTATTAAAGACATCATAATATCATAAAATACTTTTCCACTTGCCTCAACCAATTTAATCGGAACGGCATTCCCTATTTCCAAAGCGGCTTTGGTAAGATTCTCCCCAAAAACATAATCGTCCGGAAACGTTTGAAGCCTTGCCGCTTCTCGAACTGAAATTGCCCTGTCTTCAAATGGATGTCCAAATCTTCCTTTTGAATAACTTAAGCAACCACCGGTCATTGTCGGGGCAGGCTTATCGGGATCCATGATACCGTAGACATCGTTGTGACCTGAATACGTTTTATGGCAATTTAATACTAAATCGGGAGGTAAAGCCGATCGGGAACCTCCGTTCGCGCGTATAATTTTCATGCGACGCAAATTTTTTTCCGAAAGATTCGCGCACGCATGATTCTTTATTCTATCATCAATATAACGCTCACCGGCTTTTAGAGCGGGAAGCCCTTGAAAAGTCTCCCTTACTGTGACCCATTTTTTCTTACCGTTTGTACCGTCTTGACTATGTGTTTCAATTGGTAATGTTAGTTTCAACCCAAGTTTACACATGATTTGAAATATATCCCGCCTTACAGCATGTAACACAAAGCGCTTTCTGGTTTGAGGAATGCCGTAGTTAGCGGCATTGACTACATCACAAATAACTTCATATTGTTGATTGAGCGGCGCTTTTTGATTATCTAAATCAGTTAAAAACTCATTTAGGATTTTGCCACCATACGAAGATCTGATGCCGGGAACATTTTCCATAAGAACGAATGGTGGAAAAATTTCTTGAATTATTCTTTTGAACTGCATCAGCAGTTTTTTTACTTCATCGATTTTCCCTTCATCCAAGTTATGGATACGATTTTGCATGGAAAACTTTTGACAGGGAGGGCAGCCTGCCAGCAAATATAATTCATTTCTATCGATCCCTGCGGCTTTCAATAATGTTTCACCAGATATATTACATATATCATCCTGAATAACATTAACGTCTTTCAACAGATGATATCCTTTATAAGCCTTTACCGCCGCATCGTCAATTTCCACCGCACACGATAATTTAAACCCTGCGTGCGTAAGCCCGATGGATACACCGCCTCCGCCGGAAAACAAATCTATTGCTTTAATCATCTCTATTCACCAAATTATATGAACGCCTATTTATATATGCACACTCAATTTTATCTGCACACGATTTTACATCTTTTTTTATCTCAAAATCCCAAAAGCGAAGGACAAGCCAGCCCTGTTCTATCAAATCTTGCGTAACAATAAAATCCCTCTCCATGTTCCGTTCGATTTTTGGTATCCAAAAATCTGGATGGCTTTTAAAATCGTGTTTACGATGTTCCCAATCATAACCATGCCACATTTTTCCGTCCACGAAAACAGCGATTTGAGCGCGTAAAAAAACTATGTCGGGCTTTCCTTCCAACAATTTATAGTTCTTACGATAACGCAATCCTCGCCGCCATAACTCTTTTCGCAGCATCAGCTCGGGCTTTGTATCCCTACACTTATTGCTACGCATATTGCGTGCGATCTGCTCTTGTGTGTTTGGCATATCAAATTTCTCTCATTATACTTTTTCTTGGCGGATAAGCTATTAACTAAAAAAACCTTTTATGCTTCCGTCCATATTTCCCACCACAAGTGTTCTGTCAAGCAAAATATTTGAATATTCACAACAGGTTTCGGGCAATAAAACACACGCATGGCAAGCCGCATAATTAAGCGCCTCTATACCTTGTCCTTCGCTAAAACTACAAACGGGGTCGTTTGCGCAGAACCTTGCACTTTCTATTGCGTGCTTAAATATGTTCGGCAAGCAATCCGGATACCCTTGGCGTACCAAGCCCCCTAAAGTTCCTTCCGCATCGCCTCCTGTCGTATATACCAAAATACCGCACATATCTTCTTCGGCGGCAGAACCGAAATAAATCCTTTCACGAATCGAAGCGGTAGGGTATCCGCAATAGAAGCTCAACTCTTTAATGAGCAGATGGGCTAAGGTATGAATAAAAACAAATTCGGAGGTCACTTGCATTTTATGATTTTTTCCATAAAACGAAGTCGCATATTTAGAATTTAACGCTGACTCACGCTTTTTTATGACCTCAGTATCGAAAAATTTTTCAAGTTGCGTTTTGTCAAACTCAATAAAGATCCCTTCACCCCTTGATATGGATGCAGGATAATAGTCTGTCCGAGCTTGCTTGATCGATACGAAGTGCTCATCCTCTGCGGCGTTCAACGCATTTGTCGGGTCGATGCGAGAAAAACCGAGCAACGCAGTGACTTCCTTCACTTTATGTATTAACGCAATCGAACGCACCCCTTTGATTCGGTATAATTCAGCGGAAACTTCCTCGCGCAAAAATTCATCGCGGTCAAACTGTTCTCCGCCGATTTTTCCCGTCAATGCCTTATATTCTTCCGCTTTGTATTTAAGTTCAATGTCCTCATCATAACCGTCTTGTTCGGATGGCATTAATTTGCGTTTAAGAACTGCTCTGACACCCTCGACGTCTTCATATATTTCATCTGCAACGCCTTGAGCGTATTTTTCTATTTTTTCGGCAATTTTCTCTTTCAACCGCTCGCCATCTTCACAATACTCTTTGTCCGTTTTCAAATCATCGATCACGTTTTCCAGTGATTTGAATTTTGCGGCATTCTCAACCTTTGAAGTCAATAAACTTGAATAAGGAGGAATTACCAAAGAACTGATCGTTCTCGGAAAATATACCGATGCCGCGCCGCGTTGCATGGCACGAGGAAATTTATCGCACGCTTCATGTTCATGTTTCCACGGATGATTTCCGCTGCATCGAAACACGGTATGAAATTTACCACTGTTTTGTAATTCTTCAAACGCATCCGAGTCAAAGGCACCTTTCAAAGAAGCCTTTGCTCCACAAGTTTCGCACTCGATTTCCACGCCTTCCAATCCAGACGAAGCCGACGATCCCGTTTTGAAAAGCAGATGCGGTGTGGAGCAAATATCTTTTTCTCCGAATCTGTTTTTCCTGTGTACCCACTCGACCCACGGAAAATCATCGATATGACCACGCTCACACACTGCAACGATACGCGCCGGCACCAATTCCTGCTCATCACGCGAACACTTCAACTTTTTGATCATGTAAGTGTCGGAATCATTGCCTTTGCGCTTGCCTTTTTGCGCATATTCTCTTTGCCAAACCTCGATTGGTTGAAAGCGTCTGCATTTTGGGCAAAAATACCAACGGGGAAAGCGAACAAACGGAACCCCGCCAACTTCGGAAGGCGTTATAAAACGCTGCACGCCGAGCAACTTTTCCAACCGTTCGTCATGAATAATTTCCGGATTCTTCCACTCCTCAGGCAAAGCCGTCATCAACACTTGACTAGGGAAATCAATCATCGCGCCAACGCCATATTGCAACACGGCTTGACTTCTTCTGACGCTGTGCGTGATTTGATCCATCGGCTTGACGTCTTTAATCTTATTCATATTCATCCTCCCATACGATTACGGAAACAGGAACGGTTTTGTCAACATTTCGCAGAGACGTTAATGTTCTTTGCGCGTCATCCGAAGTTTTATCGTCAAATGTTTTGATCAATCTATGCGTTCCTTTGGGCGCGGAACTGCCGACAAATTTATCCCCATAGACAAGATCTTCATAAAGTTGTGCTTTCATCTCCCATTCTTCAATGAAAGTCTCAAGCTCTTCTTTGATCCGATCGCTGTCATCGCGCATACCTTCGGGATTATGAGAATTGATTTCCCTTACCCGCGCAAACAGGAATTCGGCAAAACGCTTAACAGTTGCTTCATTATCGGGAATCAAAACATTAGGGGCGTCCCTATCGGCATTTAAAGAAAGATCCGATTGTCTGGTTCCTGCAAGCAAGACGGCATGGAGTGCTCTGTCCCTTGCAGGGGCAGAAAACGGGGTAATCCCGGTGGGCTCGACAAATTTATAAAATGCCGCATGAAACGGAACAAATTGTTCATAGTACGACCTGTCTCGACTCTTTGACGCGTCATACAAAGTTACAGCCAGTCCCGGGTTTTTTCTCCCGATTCGACTGGATGCTTGTATGTATTCGCTGACAGCCTTGGGCTGTCCTTGCAAAAACATCAAGTTAAGCCTTGATACATCAACACCGACGGAGATCATGTTGGATGCAAGCAACACATTGACAGGATATTTTTTCTTATCGATATTTTCTTTGGAATATGTATCGTGCTCCAACTTGTCCAACGTATCGTTCAACTCCGATGTACTCACACGACTTGTCAATTCATACGGACTTCCGATATTTCTGGAAGAATGTCTGCTTACGATCTGTCTGAACGTGATCCTTTTGATGAAATCCTTAACGTCATCCGCCACGACCGATGACGCCTTGCCGAGCTCCCGCAAACTGTTAAAATAAATTGCAAGCGTATAAAACTGATCTTTCTCCTCGTCCGGACAATCAAGTTGATATATATACTGCAAAGCTACCGCGGTTGCCCTTGCTTGCAACATGACTTTAGTTTTTCCAGACGGCATAATCCCTAAATAAGCTCTGCCGAAATCTTCTTCAACAGGAATTTCTTTTGCGAAAAAGGAATCTGCCGCATCCAATCCTTGTGCCGGAAATTGCCTGACTTCGCGGTTATACAATGCCCGACATTGTTGCTCCGCCTGTCTGATCGTTGCAGTCGACGCAATGATTTTAGGTTTTTTCCCTTTTTGAGAACAAAGATAATCAATGGCTGACTCATAAATGCCGACCATCGACCCGAGAGGACCTGCAATCAAGTGAAGCTCATCTTGTATAATAAGCTCCGGGGCCTCATGCGCACCTTTCCCGAAGAAGTTCGCGACATCAGGCTTCCACGTCATCATGGCGAATTTATCCACCGTACCAAATAACAGCGTGGGCGGAGCTTTATAAAGTTCTTCGTCGATAATTTGAATGGGAAGTTCCGATTCGAATTCGCATCCCTCCTGCGGACAGCTCATATAGAAAAGCTTCTTATTACGGAATTTATATCCCCATTGTCCGATTTCTTTTCCGTCGACGATCTCCTTTGTCATAGCCGTTCCGCACCACGGACATTTTAAAACTTGAAACTTATTATATCGGTCTTTTTTGTACTTTAAATTGCCTGCCCCTGTTGTCAACCCATCGTACGCTTTCTTTGCATCTTGATTTGTATTCGGCACATGTTGAGATCCGATCCACAAACCGATCGTTATTCTCTCCTTCCCGAGATCATAATGCTTGAAGTTGCTTTTTTCTTCATCTTTTCTTATTTTTTCACACGCGCAAATCAAAGTAGCCGCCCTCGTAAATTGTTGTGAGGTCAACAATCTGAGCGTATATCGCATCATAACGGCAGTCCCGCCGTTTGACGGATTTAACAGCCGCCTGTGAAAGATGGTAAATGCGGTAAGGCCCAAATATGCCTCCGTCTTACCGCCGCCTGTAGGGAACCATATCAAATCCACCAAATCACGTTCGGAACAAGAAGGGTCTACGATCGAACGGATACTCATCAATAAAAACGCCAACTGAAACGGGCGCCAGCGACATTTATCCTCAGGATAGGCTGAATAATCGACTGCAGCCATCGATTCTTGCCAGTTTTTATCGTTCGGATAATGCGTTTGCTGTTGAAACTCACCGTGGATCCGCTGCATAAACATGGCACGATTCGCTAAAACAAACGCTTTCCATGCAACGTCGTTTGTTTTGAGAGTATCAAGCCCGGCAATCATGCGTGCATAGGCTTCTCGACACAGCGAAATATTTTTTTCCGCGATCAACAGATAGCGTTTGCTAAAATCTGGTGCTTGTCTTTCGGCTTCCAGCCTGTCGATCCACGCTTTATAACAATCAATGAACGACGCCATGTCCGATAATTTTTCTTCCTTGCTTGTTCCGTCAAGGTCGGACAAATATTTCATGGACAACGCTCTGTCTTTGACTGCTTTTTCCTGCGAAGTTTCTTTTCTTAAATCCAAATTGATCTTGGAGACTTCGTAAGTCGGCATATATTCCGTAAATATTTTCCCTATGCCGTTATCGATCGACCAATCAACCGCAACGCCATGCCCGGTACCATATACGATTTTTTTGCGATACAACATTTCCAAAGAAAGTTCTTCTTCAGAAATATTCCCCGTAGGGATGCTACTGTAAGGAACAAACTTCTTTCCTTCCAAAGCTGCGCTCTCTATGGTGATTTTAGGTTGAAAAATATATCCCGTTCCGATGGTTTCACTATTTACAAGCATTACCGTGATGCCGTAAATACCGTCGCTGACTTTATGCTTGACTGCCGTTACATACGCTTTTGCATTCACAACTTCGGTTTTTGCCATATTTCCGTCAAATTGCAGACAAATATTTTCATCAAACGGACAACGCCGATATGTTTTTCCCGCTTTGAAAACCCCGTTAAGATTTCCGATCAAATGCAACAACTCTGCATCTTCAATGGCGTTCTGCTCAAAAAGATCATTCAATTCGCGCCATTTTATCGATTGCAATTTTTTAATCGTTTTTGTTTTTTCGTCAAACGATATGTACGGAGTCAAACAGTCAGGAATATTTAACGAGCCTTCCAGATAAGGTATGACAATATCGCCGTCTTTTACCGGAGCATACTTTGCGTATTGTATCAAAACGGCGAAGGACGATAAATCCCCCGACACAAAGAAAGACAATCCCATAGAAGACGGCTTGTTTTGCTGCGCCATGTTCACTTCATCATCAAATGAATCGTCCTTATACACGGAAAATGATTTTCCGCCTTCCTGTTCATTCCCTGATTCGCCTTGATCAAGCGAGCCGTTTTGATCTTCCTCCGAATCCGTCTCCTCTGAAGACGTTTGCGAATCACCAGTATAATCATTATACCCGAATTTTTGATTTTGAGGATACAATATACCGACGGAATATCGATCGGAAGGCGCTTCGGAAATCAGCTCATGCTCCACATCCGGATAAGAAACTTCCGATCCCGGTCCCATCAGCTGCGCTCTCATTGTATCTATGACGGAGCCCCTTATTTTTAACAAGTCTTCTTGAAATTTTGTCATTTTCCTCTTTCTCCCGTTAAATATCAATCGGTTTGTTCGCCATATTCAAAGGAATATATTTATCATCATCTGACGAATTGATGGATGTGATTTGCTCAATTTGAGACAAATTTTCCGCGTTAGACAAAACAGAATCCCATACAGGGTCTGAATTTTCCGAGGACATACGACGTATGATCGCTTTTGCCAATAAGCCCAATATTTTTCTCCTCAATGAACGAACGGCATCACATGCTTCCTTTATCTCCGCGGGGGAGTATTCAAAGTGCACAAGTTTGTTCATTGCTTCATAGTCTTCCACATCGAATGGCCCGACAACATGAGATTCTTCATAAAGCCACGAACGCACGGTCACTTCATGTTTGTGACAACCGACACTTCCCAATTGTCGAGCAAACTCTCGATAAGTTACGCCGTTCATAGTCATATAAGATTTTATTTTTTCTTTCCAATACAGACTCAACAAATACTGACTGTGCAGATCGCTCTGCGATAAAGTCGTTTCAAATAACTTCATCAAGATCGTATCAACAATATCCTTGTTTTCCGTCTCTTTTGTAAAAACTATACTGTCTCCCACTTTTAGGTCTTCTTGGTTTATTTCATATATCGATTCACTCCGAAGCACATACGCCTTATAATATTTTGTAAAAAAACCAACAGCTCCGGAAGCAAACCCAACGATTGTCGCTACCTGTACCGTCCCGTCTCCTGACATATGAGAACCGGAAACATATTTTTTCGCATCTTGTATCTGCAACTCTTTTGATAATTGCTCCATTTCTGATTCAAAGGCATCATCCGTATCAGTTATAATAGGAGAGATATCTTCGCTTGCCGAATCGCCATTTTTATCCTCTTCATTTAATCGTAAATCATAGTGAAACCAATTACGTTCATGAATTTGTCTTCGTCCATAGCTTGTCGCTTGCTTTAATTTTTGCTCTTTCAATTTCTCATAAGCATAGCAAATAACTTCGCCTGATGAAAAGTTCAACTCGGCATACGGATTGAAAGTCAAATCGAAATAAGGCGTGACGAAAATCACATCATCATAGCTTTGTTCTGATGAATGCAATTCATTTACCGTGATTATTTGCGGTCTTGCAGCTGCGGCAATACCCACATCGTTCAGCCACAAATTCATCAAAGAGCGGTAATACGCTTTCGGAGTAACGATATACTTTACTTTGCGCTCTTGAATCCGAGATAGCAGAAATTGCCCTTTGGGATTGATTTCACATAATCCGTTCACGGCTTCCCGCAAAATATTATATACATTTTCAGCGACCGACTTCATTTCGCCCGTCAACGTTACCATGAATTGTGTCATTTGGTCGAAACGAGTGGAAGGTTTCCACGATATGATTTGCGCATCAAAAGCCTTGTCACAATATTTCAGCGGGAAGAAAGCTGTACGGCACAAATTTAACAGAAAGTATGCGGATATCAAAAACAAATCTTTCAATTCGCAAGAAAAGCATTCATTTTTGATCGATAAAAGATTCCGTTTTATTTCCTTTTCGGTTTCAACAGACCACCCACCGTCGATCACGGTCGTTGATATCCGGTGCCGTGCCCAACGCCCCAATTCAGCATTAAAATCTCTTGCAGAATCAAAAAACGATTTGTCATGTGTAAAGCCGGCCGCGATCTCAGGAACAATGGCACAGACCCTATATCGATCGTCTTGCAACCACTCTTTGTAGTCGGTATAATGCGTACGCCCCAATAAGAACGCGGCACGCAGACTTCTTCGGTCAGCTATATCATGAATTTCACTGTTTGAGATCCAGTCCTTTTCGTCACAAGCAATGCACGCCGCAATTCTACGCCCTCCGTCCTCAATAATATCGTTCCGACAGGAAGATATTTTAGAATAAAATTTAATGATCGCTTCTTCTTTTACGGGGTTACTACCGATTTGATAACTTTCGTTTTCGCTCACATATGCCGCCGTCACAAGTTTGGAAAAAGGAACCGTTCGCTTGGAATATGTAACGGAAACTTTCTTATATACTCGTTCGGCAAAATCTCGGTCTGCGAGCACGGCAATCGATGAATTGATTTCCGTAGATACATTTTTCTGTTCTTTTTGCCCGCAAAAACAGGCAATAAATTTTCTTCGTTCTTCCAGAGAATCTTTTACTCCCTTACCGCCGAGACCAACGGCATCGCCTTGATACCGAGAAATATTCCACCGCTTTGACTGTTCCAAAGGCGCGGATTTGCTTGCTCCGTTTCCTGTCTCTATGCAAAAATATTGCCTGCCGGGTAAAAATCCGATTCCTAACCGCGATCCGTCTTTGACGCCTAAAAATTTAGCCCGTTGTCCGTCAACGAGTAAAAGATCGCCGACTTTTAGAGACTGTAACAACTCGTCCATATCGGAATTACTGTGCAGCAAAATTTTTAATGCCGATACAACGACCGCAATGACTTGGTAGTACTCCGAGCCTGTATGTAATAGTAGTGACGCTACATGTTTTTCGTCATCATCAAACAGTCCGCATATGTACTCTCCATAGGTATGCAAAGCCTCTAATGACGTTAGATCAACACCGTCATATGAAATGGAAATTGCATTGAATACTTCCTTTGTTTTCATAATACAGACTCGCTCCCGCCATCAAATATCGCAAACCATCTATGCGTTTTCAACTCCTTAACTCAATCAATACAGAAAATGTCTGATTGATGCAATTACTTCAACAACTTTCTTCCGCCTGTTTCGTTCAAGACTTTCATCTGGGAAATAGCGATACGATTGAGTTTCTGTAACCGCTCCGACTGCGGAACACCATCCTGTATCAGCACCGCATTGATGTTTTCCATGTTGGAAAGGCAAATCAGTTCGTTGATCGTCGCATAGTCGCGGATGTTGCCTTTCTTACCGGGGTTTTGTTCCCGCCACTGCGCCGCCGTCATGCCGAAAAGCGCCACATTGAGCACGTCTGCCTCATTTGCGTACACATAGCTGATTTGCTGAGGCGTAAGCTCCGCGGGGATGAGGTTTTCTTTGATGGCATCGGTATGAATGCGGTAATTGACTTTTGCAAGCTCGCGCTTTGCCGACCAACCGAGCTGTTTTTGCTCTTCCTCTTTAAGACGTTGGAACTCTTTAATAAAGTAAAGTTTGAATTCAGTGGAGACCCAGCTCGCAAACTCAAAAGCAATGTCCTGATGGGCATACACGCCGCTGTTATATCTGCCGCTGGAAACGGTCAATCCGATAGCGCCCGTCTTTTCGATCCACTTCTGTGGCGAGATCATAAAGGAATTGAGCCCGGCTTCATTTTTAACCGTATCGAATTCGACACGGTTAAAATCGGGATTGTGCAGTTCCTCCCAAAGACCGAGAAAGACGATCGTATTTTTATTTCGCAGCCAACTGTACACGATAAAACGCGGATCTTCCGGATTTTTATACTTGGCTATATCGGTAAGACAGATGAAGTCGCCCGTATCGATCTTCTTGTAGCGGACGTCGATATCCTTGACGGTGATCTTATCCATGATGCGTTTCTCCTTTTTCTTCAAATGTAATGCCGTGCTTTTCGCAGAAGTCGTTAAATCTGCCAACGGATGCAAGTTGCGGCTCATACCCTTTACTTTCCCACCGATTAACGGTGGCAAACGATACGCCGATCTCTTTTGCAAGTTGCGCTTGGCTTAGGTATAGCTTCATCCGCACAAACTTGACCTTGTCCGCAAATGTCATAAATGATACCTCAATGTCGTTATATAACATATTATAGCAGATATCAGTTAGAAAAGCAATAGTCTGCACATAATTTTGCGTATGATTTTTTACCGCAATTCTACGTCATTTCACTACTTTGGCACCATGGCGTGTGCTTGGCATAGACAAGTGCGGCGCGCTGACGCGCGCCGCAGCCAAGCACACGCCACAGAAAAGCAAACAGAGAAATGACCGGAAAACCAAACCGAAAGCGCGGCGGCGCGGAGCCGTCCCCGCTAACCCGCTTG
>ERZ1643247.968-NODE-968-length-29939-cov-7.709175_pt1 | contig 29939 bp, 26 predicted proteins | sample MGYA00579264_ERZ1643247 | MGnify/ENA primary metagenome ERZ1643247 (study PRJEB29033, sample SAMEA4952262) | chicken gut metagenome | biome: Broiler Chicken; feature: Gastrointestinal Tract; material: Caecum | place: Ireland | collected 2018 | study: Broiler... | reverse complement strand
CCTTCTAAGCGCCAGCTGATGAATCCCTACGAAATAGCAAAGCAGCGAAGCCGGTGACGAATAAGAACTCCATTGCCCAAATCAGGGGTACACAATGCGTGTATTTTGGGGTATAATATAAATGTAGAGATCATAAAAACAGGTCAATAATTTAATAGAGTTATCAATTCCGAGAAAGTACGGAATCGGTAGCCGATAAATCTATTGGCGTTGTTATAAGCACTCATTTTTTACTGTTTGGCAATTCGGTACTGAGAACTAAATTAGCTCATGCCAACATTTTGCAAACAAAACAGGCCGAAACGGGGCTGATCTGGGACCATATAAGAACTGACAATCAGGTGCCCACGATAGCTAAAAAACCCCGCAAATCAAGGCTTTTCAAGAACTTCATAAGACAGCGATAAACCAGGAGCAAGGTACCGAGTGCCTTGCTCCTAAGCGAGGGGTCGGAGGTTCAAATCCTCTCGGGGACGGGCGTAAAAAGCGGGAATGATTATCAGAGATAACTGAATCATTTTCCGCTTTTTTCATATTATAGAAAGAATAGAAAATGAATCTGTAAAAAGGCAGATACAGGTCCGGTATTAGTCCTGCAAAAAGAATGTCTGCCGAACAGAACAGGAGAGGAAGTGTAAAGAAAGTAATGAAAGCTGCATTATTTCCAACTCTGAGAGAATATAAAAAAGAATTTCTTTTAAAAGATATTTTTTCAGGGATTATTATTGCCGCTGTTTCCATACCGATTTCAATGGGATACGCGCAGATAGCGGGGCTGCCGGCAGTGTACGGCTTGTATGGATCTGTCTGGCCAATCTTATTTTTTGCACTGTTTTCCACATCGAAACAGTTCATATTCGGAGTGGATGCCGCTCCCGCAGCCATTGTAGGAGCCGCGTTATCCAGTCTGGGTATTATAAATGAAAGTGAGGCCGCATTGCAGTATGTTCCCTGCATTGCTTTATTTGCGGGCCTGTGGCTTCTGCTTTTTTATCTACTCCATGCGGACCGGATTGTGGATTTTATATCGATGCCGGTAATGGGAGGATTCATAAGCGGTATAGCCATAACAATTATCCTTATGCAGATTCCTAAAATTCTGGGAAGCACTGCGGGAACAGGGGAGCTTCCGGAATTACTCCATCATCTGATGGAAGCAATGCGGCAGATCAATGTGCCGTCTGTGTTTTTGGGATTGTTGTCCCTGGCTGTTCTTCTGGCAGGAAAACGGTTTATTCCAAGATTCCCCATGTCGGTGGCAGTCATGGCAGCGGGAGCATTTTTGACGATTGTATTTCATATACAGGATTATGGAGTCAGCCTTCTTTCGCAAGTAGAGACTGGATTGCCGGGATTCTTTGTCCCGGATATAACTCAGATCAATCTTACACAGGCAGCGGGAAGAGGGCTCATGGTTGCGGTAGTTATCATGGCGGAGACACTGCTCAGCGAAAATAACTTTGCATCCAAAAACGGATACAAACTTAATGACAGGCAGGAAATTCTGGCATGCGCCGCAGGTAATCTGGCGTCTGCCGCCATCGGCTCCTGTCCGGTCAACGGAAGCATTTCAAGAACTTCCATGAATGAGCAGTATGGAGGAAAAACACAGGCTGTCTCGGTGACGGCAGGTCTTGTCATGGCAGTGATTCTGCTGTGCGCCACGGGATTTATCGGATATCTTCCTGTGCCTGTGCTGACGGCCATTGTAATTTCTGCTTTACTGAATATTGTAGAAGTACATCTTGCTGTTCGTCTTTTTAAAGTGAGTCGTCAGGAATTCTTTATTTTTATGGCGGCCTGTGTAACAGTACTTATACTGGGAACTATATACGGCGTGGTGGCAGGTATCCTGCTTTCTTTCATTGCCGTGATTCTTAAAGCAACCAATCCGCCGAGAAGTTTTCTGGGGATGATACCGGGAAAGGCAGACTTTTATAATATAAATAAAAATCATTTTGCCTGTCCTGTAAAAAATGTAGTAATCTACCGCTTCAGTGAAAATCTGTTTTTCGCTAATATCAAGATTCTCCAAAATGACATAGAGAACAGTCTCAGCGAAGATACCAGGGCTGTTATTCTGGACGCCGGAGCGATTAACAGCCTGGATATTACGGCGGCGGACGGACTCGAAAAACTGGCGGAAAGTCTTAAGAAAAAGAATATCCGGTTTTATATAACAGAACATGCAGAAAATATAAACGAGCAAATGAGAAATCTGGGAATCGGTCATCTGATCAAAGAAGGGATGGTGCGGAGAACAATATCGGCAGCGCTGCATGATCTGGGGCTGCAGGAACCGTTTCCGCTGGAAATATCAGAAGATGAAAAAAAGAAAGCGCTGCGGAAAAGTTTTTATGCGCTGACGCCGGAAGAAGAAAACACTATGGAGGAATTTGCCTGGGCATTTGGAACGGATGCGGTTCGGGAAATTGAAAACTTTGTAAAGTACGTGGTGGAACAGATTCATGGCATTTCGGATCTGGAAGAACTTGCAGAGGCAGGTCTGGAAGAAAAATTGAAATTCTGGCATTCACTGGGGCCTCTGGATGAAGATGAGCTTTTGCGGAGGCTGGAATTACATATTGATGATTTTCCGGCGGAAGTAAGAGAGAAGAGCACACTGGTTGTCAGCCTCATTGAGAGGAGAAGACGAATACTCAGAGATAAGCTGCTGAAAGAACATCCAAATGTAAAGGAACATCTGAAAGAAAAACAGGCCATACTGGAGCGAAGACTCATAAAGCAGAATCCGGAAGGCGTCCGCAGGCTGCATGAGCTGGAGGAAGGATATTCAAATAAAGAAAAGGATTAGTTGATTTTATGGTATAATGTGGTCAATTATTATGGTGGAAAATGTTTATAAAATGTGATGGAGGCAGCGAAAATGGCGGAAATGGAAAATAGCAAAGATTTGATAAGCGTATTATGGAGCGGGGCGGATATTCTCCGTTCAAAAATGGATGCCAATGAGTATAAAGATTATTTATTAGGAATTGTTTTTTATAAATATTTATCTGATTCATTTTTGATTAAAGTATATGACTTGCTCTTTGATGAAAAGCCGGAAAATCTGAAAGTTGCTTTGGATGCATATAAGGAAGCGTTGGAAGATGAGAGTGCTGAAGAATTAAAAGATCAGCTTAAATCAGAATGTCACTATATCATTGAGCCGGAATTAACGTATACATATTTTGCAGAAACAGCAAGAAATAATGCATTTAACAGAGAACAATTGCAGAAAGCTTTTAATAATATCGAACAGAGTGATCCGCTATTTGCAGATTTATTTACAGACATTGATTTGTACTCAAACCGACTGGGAACAGGCGACCAAAAACAAAGCGATACTGTTTCAAGTCTGATAAAAGAAATTGATAAAGCAGATCTCCTTAATACAGATGCGGATATTCTTGGAAATGCTTATGAATATTTGATTGGACAGTTTGCCTCTGAAACAGGAAAGAAGGCCGGAGAATTCTATACGCCACAGCCAGTATCTAAAATCCTTACAAGGATCGCCATCGCTGGTCAGGAAGATAAGAGAGGATTACTGGTATATGATCCGTGTATGGGGTCCGGTTCTCTTTTGCTGAATGCAAAAAAATATGCAAAGGAGCCACAATATATCCGATATTTTGGTCAGGAACTGATGACATCAACTTATAATCTGGCGAGAATGAACATGTTTCTTCATGGAATAGCTCCTGAAAACCAAAAACTTCGAAATGGCGATACGCTGGATGAAGACTGGCCAACCGGAGAAGAGACAGATTTTGATATGGTACTTATGAACCCACCGTATTCTGCTAAATGGAGCGCAGCGGCAGGATTCTTGCAGGATGAAAGGTTTAGTGATTACGGAGTGCTGGCTCCTAAGTCAAAAGCAGATTACGCATTTTTACTTCATGGGCTGTATCATTTAAAAAGTAGCGGAACCATGGCAATCGTATTGCCCCATGGAGTATTATTTCGGGGTGCCTCTGAGGGAAAAATAAGAGAAAAGTTACTCCGTTCAGGCAATATCTATGCAGTCATAGGTCTGCCGGCAAACTTATTTTATAATACATCAATTCCTACCTGTATCCTCGTATTAAAAAAGCACAGAGAAGGAAGAGACGTGTTGTTTATTGATGCATCAAAAAAGTTTGAAAAAGGCAAAAAGCAGAACAGTATGACAGATGAACATATTGACACAATCATCAATCTGTACATGAACAGAGAAAACGTAGAAAAAGAATCCTTCCTCGCCAGCTTTGAAGACATCGAAAAAAATGATTTTAACTTAAATATACCTCGATATGTCGATACATTTGAAAAAGAAGAAGAGGTGGATTTAAACGCTCTGCTGACAGATATGAAAAAAACAGATGAAGAATTGGAAAAAACACAGCAGGAATTTTTGTCACTACTCAAAGACTTAACCTCACCAGATGAAAAAATTATGGCGTCGTTACAGGATTTGATTGAAAAGATGGAGGAGTGACTGATATGGGAAAGCCAAAGATAAGATTTGGGGGATATACGGATGAGTGGGAAGAAAAGAAGTTGGGAGAAGTATTTGAGCAAACAGCAAATTTTGTCAATCCAAATGAAGAAAAAATGGAATTATGGAGTCTTACCGTTGAAGATGGATTATCTCCGAAATTAGAAAGATACAATCGAGAATTTCTTGTAAAAAAGGATAAAAATTTTAAAGAGGTTCGGCCAGGAGATATAGTTTATAATCCAATGAATATGACATTAGGTGCTGTCGGATATAACGGAACGTTAAAAAGTGTAGCAGTTTCGGGCTATTATATAACTATGATTACGAAAAAAGACTATGATGTGTATTACATTAATACGTGGTTAAAGAGTCCACAAGCAATAGCTTTATATAAAATTTTTGCGACAGGTTCCTTAATTGAAAAGCAGAGAGTTCAATTTTCTACGCTTTCAATTATTCCTACAACTTTTCCAAAATATGAAGAGCAGAAAAAAATAGGATTATACTTTGAATATCTTGACTATCTCATCACCCTTCACAAGCGTAAATGTGAGGAAATAAAAATGTTGAAAAAATACATGCTTCAAAAAATGTTTCCTCAAAAAGAAAAAAATAAACCAGAGATAAGATTTCAAGGATTTACTGATACTTGGGAACAGCGTAAGCTGGGAGACATTGCTGATATTGTAGGTGGTGGAACGCCCAGCACTTCAAATGATGATTATTGGGACGGAGATATTGATTGGTATGCTCCTGCCGAAATTGCCGATCAAATTTATGTCTCTTCAAGTGAAAGAAAAATTACTCAGCAAGGGTATGAGAATAGCTCTGCTAAAATGCTTCCTGTCGGAACGGTGCTGTTCACTTCTCGTGCAGGCATCGGGAAAACGGCGATTTTATGTAAGGAAGGTTGTACTAATCAGGGCTTTCAATCAATCGTTCCTCATGAAAATATGCTTGATCCATACTTCATCTTTTCAAGAACAGATGAGCTAAAAAGATACGGAGAAATAAAGGGTGCTGGCTCAACATTTGTAGAGGTGTCTGGTAAACAAATGGCGAGTATGGAGCTTATGATGCCTAAAACAATAGAAGAACAAAATGCAATCGGTTCGTATTTTCAAAACCTCGATCATATCATCACCCTTCACCAGCGTAAGTGTGATGAACTGAAAAAAGTGAAAAAATTTATGCTTCAAAAAATGTTTCCGCAAGATTAGAAAGGTAAAAATCGTAAAATCATATCTGAGAAAAATATGAAAGGGGAAGGTTAATGATTTTATATCATGGCAGCAATATGGAAGTAAGAAGTCCTAAAATTATAAAGGCAAAAAGATTATTGGATTTTGGAACAGGATTCTATCTTACCAGCGATTATGAGCAGGCAAAGAAATGGGCAATCCGAACTACTGCCAGGCGGGAAGAAGGAGTTCCTACAATTACAATATATAATATCGATGAAAATAAATTTGATGAATTAAATGTATTGAACTTTAATAGAGCAGACAAAGAATGGCTTCGGTATGTTTCTGTAAATAGAACGGATAAGTCAGCGAGAGATAACTATGATATTGTCATTGGTCCGGTGGCAAATGACCAGGCGATTCGTACTGTCAATAATTATCTGAAAGGATATCTTACGGAAGATATTGCAATTCAATTATTGTTACCACAAAAGTTAAAAGACCAGTATGTTTTGAAAACAGAAAAAGCACTTTCCTTTTTGAAATTTGATGAGGTGAAGAAAGTATGAAGAGATTAGAGCCTGAAATTATTGACTATTATGATAATGAAGTAGTAATGATGATATCAGAAAAATATGGGGTAAGTCAGATGGAGGCATTAAAAATGTTTGTATGCTCTAAAACCCATGAGATGCTTGAAAATGAAGAATGTGGCATGACAGAATTTGGGGCGGAAGCAATTTTTGAGATATGGGAATGCGAAAAAATCACAGGAGATCCGAGAAATTCTGTGTATATAAGGGAGGAATAATATGTCAGAAGAAATGAAATTTTTTATGTATTTGTTGGAGTATTATTCTGCTTATAAAAATAAAAAAACTGGAGATGTGTTTAAAACCTGGGAGAAGTGTGGAATTCTAAAAAAAATATATGATAATTATTGGATCTACCATACGGAACGTATAGAAAATGCTTATATGGATATTGACAGTTTAATCAAGACAGGGAAAAGTGCTTGGTAATTAGGAGAAGGAAAAACTATAACTTGGGAACAGCGTAAGTTGGGGGAGATTGTCGATGTATGTAGTGGTAGAGACTATAAACATCTTTCAGAAGGCAATATTCCTGTCTATGGAACAGGCGGCTATATGCTTAGTGTAAACGAAGCTCTGTCCTATGATAAAGACGCAATCGGTATTGGACGGAAAGGGACGATTGATAAACCATATATTCTGAAAGCACCATTTTGGACAGTAGATACGCTGTTTTACACCATTCCAAGAGAAAATGTGGACTTAAATTTTGTGTTCGATATATTTCAAAATATTAATTGGAAGAAGAAAGACGAATCAACAGGTGTTCCAAGTTTATCGAAAGCAGCAATCAATGATATTGATATTTTTGTTCCTGAATATATAGAGCAGAAAGCTTTAGGCCAATGGTTTTCAAACCTTGACCACCTCATCACTCTTCACCAGCGTAAGTATTTTCTCACCCGAAACATTCTCAATTACATAAGAACTGGCTTAGTAACAATAGGAAAGGAGACTAAAGAGATGCCTGAATTGGAATCGATGATTGAAAATAAATTAATCGAGCAGTTAGCCTATGGGGATTCCCAGTGGACATATCGGCCAGATTTGAAAACGGAAGAAGATTTATGGAAGAATTTCAGATATATATTGGAGCAGAATAATAAAGACCGATTGAACGGGCAGTCTCTTTCTGACCAGGAATTTGAGCAGGTAAAAAATCAATTACAGTTTTCATCCTTTTATAAGGCAGGAGAATGGCTGGTGGGAGAAAATGGAAAGGTACAGGTTCATGTGCAGCGGGATATGGAGAGGCTGCATCTTGTGGTGATGAATCATGAGCATATTGCGGGAGGAAGCAGTGTGTATGAAGTGATTAATCAGTACAGTGCATTGAAAACCGAAGAAGACGGTAAAGATGCCGGGCGCAACAGGAGATTTGATGTTACGCTGCTGATTAACGGATTGCCGATGATACATATTGAATTGAAAAACAGACAGCATTCTTATATGGAGGCATTCCGTCAGATTAAGAAATATATTGGAGAGGGAAAGTTTACGGGAATTTTTTCTGCAGTGCAAATGTTTGTGGTCAGTAATGGAGTTGACACGAAGTATTTTTCTGCTGCCAGTGATACAGAGCTGAATTCAAATTTTGTCAGTGGATGGTTGGATGAGGAAAATAATCCGGTGTCAGATTATATTGACTTTGCAAAAAAGGTACTTCGCATACCACAGGCTCATGAGATGATAGCCAGGTATACGGTATTGGACAAGGAAGCAAAAAAATTAATCTTGCTTCGTCCGTATCAGATTCATGCCATTGAAGCGATTCGGGCGGCTTCAAAGGTTGGTCAGTCTGGTTTTGTGTGGCATACGACTGGCTCGGGTAAGACTTTAACATCTTATAAGGCAACGAGAAATCTGTTAATGGATATTCCTTCGATAGACAAGGCTATTTTTCTGATTGACCGAAAGGATTTGGATACCCAGACAACCATGGCCTTTCAGGCATATGCTAATAACGATTTAATTGATGTCAATGATACAGAGAATGTCAACGACTTAAAGAAAAAACTGAAGGCGGACGACCGGCAGGTTATCGTCACAACCATTCAAAAATTACAAAGGCTGGTCACAAAAAGGCTGAAGGAAGGAACTTTGGAGCATAATAAAATTAGAGGATTAAAGATTGCTTTTGTGGTAGATGAGTGTCACAGGGCGGTATCGCCGGGGACAAAGAGAGAATTGGAGAGATTTTTTGGCAATGCATTATGGTATGGATTTACCGGAACGCCAAGATTCTCAGAGAATCCTTATCCTCAGATGGGTGATTTGCCGCGTACAACAGAAGAATTATATGGAAAATGTCTGCATAAATACACGATACAGAATGCAATCCATGATAAAGCAGTGCTGGGATTTCAGGTAGAACATAATGGCCCGAAAAATATATCTGATGAGGCTGATTGCAGTGAATATGAAAATGAAACTCATATGCTGCAGGTTCTGGATATCATTTTGAATAAATCATATCATAAATTAGGATTTCAAAATGGAAAAGGCAAGACATATGAGGCATTACTTACCACAAGTTCCATTCCGATGGCTCAGAAATATTATGATTTACTCTCTAAAGTAAAAAAAGGAGAGAAATCTTTAAAGATTGATGAGAAGATAAAACAGGTACTTCCGGATTTTCCAAAGTTTGCTATTACATATTCCATAACAGAAAATGCAGAAGGCTCTCAGGTCAATCAACAGAAAATGCAGAGAGCATTGGATGATTACAATAAAATGTTTGGGACGAAATATGAACTAAGTCAGATACAAGGATATAATGGAAATCTGAACAAGAGACTTGCCAGAAAAGATGCAAAATATAAGAGAAGAAATGAGCAGCTTGATTTGGTGATTGTGGTAGACCGTCTACTCACAGGTTTCGATGCTCCATGTATGTCCACCTTGTATATAGACAGGCAGCCTATGGGACCCCATGATTTGATTCAGGCATTTTCAAGAACTAATCGAATCTTTGATGATAATAAAATGTTCGGCCAAATTGTTACTTTTCAGGCTCCGCAGATGTTTAAGAAATGTGTTGATGACGCCATTAAATTGTATTCTGCCGGAGGAACCAATGAATCTATTCTGGCGGAATGGGATGAGATTGAAAAGGCGTTTAAAAAAGCGCTTGCGGCCCTTCGCATTTCTGCAAAGACACCTTCTGAAGTACCGGGAATGTCTTTGAAGGAAAAAAAGGTATTTGTAAAAGTATTTCAGAATTTTGACCGCTCGTTTGCGCAGCTTCAATCATTTTCACAGTATGATAATAGTATGCTGGAAAAATATGGAATTACACAGGAAGAATATGAGGATTATGCCGGACATTATCAGAATGTAATGGAAGAAATTAAAGCAGATCGGGAGAATCAGGAAAGTGGTGAAGAGGAAGAGATAGAAGAGATTGAGCTTGATCCGGATTATGAATTAATGGCATACAGCAATACAAAGATTGATTATGAATATATTATCAACTTGATTCAGAATATTGTGACTCCGGACGAGGATGCATCTGACATTACACCGGGAGAAAGGCAAAAACAGATTGATGAAGTGAAGCAGTACGTGGGAGAGCTCAGAAAAGAGAACCCCAAGATTGCTGATATTATGTCTAATCTGATATCAGAAATAGAACAGGACGAGAATAAATATAAAGGACAGTCCATTTTAAATATTGTCGAAAAAATGAAAAATACATACATAGACAAAGTTATTTCTGATTTTTGTGTGAAATGGTATGCATCAAAGGATGATGTAATGTATGCGGCAACACATTATAGAAATGAAGAAATACCTAATGAAAGTGTAATCAAATCCACCATTGATTATGCAAGTTATAAAAAAACGCAGGAAAAGGCATTGCCGAAATTTAAGTATTATACGCAATGTTTAACAGAATTGAAAAAAATATTGGAGGAAGAGATAAAACCACTAATCAGTCATTCATGATATCATTATAACAAGTGCTGAAATTCTGAATAATCATATCAGCGTAAGTGATTTTTGAAAAGAAAGGCGTATTATGGTGAAGAACAAGAATGAGGCACTTCTTTTTTGTGAGTATTATAAGCAGTGGGTAGACATATATAAAAAAGGAGCGATCCGGGAAGCAACTATGGCAAAATATAGGATGACTCAGAAATGGGTAGAGCGACTGGTTCCGGATCTGAAAATGTCAGAGTTGACGAGGATGAAGTACCAGCAGCTTTTGAATAATTACGCAGAAGAACATGAAAAACAAACTACGCTGGATTTTCATCATCAGCTCAAAGGGGCTATTCTAGATGCGGTAGATGAAGGATTGATAGAAAGAGACCCGACTCGAAAGGCAATTATTAAAGGAAAGCCACCTGGAGTAAAAAAGATAAAATATCTGAATCAATTTGAATTGCGTAAGCTGATTGATGATTTGAATTTAAAAGGGGAGCCAAATTGGGATTGGTTTATTCTTCTGGTTGCAAAAACCGGTATGAGATTTTCTGAAGCTCTGGCAATTACTCCCGGGGATTTTGATTTTGCAAGGCAGACTCTCTCTATAAATAAAACATGGGATTATAAAGGAGACGGGGGCTTTTTACCTACAAAAAACAAATCATCGGTAAGAAAAATTCAGATTGACTGGCAGGTTGTAGTAAAATTTGCTGAGCTGACAAAAGAAATACCAGAGGGTAAACCTATTTTTGTAGGTGGATCAAAAATATATAATTCTACTGTTAATGGCGTACTTACAAGACATTGTAAAAAAAGCGGTATATCAGAGATTTCCATGCATGGGCTTAGACATACCCATGCATCTTTGTTATTATTTGCAGGTGTATCCATTGCGAGCGTGGCACGCAGGTTGGGACATGCCAGTATGACGACGACACAAAAAATATATCTGCATATTATTCAGGAACTGGAGAACAGAGATGTAGATTTGGTTATGAGAACTTTATCAGGGTTATAAATAAAAAATACTTGCGCTGATATGTATTATTACACATTTTTTTATAAAAAAATGAATAAATATGCAAGATTTCATCAATAAAAATGCAAATTGTAGCATAAAAACCAGGCGAAATCTTGAAAAGAGCGGCTGTTTCTGCTATACTGAAAAATATTTTTGTGTTTAGGAGGATAAGAGAAAGTATGAATGATACCATGCAGATTATGATTACAATGATTATCTACATGTTGATTGTCATTGGAATCGGTCTGGCGTTTGCCAGAAGAGCCAATAAGAGCTCGGAAGATTATTTCCTTGGCGGTCGTACTTTGGGACCATGGGTCACAGCTATGAGTGCGGAAGCTTCAGATATGTCCGGATGGCTGCTGATGGGACTGCCGGGAGTTGCCTATTGGTGCGGAATTGCCGACGCGGCATGGACGGCCATCGGACTGGCAGTGGGAACCTATATTAACTGGCTGATCACATCAAAGAGACTGAGACGCTACAGCGAAAAGGCAGAGGCGATTACGCTGCCGGAATTTTTCTCCAATCGTTTCCATGAAGAGAAGAAAGTGATCATGACGATCGCAGCGCTGTTTATCCTGATATTCTTCACGGTATATGCAGCGAGCTGTCTGGTGACTTGCGGCAAATTATTTTCTACATTGTTTGGATTTGATTACGTGCCGATGATGATTATAGGAGCCGTATTTGTTCTTGTGTATACGATCATCGGAGGATTTCTGGCAGAGAGCGCTTCTGATTTTATGCAGGCCATCGTTATGATCGTTGCTCTTGTTATTATCGTAGTGACCGGTACTGTGGCAGCCGGAGGACTTGATGCAGTCATCTCAAATGCACAGTCTATTCCAGGCTTCCTTGATTTCTTTGGAATTGCCACTCCGGTTGTGACTGACGGAACGCAGCAGGTTGTGAATGGAGCTCCTGTTTTTGGTGAAGCCGGTACTTACAGTATTATGAGTATCTTGTCCAATGTGGCATGGGGACTTGGATATTTTGGTATGCCTCAGGTTCTTCTCCGTTTTATGGCTATCAGAAAAGAAGGAGAACTGAAGATGTCCCGACGGATTGCAACAGTGTGGGTTCTGATTTCACTCACAGTATCTGTTTTTATCGGAGTTATCGGAAGAACCTTATATCCTACGGCTCTGACAACAGAAGCTACGTCAGAAAATGTGTTTATCCTGCTGGCGACGAATCTGCTTCCGCCGATTCTTGCCGGACTGGTGATGGCAGGTATTCTTGCTGCAACTATCAGTTCTTCCGATTCTTATCTGCTGATCGCTGCATCTGCATTTGCCAAGAATATCTATCAGGGCCTGTTCCACAAAAAGGCATCGGATAAAGAGGTTTTATGGATTTCCCGCTTTGCGCTTCTTGCAATCACAGTAATAGCCATTGTGATCGCGCTTGATGAAAACAGTGTTATTTTTACCATTGTAAGTTTTGCGTGGGCAGGATTCGGAGCAACCTTCGGTCCGTTGATGCTGCTTTCATTGTTCTGGAAAAGAATTAATCGTGCCGGCGCCATTGCCGGAATGATCAGCGGCGGATGTATGGTATTCGTTTGGAACCTTCTTATTCGTCCAATGGGAGGTATCTGGGATATCTATGAACTGCTGCCGGCATTTGTTATCTCTTGTCTGTGCATTGTTGTGGTTTCCCTTCTCACGGCGCCGCCGTCAGAGGAAATGCAGAGAGAATTTGAAGAGGTACGTGCAGGAAAATAGATTTAGAAATAAAGTTAAGAAAACCGGAGCTCAAACTGCTCCGGTTTTTTGTGAGAAAAAATGATAATATTTTGTATTTGCGTATTATGAGAGAATCATATGTAAGTAATCGACAACCAGAATCAGTCCGATGACTCCGCTGACCCGGTATAATGTTTTGCGGGAAAGTTTTCCTACGCATTTCTCAAAAAGCGGCTGCAAAAGATAAAGGATCACCATACCTCCGATTCCGAAACGAATGCTTGGATTCAGGGCAATCCGTCCCTGAAAGTTGGCAAAATAATTGGAGTAATCCCACATCCAGCTTCCCTGTGTAAATTCCATGATATAACTTCCAATCAGTTCTACAACCGTGGCAATAAAAATAATGGCGAAAAAAACAAGAACCGGCGTCAGATTAAATTGCTTTGGGCCAATTCTTTTTGATTTTAAATTCTTAAGAAGAATAAGAAAAATCAGGGCGCCGAAACCATAGATAATGCAGTAAGGACCAGTCAGTACTCCACGGTCGGAATATCCCCACCGATAAATAAATACTTCCAAAACTACTTCATAAACCCATCCCAGAACAGAGTATAAAAAGAAATAAATAAGATATTCCGGAACAGATTGTAATACAGATAAATTTCTATGTATTTTTTTCATATTTTCCTCCATAAATAAACAATAAGTACTTCCAAAATATATCGTAAAAGCATTACCATTTCATCACATTTGTATTAAATTTTAAAAAAGTGTCAGGAGTGCAGTCGCCCCATTTCGTTGCAGATATTAAGAAATTTGTGATAAAATACCAGCGATACAAAGATTGCACAGGAAATTTAGAATAGACGAAGCAAAGGAGACAGAACATGAAAGAAAAGGAAATGCACGGAAAAGATGAAAAGCTGAGCAACCCTTATATTTTCGATTATAATATTGTGCTGATCGGTTTTATGGGGGCGGGGAAAAGTACTGTTGCCAGCTATATGCACAAGACGTTTTCCATGGAAATCATAGAGATGGATCAGGTGATCGTAGAGCAGCAGGGAATGAGTATACCGGAGATTTTTGAAAAACATGGAGAAGAATATTTCAGGAATCTGGAGACCCAGCTTCTCATTGATCTGCAGGAAAGAAAAAATGTAATTATATCCTGCGGCGGCGGAGTAGCTCTGAGAGAAAGAAATGTGAGAGAAATGAAAAAGAATGGACGGGTAGTCCTTCTGACAGCATCTCCGGAAACGATACTGGAAAGAGTGAAAGACTGTGATGACCGCCCATTATTAAATGGAGCTAAGAATGTGGAGCACATTACTAAGCTGATGGAGGCAAGAAGACCGAAATATGAGGCGGCAGCGGATATAATCATCGCTACCGATGGAAAATCTGCCTCTGAAATTTGCCGGGAAATTGTCGGAAAACTGCAGGAAGCATAGATGGAGGGAAGCAAATGAATCCAGTAATAGTCAGAAAAGTAAAAATCGGCGAAGGAATGCCGAAAATCTGTGTGCCTGTGGTGGGAGTAACAAGAGACGAGATCTTTGCGCAGGCGGAAAATATAGCGGAGCTTTCCGTCGATATTGTGGAATGGCGGGGAGATTGGTTTAAAGATATCACAGAACAGCAGCAGGTAAGAGAGATTCTCTCAGGGCTCAGAAAAATTCTGAAAGAAACGCCTCTTCTTTTTACTTTCAGGACACTGCAGGAAGGCGGAGAGAGAGAGTTAGATGTACATAGCTATGAACTTCTCAACAGATTTGTCATAGAAACAGGATATGCGGATATGATCGATGTGGAGCTTTTTATCGAGACAAAGAAAATGGCGGCAGTCAAAGACGGAGTAATAACAAATCTGATCAGGGAGGCGCACGCACACGGAGTTAAGGTCGTTGCGTCCAATCATGATTTTATGAAGACGCCGTCCAAAGATGTCATCATAAAGCGATTGTGCGTAATGCAGGAGGCTGGAGCTGACATTGCAAAAATTGCAGTGATGCCGCAGAATAAAGAAGATGTGCTGACCTTGCTTCAGGCCACTGAAGAAATGTGCCGGATACATGGGAAAACGCCGGTGATCACCATGTCCATGTCCGGTTCCGGTTTGATCAGCCGCCTGTGCGGAGAAGTCTTCGGGTCGGCTGTTACATTCGGAAGCGCCGGACAGGCATCGGCGCCGGGACAGATGGACGCAGCGGAGCTCAGAAATATTCTGAACACTATTCACAGAAATCTGTTATAAAATATATAAAATGTTATGCAGCGGCTTTGTAAGTAAAATTTAAAGATTGTGTGAAATACTTGTATATGTCTTTGTATAATGATAGAATTGGTAAACAGGCTGTTTTCAGATGAGTTATTTTGAGACAATATTATAGAAGGAGAATATTATGGCTGGAGCATTGAGCGGATTAAAGATACTTGATTTTTCTACATTGCTGCCCGGACCGCTTGCAACAATGCATCTGGCGGATATGGGGGCGGAAGTGCTTCGTGTCACTTCCGGCACAAGGGCGGATCTGGTACAGACAATGCCTCCATATGTGCCGGGAATGAATATTTCCGCCACAGCCGCCCAGATCGGAAGAAATAAAAAAGTGATCACATTGAATCTGAAAGATTCCCGGGCGGTTCAGATCATAAAGGAATTAATCAGAGAATATGACATCGTTTTAGAGCAGTTCAGACCGGGCGTCATGAAAAAGCTGGGGCTGGACTACGAGACGCTGTCTGCAATTAATCCAGGGATTATCTATTGCTCCTTAACGGGATATGGTCAGGATGGCCCGATGGCTGTAAAGGCAGGACATGATATTAATTATCTGTCTTTAAGCGGTATGATGAGCTATGCCGGAAGGAAAAAAGACGGGCCGTCGTTGATGGGAATCCAGATAGCGGATATTGCTTCCGGAACCAATAATACGATAATCAGCATCCTGGCTGCGGTAATTTACAGAAACAATACAGGCAGGGGACAATATCTGGACGTGTCCATGACCGACGGGGTGTTTGCTCTTAACGCCATGAGCGGACCCGGAGTACTGGCGACAGGAGAGAATCCGAAGCGGGAAGGAGAGCTGTTAAACGGCGGTTCACTGTATGATTTCTATGAGACGAAAGACGGCGAATATGTAAGCTTCGGAGGTCTGGAACCGAAGTTCTTTGCTGATTTCTGCAGAGTCATACACAGAGAGGAATGGATAGAAAAGGGAGTCCAGGCCGGCGATGAGATTAAAAATGAAGTGCGGGAGATTATGAAAACGAAAACCAGAGATGAGTGGATGTCCATCTTTCGGGAGGCCGACGCATGTTTTGAACCGGTATTATCGCTTTCGGAGGCCTTAAACGGCGAGCTTGCCAGAGAAAGAAATATGGTTGTGGATGTACCTGCAGCGGAGGGAAAAACGATTCGCCAGATTGGAAGTCCGTTTAAATTCTCAGAATCACCTGTGGAGTACAAATTTGCAGGCAGAACTCTGGAACAGGCGGACACAGAAGAAGTTCTTATGGCATTAGGGTATTCCATGGAAGAGATAGAATCTCTCGCCAGAGAAGGCGTGCTCCAATAAATAATGATTTTTGCAGAGACTTTACAGGAGAGATGAGTATGAAAGGGTTGTTTATTATTAATCCGTCATCCGGCAGACAGAATTTTCACGATAAAATAAAAGAGATTGCAGGTAATCTGATCATGGATCAGATATGCAATACGATAGATGTTTTCTATACGGAAAAACAGGATGACGCTCTCAACAGGGCGCAGAAGCTGAAAACCGGAGAATATGATTTTGTGGTTGCCGTAGGCGGTGACGGAACATTAAACGAGGTAGTCAATGGGATTATTCTCAGCAAAAGTGATATTCCTGTGGCAGTGATCTCAGCGGGTACGGTCAATGATTTTGCTAATTATCTGAAACTTCCGCAGACGCCGAAGGAGTTCTGTGAGATGATCAAAGAATTTAATCTGAAGCAGGTGGACGCGGGCAGAGTGAACGACAGGTATTTTATCAATGTAGTAGCTGCCGGGATGTTATCAGATATAGGATTTAAGGTGGCCAAAGATAAAAAAGCTGCTATGGGTAAGCTTGCCTATTATCTGGAAGGGGCCATTGATCTTCCTAAACAGTTTGGCAGAACATTAAAGCTTAGATTTACCTGCGATGATAAGAGTCTCGAGGAGGAGATTCTTCTTTTTATGGTAGCCAACAGTCAAAGTGTGGGAGGATTCAGGGAAATTGCGCCGCTGGCTTCCACTTCGGATGGAAAGTTTGATGTGGTTATCATCAAAAAAATGGATATTTTTCAAGTGACGCCGCTGTTATTGTCTATCTTGCAGGGCGATCATGTCAATCATCCGGCAGTGGAGTATTTTCAAACTAATCATATGCAGATTGAAAATATGGATGATCAGGAAATTAATGTAGATTATGATGGCGAGCAGCTCATGGACAGTTTTCCTCTGGATCTGGAGCTGATTCCGAAGGCCGTGCGGATCGTGATACCTCCGCAGAAAGAGCAATGATTTCTTGCCGTGAAAGAACATAAAACTTGCAAATCGCCGGAGAATAGACTATTATAATACATGTAAATTTACCCTCTGGAGGAAAGTATGTTAGATTTAAAATTTGTTAGAGAAAATCCGGAAATCGTTAAACAGAATATAAGAAATAAGTTTCAGGATGAGAAGCTTCCGCTGGTGGACGAGGTTATCGCTCTGGATGTGAAGAGGAGACAGACACAGCAGGAGGCCGATGAGTTAAGAGCCAGCAGAAAAAAGATTTCCAAACAGATCGGAGCCCTGATGGCTCAGGGCAAAAAGGAAGAAGCAGAAGAAGTGAAGCAGCAGGTCACAAAAAATGCAGAACGCCTGGCTGAACTGGAAGCACAGGAAGCGGAAATCGGAGAAAAAGTGACCTCCATTATGATGCGGATTCCAAATATCATTGATCCAAGTGTTCCGATTGGAAAAGACGACAGTGAAAATGTTGAGATACAGAAATACGGCGATCCGGTAGTTCCGGACTTTGAGATTCCGTACCACACAGATATCATGGAAAGATTCAACGGCATTGATCTGGAGAGCGCCAGAAAGGTGGCCGGCAATGGTTTCTATTATCTTATGGGGGATATCGCGAGACTTCATTCCGCTGTGATTTCATATGCAAGGGATTTCATGATCGACAGAGGATTTACTTATTGTGTTCCTCCGTTTATGATCCGCAGCAATGTGGTTACCGGCGTTATGAGTTTTGCTGAGATGGATGCCATGATGTATAAGATTGAGGGAGAAGATCTGTATCTGATCGGTACCAGTGAGCATTCTATGATCGGTAAGTTCATTGATACAGTGCTGCAGGAAGATACGCTTCCGAGAACATTGACATCTTATTCTCCGTGTTTCCGTAAGGAAAAAGGAGCGCATGGTATCGAAGAAAGAGGAGTGTACCGTATCCATCAGTTTGAGAAGCAGGAGATGATCGTTGTCTGTAAACCGGAAGAGAGCCCGATGTGGTTTGACAAACTTTGGCAGAATACGGTAGATTTGTTCCGTTCTATGGATATTCCGGTTCGTACTCTGGAATGCTGCTCCGGAGATTTGGCTGATTTGAAAGTTAAGTCCATTGACGTGGAAGCATGGTCTCCTCGTCAGAAGAAATACTTTGAGGTGGGAAGCTGCTCTAATCTGGGAGACGCGCAGGCGAGAAGATTAAAGATCCGTGTAGTCGGAGAGAACGGCAAATATTTTGCCCATACCCTCAATAACACGGTAGTTGCTCCGCCGCGTATGCTCATTGCATTTTTGGAAAATAATCTGAATGCGGACGGTTCCGTAAACATTCCGGAAGTGCTTCGTCCGTATATGGGCGGCAAATCTGTGATTAAGCCAGAATAAAAAATACTGCTTTATTTTGAATATGGCAAATAAAATAGCTGCTGCAAAACCCGGTATCGGGATTGCAGCAGCTTCCTTTTTGAGCAAAAATTATCGGATGAAGTTTGTGAACATATGCTCGTCTTCCTGCTTTGGCATGCCGTATTTTTCTTTTCCAAGAGCGATACTCTTCATGAGAAATGCCATATTTCTTGCGAGAACACGCATGGTCTGAAGGCCTTCAGCGTCCTGCGCGGCTTCTCCGGGACCACGGCCGTGTACACTGTTCCAGTACTGGCTGGATGCGACAGGCATGCCGGAAATGGTAAAATATTTGTTCAGTTCATCAAAGGTGGCAGAGCAGCCGCCCCTTCTTGCCACCGCTACGTTGGCGCCTACTTTCATGCTCTTATCAAAACCGGTGCTGTAGAAGAGACGGTCGAGACAGGCAATAAGAGTTGCGTTGGCGGAAGCATAATAAACCGGGCTGGCAATCACAAGGCCGTCGGCCTCCTCAAACTTTGGAGCCAGTTCGTTTACCACGTCGTCAAATACACATTTGCCTTTGGAGGCACAAGTCCCACAGGCGATGCAGCCACGGATGTCTTTATTTCCAATCTGGACAGTTTCCATTTCGACGCCCTCTTCTAAAAATGTCTTTTCCATTTCCTGCAGGGCGATGGATGTATTGCCTCCCTTGCGGGGACTTCCGTTAATCATTAATACTTTCATGTTCATACCTCCCAAATGATCTGGGCAGCGCTGATGGCTGCCGGTATTGTGTTGATATGTCTGAATCAGCAGGTTATCACTGCTTCTGAAGATTTATTTTACACCTGAGAAGGAGAGTTTTCAATACTTGCAGCGTTCTGGTGAATGACCATTTTGCAGATAGGATTTCCAAGATTGACAAACTTTTCCTCGTATTCAGTCATGACATTTCCAGGCAGATATTCACTGTGATGCAGATCGTAAGTATAATAATCAAGAATCCAGCCGGATTCTTTTACTTCTTCAAGAGAAAAGTCAAAAAGTCCCCGGTTGTCTGTTTTGAAGATCACCTTGCCATTATCGGAGAGAATCTCATGATAGCGTGATAAAAACTGCCGGGAGGTAAGACGACGTTTGGCATGCCGGTCTTTTGGCCATGGATCGGAAAAATTCAGATAAATTTCTTCCACTTCTCCTTTATCAAAATATTCTGTGATGTATTCGGCGTCCATCCGCAGAAAATGTATATTGGGCAGCGGCGCTTCTTCCATCTTTTCAAGGGCGCGTACAAGGACGCTGGAGTATTTCTCAATTCCGATATAATGGATCTCCGGATGCAGTCTGGCCATCTCCATGAGAAAACGTCCCTTGCCCATGCCGATTTCCAGATGGATTGGTTTGCCATCCTGAAAGAATTCACGCCATTTTCCTTTGTTTTCCTCTGCATTTTTAATAACATATTCATTTTCAGCAATTTGTTCTCTCGAACCTTTTACATTTCTTAACCGCATGATTATCCTCACATTCGCATAATTATTTTCATGTATCATTTCAATCACTTTATACATCCTACTCGAAAAGTAACATTTTTGCAATTTTTTTTTACTTGATTCGTACAAAATGATAGTATAAAATAAAACAATGTACGTATGCCGTATAAAATGTAATGTTTTATTGTGAAAATATGTCTGCGGGCGGTCTGTGAACCGTCAGATATAAACTGAAAAATAAATAATAAGGAGATTATACATATGAGACGTCTATTAACTTTAATATTGGCTTTATCTATGAGTGTTTCCGTCTGTCTTCCTGTACATGCACAATATTCTTTTCAGGAAGATGCTGCGGCAGAAGCAGCTACCCAGGGAGAAAGTGCCGCTGAAGGCGAAACAGATACGGAGTCTGTCGAGTCAGATACGGAGTCTGCCAAAGCGGCTGACAACGGAGAAAATGCATCTGCCGGAAGTTCAGTTTCAGATAATTCTTCCGCTGCCGCATACGGTGTGGATAATCTGAAAGGAGCGCCGGATATCACAGCAGAATCAGCGATTCTCATGGATGCAGCCTCCGGCGCTGTACTTTATGGTAAAGATGAGGAATCCAAACAATACCCCGCCAGCATAACCAAAGTGATGACAGCGCTTCTGGCCATAGAAAATTGTTCTATGGATGATATTGTTACATTTTCCAATGAAGCGGTCAATGGAATTGAACCGGGAAGCAGCAGTGCCGGAATCAATGTGGGCGCTCAACTGACCGTGGAAGATACTTTATATGCTCTGATGCTGGTTTCCGCCAACGAGGCGGCTTCTGCTTTAGCCGAGCATATCTCCGGTTCCAATGAAGCGTTTGCTGAGCTGATGAATCAGAGAGCGGCTGAACTGGGATGTACCGGAACACATTTTACCAATCCCCATGGTCTGCCGGATGAGGATCATTATACAACCGCCCACGATATGGCTTTGATTCTTCAGCAGGCTATGAAATATGATGAGTTCAGGACCATAGCCGAGGCAGACAGCCATACTCTGAAAAAAAGCGACACGCTGACAGATACTCTGGAATTATGGAATCACGCAAAGATAATCCGGGAGAACAGCGATTATTATTATGAATACGCCAAAGGATCTAAAACTGGTTATACGCAGGCTGCTTTAAATACTCTGGTCACTTACGCCGGAAAAGATAATGTGGAACTTATATGCGTTATCCTGAAAGATTATGGCGCGGACAGCAGCTACTATGATACCACTGAACTCTTTGAGTGGGGATTTGAGAAAGTAAAAGGAATTACTCCGCTGTCATCTTTTGATTTAAATGGAGCTCTGGATGCAGAATCCTCCATTTCCGATGATAAATTGACAAATATTCAGAGATTGGGATGTACATTTCCTTCTGACTACTATCTCCTTGTAAAAAAGGATTTTGACGATTCTGCTCTGACTGATTCGTTTGTATTGGATGAGGATATACATGCGGGAAGAATTGGATATATTAATGTTTTATCAGGAGAAAATGTAATAGCGGCGGTTCCTGTTACTTATGATATGAATACAGAAGCTGCTCAGAGTTATGTCAGCAGCGGAAGTGCGGACGATAATCTGGAGACTGCTCCGGTGGATGAAGACCGGATGACCCCAAGTAAAATTTTTAACTATATCGTTCGTGCCGTTGTGGTGGTTATTATTCTGGCGATTCTTATCAGTTTCCTGAGAAGAAGGCAGGCAGAGAAACGAAGACAGCAGAGAATACTGGAGAGAAAGAAAAAACATGCTTCTTCCAATACCAGAAACAGCGGAAGTTACGGGGCCGGCGCGGGAAGAAATGCATCCGGCAAGAATACAGCCGGCAGAACAACATCCGGTGGAGCTTCCTCCTTGAGAAAGAGACGTTCCGGGAAGAAGAGATAAGTAACAATAAACAGAAGTACAGATAAAAATAATATAACATGTAATGAAAACCGCCAGCACTTCGATACCGGTTAATAACCGGAATTGCGTGCTGGCGGTTTTTGTGTAAAACTCATGGCATATATACACGGGATTTCTGTGACAGACAACAAAAAAACACCGTCCCCAATGGTCAAGCCATCAAAAACAGTGCTTTTAAGTGCGCCTTCAGGGGCTCGAACCCTGGACACCCTGATTAAGAGTCAGGTGCTCTTCCAACTGAGCTAAAAGCCCTTGCATTTGAAATTGTTGCGAACTTTTCAACGCAAGGAACATTATATATGAGAATCGAAAAAATTGCAAGCTTTTTTTTCTTTTTTCTTACTTTTTTTAAGTATTTTTTTCAGTACAATTTTTCTGAGGCTGTTTATTTTTGGTGAAGGATGTAAATGATATAGACAGGGATGAAAACGGAAGGGCGGGAAGGAGGTAAAATGTACTGTGAATAATAATCGTTTCCGGTCCAATCAGAGATATTTTACTATTTGCATTTATACGGTATTTGTTATTTTTGCCGCCTGCATTATTTTCAGGCTTATTTTTCACTGGGATGATATATTGAGGATAATAAAACATTTTCTCTCCAGTATGTCCGGATTTGTGGTGGGAATATTGATTGCGTTTATTGTGAATCCTCTTGTAGATTTTATTTATGAGAAGATACTGCCTGGATTTTTTCATGTACAAGAGGGAAAAAAGAGCCGGATGCTGGCGATTGCACTGGCGTATGTGGTGGTGCTGGGAGCGGCAGCAGTATGTCTGATATATATTATACCGCAGATTATTTCCAGTCTGACAGAATTGTCAGGAAAAATTCCTTCAATGTATACAGCATTTTCCGGGTGGCTTCTGAATATAGCTGCAGAGTTTGAATTTTTGAATAATGGAATTGTCCATACATTGATTGAAAATATGTATCCGAAGATGATGGAATTGTCAACGGTACTGGCGTCCAAAATCATTCCATGGATGTATTCGGTGTCGGTGGCGGTGATACAATGGCTTATAACTATTGTGATTGCCGTGGTCGTATCAATCTATCTGTTATTTGACAAGCAACTGATATTTTGCTCCGTAAAGCGGATATCTTATGCATTTCTGCCGGAGAGACGTGTCGATGAGATGATCGGGGTCGTAAAAAAATGTAATGCGATTTTTACCGGATATATAACAGCGCAGGCATTGGATGCGCTGATTGTGGGAATTCTATGTTTTCTGCTGATGACATTTCTGAGACTGCCGTATGCGCTTTTGATCAGTGTTATAGTGGGTGTGACCAATATGATTCCATATTTTGGTCCATATATAGGCGCAGTGCCGGGCGTGTGCATACTGGCGGCGATCAGACTGAAATATGGGATCATGTTTGTGGTGATGATTTTTGTTCTGCAGCAGTTTGACGGATGGATTCTGGCGCCGAGAATATTGGGAGATTCTACGGGGCTGCGCCCTATTCTGATTTTGTTTGCTATTACGCTGGGAGGAACCTATCTGGGAGTGTTCGGTCTGTTTCTCGGCGTGCCTGTTGTGGCGGTCCTTCAGTATCTGTTGAATCTTATGATTGAAAGAAGAATCATGAAAAAAGCGTTGAGAGACCGAAAGTGTTGCGAAGTTTCAAATAATAATGACATGAAGGAATATAAATAAAATGTTAAATAATAGCGGGAGGAGATGTTGCATCTCCTCCGTTTTTTACCGGTCATTGAGCGTACGGCAGATTTCATCAAAGCTTTTTACAATTTGATTCAGACATTTCCATATACCTTTATTGCTGAAACTTTTTCTTTGAATATTCCAGCGGATTTTTTCTGAAAAATTCATGAAATCCTCAATTTTGTCATTTTAATATATTGTATGTTATTGTTAAGTGGATGATTCTTACGGTATTGTTTAAAAAATGATTCTTACGGTATTGTTTAAAAAAGAACTTTATTTCATCAAGATTATGGGATAATATAAAAGGTATCTGAAATGAAGATAATATAGTATTTTTTTTATAAAAATGAATATGGAGGACGATATGCGGCTGCTGGTTGTGGAAGACGAGAAGGATTTGAACAGTATAATCGTGAAGAATCTGGAAGCGGAAGGCTATATTGTCGATTCATGCTACGATGGTGAGGATGCCGTATTATTTATGATGAGTATAGATTATGACGCAGTTATTCTGGATGTGATGATTCCGAAGATGAGCGGATTTGAAGTATTAAAAAAAGTGAGGGAAATGAAAATTGAGACTCCTGTGCTATTTTTAACCGCCCGTGACAGTGTGGAAGATATCGTATTCGGGCTCAATATCGGGGCAGATGACTATATGGTTAAGCCGTTTTCTTTTGATGAACTGATGGCAAGACTCAGGGTGATCGTAAGAAGGAAGCCTGAAGTGAGAGAAAATATATATACATGTGGAGATTTAAGCCTGAATGTCAATACGAGACAGGTAACAAGACAGGGAAAAGAAATATCTTTGTCTCCAAAAGAATATGCGATTCTGGAATGCCTGATTCGCAATAAAAACATTGTTCTCACGAGAGCGCAGATTGAATCGAACATATGGGATATGGATTATAATGGTGAATCGAATGTTATCGATGTGTATATTCGGTATCTCAGAAAAAAGATTGACGAAGGTTTCGATGAGAAGTTGATTCAGACAGTCAGAGGGGTAGGGTATATGCTGAAATGCGACGAATGAAGAAGATGTCCATTGCAAGATACATTTCTATGCATTTTATAGGGATAACATTTGCGGCGGCAGTGCTGATGGCGCTGTTTATTACTTATTTTTCAAATGTGGCTATTGAATCTGATTTTAAAAAGCAGATTCGAAAGGAATCCAGATATGATTATATCAATATCAAGGAAAAAAAGGGAGAGATCAGAGTTTCTGATGATTTCGTTTATGAGGATGAAGGTATAGTCAAAGTGATTCTTGACGCCGAGGGGAATCTGGTCAAGGGTACTTATCCGGATGAGAGACTAGAGAATTTAAAGCCCAGACCCAAAATGGTCCGGGAAGTAAGATGCGGAAGGGTAAAATATTATATTTATGATCGATCTATTATAAAAGGCGATGAAAACGGTAATTCAAGGGTGGTAGCGTATATCAGAAGCATGGTGAACAGAGATAATCTTTCAAGCGGTTACCGGACTTTGAAATATGCTTCTTATATATGCGCAGCTGCTATTGTTCTTATCGCTACTGTTCTGGCATCGGTTTTTTCAAGACGTATAGTGGTTCCACTCAGGCAGATCTGCGATACTTCGGAGAAAATCGGTCTGGAAAAAGATTTATCCAAGCGAATAGAATATGATGGAATGTTTCGTGAGATAGAGATTCTTGCCCAGGCCAATAACAGGATGCTGGACAGGCTGGAGGAAATGTTTGAAAAACAAAAACAGTTTTCCTCTGATGTGACTCATGAACTGAGAACGCCTGTGGCTGTTATCATGGCGCAGTGCCAGTATGCGAAAAAGCATATTAATAACAAAGAAGAATTTGATGAAGCGATTTCTCTGATTGAACGGCAGGTAAAAAAGACCAATGATATTATTTCACAGATTTTACAGCTGGCACGTCTTGATCAGGATAGAATACGTATAGATTTTGAATATGTCGATGTGAAGGATATTGTGGAAGAAGTCTGTGATAATGAAAAGCTTCATGATGAGAAAAATATTGATCTTCGTCTTTCGCTGGAGAATGCGGAGGCCAGGGTGGATGTGGGGCTGATCATGGCCGCCATACGAAATGTCATTAATAATGCATTAAAATACAGTTACGAGAATTCTGTCGTGGATGTAGTTCTGAAGAAAAGGGACGGCGCGGTGGAACTGATGGTCAGGGATTATGGAAGGGGAATGAGCGAGGAAGAGAAAAAACACATTTTTGACAGATTTTATCGGGCCGATAAAGCGAGAAACTCAGAAGGATTTGGACTGGGACTCTCCATAACAGCGAGAATCATGGAGATTCATTCCGGAACAATTACGGTGGAAAGTGAGGAGAAAAAAGGAAGTACCTTTTATCTGACGATTCCTGAGAGAATTTAATTTTACTTTAATCTTGATGTATTAAAGTAAAAAAGATTATTTAAAGGGATACGAGAAAGAGGTCAGAGAATGAAAACATTATATCTTCATATAGGAACTTCAAAAACAGGTACCACCTCTATTCAGCATTTCTGCACAGAGAACGCTGAGATTTTTGAGAAAAAAGGATATAGTTATCCGATATTTCCACATAAATTCAAAGATACCAATATTATGAGAAATGCTCATTTCCTCGCACACAGAGCATACAATGAGGACGATAGCAGGAATCTTCTGGAGGAAGAACAGTATTTTCGTCAGGGTATGGATTTTGTGCTGGACAGCTTTAAAAAGGCGGATAATGTTATTTTGTCAGACGAGGGTATCTGGAGTGTGATTTTTAAGGGAGAGAAACCGGAGCTTCTGAATAAAATCATGAAAGAGGCGAGTGAGCATAACTATGCCGTAAAGGTGATTGTTTATCTGAGAAGACAGGATGGGATGGCAGATTCCTGGTGGAATCAGAAAATAAAAGTCGGCGGACGTTTATTTTCTACTATTTCATGGGAAGAGTATGTGAAGAATCCGGTTAATCCGGAAATGAATTATTACAGGCCGTTGAAATTGGTAGAAGAAGCTGTCGGCAAAGAAAATATGATCGTCCGTCGCTTTGGCAGAAAGTATTTCAAGAATGGTTCTCTGTTTGAAGATTTTGTCGATGCCTTAGGAATGGAATACAGCAGTCGTTTCATTGTATCTGAGGGACAGAAAAATATCAGTCTTCTGGGCAACGCCCATGAGATTAAGAGAGTGCTCAATACTTTGCCGGAACTGTCAAATGCAGATAATACATTTTTCCGGAGAATTACTGCAGGAAAAAAAGACCAATCCGTTAAAATCTTTTCTTTCCTCAGCGAAAAAGGATGGACAAGATTAGTATATCCCCATGAGTCAGTTGGTAACACAGAATTTAAGAGAGAAAGTATGAGTCGCTTTGAAAAAAATACATAAAAACTGAGTATACATTGAAAATCCATGAAAGGAGACGTAATTATGAGACGTAATACCATCTTTTTAATGGAAAAAAACGTGGAGTACATTAAAGAGTTTTGCAGATTTTTTGAGAATGACTACAACGTATTGTGTTCTTCTGACGGGGAAAAAGCAATGGAAATATATGCGGAGAATAATACAGGTATTCATCTGATCATATTGGATAATAATGTTTGTGCAAAAAAGAGATGTGAGATTCTGGAGGAAATACGTGCGTTTTGTGATGTGCCGGTCATTGTTCTTATGGAAAATGAGGAACCGGAACTGCAGATCATGGCGTACAGAATGGGAGCGGACGAATGTGTATCCGGTGAGATTTCATTCCCTCTGTTAAAAATGAAGATAGAAGCTATCATAAAAAGGGTCTATGGGACGGATAATTTTATTAAAGAGGGAATCCTTGAACTGGATCTGGATAAAAGAACCCTGAAGGTAGATAATGAATATATCGACATTACTATAAAGGAATTTGAGCTGTTATCTTTCTTTATGCGCAATAAGCATGCCATTCAGAGCCGTGACCAGATTATTACGGCTGTGTGGGGAATTAATTATGAAGGAAGCGACCGGGTGGTGGATTCTCTGGTGAAGAAATTGAGACTGAAGCTTAAAGGAGCTTCCGATTATATTCATACGGCTTACGGTATGGGATATTATTTTGAACTGCCGGTGAAGGAAACGGCATAAAAATAGATTTTATAGTTTGCAATTTTGAGAAATTAAATTATAATCTATTTATAATTTAATTCTCTGTATAAAAGCGGGGAAAATGATGAAAAAGAAAGGATCAGCAAGATGAAAACTTTATATGTTCATATAGGAACGCCTAAGACGGCTACCACCTCTCTGCAGCATTTTTGCGATGAGAATGAAAAGATTCTGGAGGAACAGGGATATTGTTATCCGATTTTTCCCCACAAATTTAAAGGCGTGAGCATTACAAGAAATGGTTCTTTTCTTGGATGGGTTTCTTCCAGCAAGCCGGAAAAGAGAAATAAACTGGAGGAAGAGAAGTATTTCCGTCAGGGTATGGATATGGTTCTTGATAATTTCCGTAAGTTTGATAATGTCATTTTGTCAGAGGAAGCCACATGGAGCGCAGCTTTCCGGAGAGGAAAAGATTATATCTGGGAGAATATTCTGAAAGAGGCGAAAGAACACGGATACGGGGTTAAAATTATCGTTTATCTCAGAAGACAGGACAGCCTTGCCGATTCCTGGTGGAAACAGAAGGTGAAGGTGGGAAGAAGAATTTATTCTACTTCTTCCTGGGAAGAGTTCGTCAGTGATCCTTCCCAGCTGGAGTTTGATTATTACAGCGCCGTCAAAAAGATTGAGGCTGTTTTCGGAAAAGAAAATGTCATTATCCGACGTTTCGGCCGGCAGTATTTCAAGAACGGTTCTATCTATGAAGATTTTATGGAAGCGCTGGGCGTAAAATATGACAGTCGTTTTGTGATTTCAGAGGGCAAGAGAAATAACAGTCTTTTTGGTAATTCTCATGAAATAAAGAGAGTTCTCAATATGCTTAAAATGAACAAGGGAGACAGGCTGTTCTTTAAGAGAATTGTCCGGACCATATCGGACAATCATACAGATTTAAAAGGGGAGACCATGTTCTCTTCTGAGGAAGCCCGCCAGTTCATGGAGCAGTACCGGGAAGGCAACCGGAAGCTCATGCAGGAATACTTTGGTAAAGACGAAGACCTGTTTGATATGGATTTCTCCAAAAATAAGAAATGGGTTCTTGATCATACTGAGATGGAGAAGGATATTATCTCTCTCATCGGTCATGTGACCGTTCAGCTCCGTCAGGAGAACCGGGAACTTCAGTCCCAGATTCAGGATATGAAGAAGGAATTGGCAGCCTGCAAAAAGAAACTGGAAGAAAAACCGTCAGCCGGCAGGAACCCGATTCGGTCGGTGATCTCCGGGATAAGGGGAAAGAAATAGAAAACAGAAGGCATTTGATAAATCATAAAAAATGAGAATATCAGAATAATAAAGAAGGCAGCAAATCAGAGAGAATTCTGATTGCTGCCTTTGACTTTTATATTTATAAAAAAATGAGAGAAATTACTGGTCAGAATTGGAATCTGCCTCTCTCTGTTTTTTTAATTCACGGCGTCTGTTTGCCAGAATGTCTGATAATTCTTTCAGAAGTTCATCGTCGGTTTCTTCCTCCACCAGCGCGGTAAAAAGATGAGACAGAGCTGATGATGCGGACTTCTGTTCCTGTTTTACCTGGAAAAGACTCCACTGATCTCTTGTCATGGTCGGTTCAAAGGTACGCGCATAGTTCTTTGTTGTCTTTTTGAAGCCTGCTACCTTGATCATTTCTTTTTTCAGCAGGGAGTTGATCATAATATGAATGTAACTCGGCTTCCATGTGCGGCCGGCACATAATTTTACGATTTCCGTTGAAGTGAGAGGTTCTTCGCTGTCCCAGAGAAGGTCAAGAACCTGTTTTTCGCTGTCTGTTAATTTTTTAATTTTTTGTCTCATGTGATTACCAATCCCTTCTAGGTATGAAATTATAATAGGATTTTTATTACGTGTTTTTATAATATGATGTTGGGGTCGAAACTATATAATTAGTTGTGCCCTGTACCT
>ERZ1643247.965-NODE-965-length-29988-cov-5.247787_pt1 | contig 29988 bp, 24 predicted proteins | sample MGYA00579264_ERZ1643247 | MGnify/ENA primary metagenome ERZ1643247 (study PRJEB29033, sample SAMEA4952262) | chicken gut metagenome | biome: Broiler Chicken; feature: Gastrointestinal Tract; material: Caecum | place: Ireland | collected 2018 | study: Broiler... | reverse complement strand
TGCCGCTTTAATCGCTTCTGCCTGTAAATACAAGTGCCCATGCTCCTCTTTTTGCGTATCAAATGCGGAAAATATCGCTCCTTGTATCCGGATCTGCGCGTTTGGCAGGCAGTTTCCTTTTAATGCTATTGCGTCCACGCGTTTAAATCCGAAACCGGGGACCCGGCATAATTCATACGGATTTTTCTGAAGCATTTCTACGCTGCTTGCCCCCAAATACTGATATATCTTTGTAGCGGCAGCCGGCGTCAAATGATAAGGCATCAACAGGATTAGCAGATTCTGAATACACTTGTTTTCCAAGTAAGAATCCCGCATCTCCTGCAGTTTTGCTTGTGTAATCCCCCTGACAGCCAACAGCTTTTCAGGATCATGTTCCAAAATGTCAAGCGCATCGACTCCAAACCGTTTCATGATTGCCTGTGCCGTTTTTTCGCCAATCCCTTTAATTACACCGGAGGCAAGATAGCTCTCAACTCCTTCGTAAGTGCGTGGCACAATGTCTTCGCATTGGTCTACATGGAATTGCATCCCGTTTTTTCCCTGTTTCCATTCTCCATTCAGCATCATACTGATTTTATCGGTACGCGGCAGCTTATAGCCAACTGCAACGAAGCGATACAGCCGATCCCGATATGGATAGGTGTCCCGGGCTTCTTTGGGAATGTTCACATCTGAAGACTTTACGCGGAGGACGCAATAGTCGTTGACTGGGTTATAATAAATTGTTTTATCATATACAGCTTGCAATATCATTTTTCATCTTCCTAAACAACTCTACATAAGTGTCTTTATCATCTAAAATAAAATTGCGGCAATAGGGACGTGGCAATAATAGGCCTATCCATCCGCCATATACTTGTTTCATATGATTCCTTTCTACGAAATCAGGCTGCTTCCTGTTTCGATTTTTTCACATCAAATCTGCGGCTTTCGGATGTTGTAACATACTCAGCGTAAATATCCGGATGCCGTTCTTTTAGTTGAAGTAATTTGTTCTTTTCTATTGTCGTCTTATGAATGGGCTTATAAGTAATGGTATACGGCTCTGCTCCAATTGAACACGAAGCCGTACAGCTTCTCCCCATCTCGGCAATAACAAATCCGCGTAATCTTTTCATCTCCCTTTCTACTTTATCTATTTCGGCCTTCATAGCAGCCTTTCGTGCCTGTAGTTCAAGATACCGCTGCATGTACACTGACATATCCGCCCCTAACAATACAGCCGGTGCATCTTCGTTTGCTAATCCATACTGTCGGCGGACGCTTGCAATAATTAGATCCCCATCTTCTGTGTAAGGGGGAGGTATCCTTGCAAGCACGTGATTATGCCAGAAATCTTTCTCTAACGCTATCAATTCCGACTCATAATCCATATCGCGCTCAATGTGCCGAATAAGGCATTCCTGCTCGTTATTCCCATAAAGGCAGCAGTAAAAGACGTGATCTACATTCATGACACACATATAATGACGTCCCTGTATTTCATAATTGACGGGGACAATAGGCTGGCCATTGTAATACCAATGTTCTTTTGCATTATAGTTCGTGGTCTTAATCTCTAAAATTGCTGTCGTACCGTCCGGCAGAGTAACAAAATAATCGACATCCGCCAGCATAAAGGTGTGGACAGGGTGATAGAACATTTTCTTGATCTGATAAATGCGGTATCCCGTTTTTACACGAAAGATTTCCGCCACCAAGTCTTCTAAAAGATGCCCTATCTTTTTTGCTACCCAGTTGTCCTCTTGATCCTCATATGGGATTTGATGCAGCTTATCATAATAGATGTCCCTTGCAGTAGCAAATGGGGAGACGCCTAAAACTGCTGCTGCATCGCTTCCCCCAATCCCTTTTCGACGGTATTCCAGCCATTCTTCTTCCGGCAAATCCGCTGTCTCTATTAAGACCAGAGGCTGATATTCTAAAGCAGTCATGCTTACCCTCCTCTGGCCCTGTTATGGTGCAGCATAACGTTGGTTCCATATAGGGAATCATACCGGCGCATTATTTTCTTCTGCCTTTCTTTTCTGTAAACGTTCTGTCTGGCTTGATGATACCAGAAGCTCCGCCTCCTTTTTTTCCAGCAATTCATTTGTTTCATGGCTTATTCCACCTTTCCAAAATATCTATTTCCAAAAGCCTTCCGGCTGTTTGGCAAAATAAAAACAGCGAGAATGATAACCCGTCCCCAAATATGGGACAATCGCTTCACGCAATTTGTTACCATTCTCGCAATAATACAAATAAAATAAAAAAGCCAGCAATATACCATCCCTTTCTCGGGAATGGAAATACTACTGGCTAAAATACAAACATAAACAACATGTGCAAGCAGCTATCTGCTGCAAACCTCTATAAGGCAATGCACAAAAATCAACTATGCTTTTATTATAATACAATATATTGTGCTTGTCAACGAATTAAAGTGCATATATTGTGGCTAATATTTTTTCAATTATGCTGAAGAAAAAAAGAGGATATCCGCTGTTTATAAGTGTACGGGCGAAGGGGAAACCTTTCCCGGCGCGGGATCTTGACAACTGAATAGCCTTTGCCGGAAGTTATACAGGCTTTTCGGATAGTGTGCCGTGATACTCCATATATGGAATGAGCTCGCCCGTAAATCAAATGGACGCATAGCGCCAACCTGAAATACGCGGTCGGAAAGAGCGCAGGAAATGAGCCGGCATCTGGCGTATCTACACAATAGAAAGCCCAATAAAAAAGATATAGCAGGGAATCCGTGTGCAAATATAGTATAATATAAATATGCACAGTTTAATAGTAAAGAGGCTATATTGCCACGGTTGCCATGCTACGAAAGGAGTGTTCAATATTAAAGGCAAGACTGTTCAGCCTGATAGGGCAAACCAAGGCCAAGAAGTATACCTTGTACCGGAGGTAGCTCAGAAACTTCAAATAAGCGAACGCAGTGCGTATGATTTTTGCAAAACTACAAAAGAATTTAAGGTTTTCCGCTGCGGCCGCTCTATCCGGATACAGAAAGAATCTTTTGACCGATGGTTTTACGGCTGAACCTTCTTTTTAGGAGGTTAATCATTATGGCAACAATCATCCCAAGAGGGAAGACTTATGCTGTCGTCTACAATTATATTACGGAAGCAGGTGATAAAAAACAAAAGTGGGAATCTGGCTTAACTAAACAAAAAGCAGAAGAACGGAAAGCAGAGATTGAATATCTGCAGAAAACAAAACAGTTTATTATTCCTACCGGAAAAACAGTAGAGGAGTTTATGAAGGAGTGGATTCCGCTTCAGGCCCGGCGCAAGAAATGGGCGTATAAAACTTATACATCCACTTTATCGCTGATTCAGAATCACATTTTCCCCCATATCGGTCAGCTTCAAATCCAGAAAATAACCCGCAGGGATATTGATCAGCTTTTTGATACGCTGGCCCAAACTCCAAAAGGAGCTTTCAAAAATGGGAAACGCATTATTCCGGAAAGTGAATATGAAAACTACAGCGCAAAACAATGCTTATCCTCTTCAACACTAAAAGATATCTTTGATATTTTAGGTTCGCTTTTTCACAAAGCTATGGAGTATAAGCTGATCCGGGAATCGCCTATGCCAAATGACGCCCCAAAACGGAATACTGATTACGAACGCACATTCTGGAGCGATGAACTGATGTCAAGAGCTCTTCATGAGCTGGAAGGGCATCGGCTGCTCCATCTGTCAGTCCATTGTGCTTTTGTAGGGGCATTACGAGTTGGCGAAACAGCCGGGATTACTACAGATTGTATTGACTTAGAACACAGCCGCATTTACATTGACAAAACATTGCAGCGCGTTTATAAAAGTGCTCTGAAAGCGATTAAGAGCGATCAGCTTATCAAAGTATTTCCCACTGTTATGGAAGGGAAAAAGACCTGCCTGATTTTAAAGGCCCCGAAAACGAAAAAGAGCAAACGGTTTATTTTTTTGACGGAACCTTTGAAAAATGAAATTTTGGAACGCCTGAAAAAAATCAGGATCGATAAGGAACGGCTTGGAGATCGCTATAACGATTTTGGGCTGCTTTTCTGTCTGGATAACGGAAATCCTATCGAACCCAAGCTGATGGAAAAATGGTTTCAGGACTGGCAGAAAGAGCAGGGAGCAAAATATCCGCCTCTCGAATTTCACGGCATTCGACATTCTTCATCTACATATAAGCTTGAGTTAAGTGAAGGGGACTACAAATCTGTTCAGGGTGATACCGGTCATTCACGTGCTGACACTTTGCTAAACGTCTATGCCCATATACAGGATAAACGCAGGCATGAGCTAAGCCAAAAATTTGAGAAGGATTTCTACAAAAAAGAGGCCCAAGCCCAGACGCCGGAATCCAAAAACTTTAACCGAGACCTGTTCTACTTATTGCTTGAAAAGGCTCAGGACAACCCAGAACTTCAAAAAGAAATTTTCAATTTAATCAAAGAAGAACCCGAATTGCAGAAGATTGCATTGACCGCAATGATTTCTGCTAAATAAAGCACTTAGCAAAACCGATTAGCAAACTGGCTTTATATAAGAATGGGTTTAAAAAAATCAGACGAAAAGAAGGTGATGAAAATGGTCAATAAAAAAATTTTATGCGGCTTCCGGAGATATATTACATATCCCATGAAGCCGCATAAAACCTGCATTTGTGGTACGCTGGAAGGGATTCGAACCCCCGACCTTGTGGTTCGTAGCCACACACTCTATCCAACTGAGCTACCAGCGCACATCATCTAAATATTTACCTGTAGTAGAAGCGGAGTGCTTAGTTCGTAGTCAAACACTCTATCCAGCTGAGCTACCGGCGCATATTCTTTTAAGATGCTCAATTATAATATCACATCCCGCTTTTGTTGTCAAGCTTTTTTATAATATTATCTGATATCATCGAACAACACAATAAAAGTAACATGCTCTTTGATACGGAACAGCCTTCCTATTCCTATCAAAGAGCATGTCACTTTATTTTTATCACGTTTATATCACACTATAATCCACCAGATATTTATGCTTTCCCCTCTGATTGAGCCGTGTTTTTCTGACGCGGGCAAATCTTTCCGATTCTCCAATAATAGGCGGCTATCAAAAGAATCGCAGCGCCGATCCACGCAGCAACCTCCGCAAAATAGACACCGAATTTTCCTACAACAGAAGTGAGCAGCAGGACCATTCCAATACGCATGCCGAGTTCGACCAAGCCTGAAACCATTGGTATGAGCGTATCGCCCATACCTTGCAAGGTCGTCCGATATACAAACAATATGTATAGGACAAACAAGCAGGAGCACATGATGATAAGGAACGGATACGCCGCATCCACTACTTGCGCTACAATTTCAGGCTCGTCAGATACAAAAAATCGGATAATATAGCGGCCAAATGCGATAACCACTGCCGCAATTAAGAATGCGATCGTCACTGTGATTTTCAACGCCTTGCGCACACCCATACGGATACGGTCATACTTTTCCGCACCGAGATTTTGTCCCGCAAATGTCCCCATAGCCGATGCAAAAGAGGAACCAGCCTGTTCCATCAGCGAACAGACCTTATGCGCCGCCGTCACACCCGCCACAAAAATATACCCAAAACCATTGACAATATATTGTACTACCAGGCCGCCGGACGAGATAACGCCGTTTTGAAGCGCAACAGGCAGCCCAAGCCTTAAAAGCTGTTTACAAATAGCCCCATCTATCCTCCAATCCGATCTTTTCATCCGCAAAACCGGAAGACGGCGGATCGTTAAAAAGCAGAATATACAGGAAAAAACCTGTGCCATTACTGTCGCAACCGCCGCACCGGCTACACCCCATGAGAATCCCATAACAAACAATATATCCAACCCGATATTCATAACCGAAGCAATCACCATTGCAATCAGCGGCGTACGGCTGTCGCCAAGTGCACGTAAAATAGCCGCCAAAAGATTATACGTCACAATGACTGGTATGCCGCAATAAATAATACTGATATAGAGATGTGCATCGTTAATGGTCTCCTGCGGCGTATTTAAAAATGTAAGGAGAGGCCGCGCCATGATTAAAGAAACCGTTGTAAACACGACAATTGTGATTCCTGCAAGAAATGCCGACATGGCTACCGATTTGCGAAGGCCGTTATAGTCTTCCGCCCCAAAGCGCTGCGACACTAAAATTGTAAAGCCTTGCATCAGCCCCATTACAATTCCCAACACCAGCCAATCCAGCCATCCAGCAGCTCCTACCGCAGCCAGCGCCTCTACGCCTACGCCGCGTCCGACCACAATTGTATCCACCATACTATACATTTGCTGGAATAAGTTTCCCAGCAACATCGGCATTGCAAACGAAACAAGCAGTTTCGTTGGGTTGCCAACCGTCATGTCTGTTACCTTTGCCATCAAAATATCCCCTTTTCCTTTAAATTTATCGCGTACACCTTATTGTCTCTTTTATGGCTGTACGCCTTTTCCTCATGAACCATGTGGATATGAGAATTATATCTGATGTTTCATAGTCCCGTACCGATACATGCGTCCCACAAGAGGCCGCTTTTCGGGCGTCTATCGGGCAAGCACTGCCACCAGCTATTTTTCGTACCCTTCTAAATCCTGTCTCTCATACTTTAGAGGTCGAAAACAGAAATTTGTTGATTGCACGGGCGCCCCCTTTCTCCTTTTAAAGCATCATCAATGCGGATAAATTGAGTCTAACACTGCCGATTCCTGCTGTCAAGGCGAACTATCGTTGACGAAACGGCTTTTCCATGTTATAGTATGCCTGAAATATCGGCCTTTCCAGATACATTGTTTTCTGCATATTATGTACACCCAAACAGCTTTCGCTGCTTGGAAACACTCCTAAAGCTACACTACGATAGAGAGGAGTCTTATAATGACTTATTTCCCTGATTTACGGCGGCTTCCTGATTTTATTACGATCGAAACAGAGTCTGAATGTGCGTCTTTCAGCGGCGGATACGATATCCTTCTGCACGACGTCCTCGTCCATATGGAACAAACTACAGATTGTATGAAGGTTTATCTTTCTGCACAGTCTACACCGGTTCAACGAATACGCATGCGCTGGAATGCCGTTCTTCCCGCAGAAACACGGTTCTGTGCAGATGCATGGGAGCGTGGATATGGCGACTTTGAATGGAGAGGCTTTGTTCCCGAACGCGTTATGCCGTGGTATTTTTACGCATACACGCAAAATATATTTGCAGGATTCGGTGTGCGCGTAAGACCCGATGCGATGTGCTTTTTCTGCTGCGATCCCGCCGGTATTACATTGACACTCGATGTACGCTGCGGAGGGACAGGTGTCATCCTAAATGGCCGACAGCTTATTTGTGCAGAAATTGTTTGCGCAGAATATTGCGGCATTTCCCCATTCTATGCCGCTTGTTCCTTTACAGAGCTGCTGTGTTCCGACGGCGTTTTCCCCAAAGCGCCTGTTTATGGTGCAAACAACTGGTATTACGCCTACGGGAAAAGTTCACAAGAAGAAATCCTTTCGGACGCAGCCTATCTTGCCCGGCTTACCGACGGCCTAAAAAACAGGCCGTATCTGGTAATCGATGACGGATGGCAAAAACTTCGTTCTGAACATTCGGATCAATATATCGGCGGGCCGTGGCGGTCCGGCAACGAGCGGTTTCCCGATATGGCTGCTCTTGCTTCTAAAATTGCTGCCTTTGATATCCTTCCCGGTATCTGGTTCCGGCCCTTGCAAAACCGGGATACCGCTATACCGCCTAAATGCCGCCTTTCGTTCGATCCTGACTGCCTTGATCCATCCGTTCCGGAGACGCTGGCGTGGATTGCACAGGATGTCAAAACGCTGATTGGCTGGGGCTACCGCTTGATTAAGCACGACTTCTCCACCTTTGATTTGCTCCGTTTTTGGGGATCTGCCATGCAGTCAAGCATTACAAACCGGCCTGATTCCGCTTTTTTTGATCGCAGCAAAACAACTGCCATCATCATAAAGGATCTTTACCGTACCATCTACGAAAGTGCAGAAAACAAAGCTATCATCTTAGGCTGCAATTGCGTAGGGCATTTAGGCGCCGGCTATATGCAGATGAACCGTACAGGCGACGACGTAAGCGGCCTCAATTGGGAGCGCACCCGCCGAATGGGCGTAAATACGCTTGCTTTCCGTATGCCGCAGCACAACCGTTTTTATTTTGTCGATGCGGACTGCTGTGGTATTACGCACTCCGTAGATTGGGAAAAAAATCAGCAATGGCTCTCACTGCTGGCAAACAGCGGTACGCCTTTGTTCGTCTCAGTCAAACCCGGAACGCTGGTTCCACAACAGGAAGAACTGCTTAAATCGGCACTTGCACGCGCCTCCATTTTACAGGACGCCGCCGTCCCTTTGGATTGGCTGGATACTACGTGCCCTGCAAATTGGCTGATCGGAGGGCAGCATGTTGCATACAATTGGTTTGATCAAACCGGTATCCAAAACCTGCTGATTTAAAAGGAGTCAAAGTGCAGTCAGGATACCGACGTCCGCTTACAACTGGATTTTGAAAAGGCAACGGGCCGCAGAGTTTTTCTGCGGCCCGTTTTCGACAGTTAACTACTTTCTCTCATCCAAATATTCCTGAACCTGCCGGTTTGCTTCCTCGATAATCGTATCATAACCTGACGCTTTTAATTCCGAAAGCATTTTTTCAATAACAGCGTCAACATCTTCATATGTCCCGCAAAGCAAACCGCTGGTATATTGCGCCAACACACCGGAACAAGCCGCTATTTGCGTTGACAGCTGGGATTCATCCAAAGTAAAAGAGATCAATTCCGTGGGCGTTGCACTTTCTGTCATTTCCTGTACATCCTGATACATAGACGCTGGAGACGGGGCCGCTGGGGTCAATATCCAGGTAGTGGCCTGTGCAAAGGCGGATGGTTGAAAATCATTATTTAAAATTTCAACGCGCGCGCCGTCGTCAATGTATTTAAAATTGACATCGGGCGCCCCATAGGCCAGCATATCCCGATACTCTTTATTCGTATTGATATAAGCAAGATATTTTACAGCGGCTTCCTTATGTTCAGAGTTTGCGAACACCGCGTTTGCTGAACCGAGTAAGGTCGAACGGGTTGCAACCGGGCCGTATTTTTTATTGATCACCACATCATAATCCTTGCCTTCACTGCGGATCGCCTCTGATCCCTCCCAACCAGGATAGGAAATAACGACAAAATCGTCCGGATCGTCGGCAAGCTGTGCGCAATCCTGATTGAGCAGACCTTCTTTATACCATGTCGCCAGTTCTTTATAAACGGCAACCTGATCCGGATCCTCATACACGGACACGATCTTGATCCCCTCTTCATCGATCTTATCGCCAATGTGGACAGCTTCTTGGATGATGTCCCAGCCAGTCTGATCGCCGTTAAAGCCTCCTTTACCAATATTATAAGGGGCGCTTAAGTCGGCTGGATACGGATGTCCGGCATCGGCATACGCTTTCAGTTTTCTCAGAAGCGGGGTGACAGATGAAACTTTATCATTGGTTTCAAAAAACTCCTTTTCCAATCCGGCTTCCTCAATTACGTAGTCTTTGTTTGCAATCCAAAGCTGCTCCGAAGCAGAATCCTTCATGTTTGGGACAGCATAGATTTTATCGTTGACTGTGACGGCATCCCAGCCCCAGTCTGGGACGAAATCCCACAGTTCTTTTTGTGCCTTCACCAGCTCCGTGATATCGGCAAATTGATTGTTTTGTACTGCGGATAAATAGTTGGTAAACCACGCGCAGGTAAATGCAATATCATCCTTTGTTCCTGTAGAAAGCGCTGTCTTTAATCTGGAATCATCCGTAGACGCCCAGATAAACTCAATTGTGACGCCAATGTCTTTTTGTGATTTTTCATTCAGTGCCTTCAGGGCAGCATCAGCGTTAGACGGCGCGTTTCCCCAATGCCACCATGTCAGTTCAACCGTCCCCTCGCTTTCTGGACTGCCGGTATCTCCGCATGCAGAAAATAGCGAGGCAAGCATGACAACTACGATAAAAAGGGACATTACGCGAATCTTTCTTTTCATCTCAAAATCCTCCTATAACTTGCATAACCCATACATCCGATATACGACACCCCGAAGGCCATGGTCTCATTCGGCGTGAACCTGTGCCGGCAAGTTCAGATCCCTGTATCTATATCGTTATACACATCATTATAAACAAATTTTTTAAAAAATCAAGTACATATTATAAAAAGATGCGTTTATTTTTATTTTCCAGCTTAAAGTTTTCCTAAAAATACGCAGTTTCTCGCAGAAGGACACTTTCGATGTACTACCTCTGGTATGCACCCCAAAATAAGTTCCTTTCATAAAACCCATCCTCAAAGCAAAATAGCCCTGTAAGAAATCGTTTCGCACATATTTCTGATTTATGGCCGGCACTTACGGGCCGCACGGCGGTAAGAACTTTTCGGATAAATACCAGCTTGTGGAACGCCGGAGGCAAAACCAGCAGGAACTCCTATTTCTCTTGTGCCAAACACAACAGGGAAAGATACCGCAAAATACGCTTTTTCCACTATAATAAACATTTAAATTGATATATTGTTGACAATAATATGTATACAATTTATACTATAAATAGAAAACAAGAAAAAAGGGAGATGAATCCAATGAACTAAATAAAGCTGAAAATCTGCTATCATCCATTTACCTTAAATTAAGGAGTGTGTTCTCATGACCAAAACAAAGCGCAGCACATATCTCCTCATCGGTGCGGCAGTGGTTCTTGTGGCGGCAGCAACCGTGCTCTGCGTGTTCCTGCTGCGTCCGAAAACGACAATTGCCAGCTTAATGGGGCTTGAATCGGCCGACCAAATTGAAAAAATGGAACTTGCAACTTTCCAATACCGTCTCTTTGACAGCGACCCCTTTATTCCCACCGTTACGCGGAAAGATATTACCGGATCCGAACTTGGGGAACAGTATGCGGCCGCTTTTTTCTCGCTGCCGGTTACAGAGTACCCCCAAGAGGACTGTGTCGGAACGAGCGCGCTCCTTGGCGGCACGCCCGACTTTTCAGCAATTATTGTTACGGTAAAAGACGGCAGCAGGACACGTTTCGGATATACGCAGTATATTATGCCTGTCGAAAAAATGAGAGGAATTGTCGAGGAGTCTAAGATCAGTTCATACATGTCGTTCGGCGGACCGCTTGATCAAAGGGACGCGGACGTTGAAGACTGCTATTTTTCTGTACCCGACAGTCAATTGTTTACCAAAGATTTCATTCAGTATAAGGTCTCTGAAACGCCATGATACAGCTTACGGGATGCATTTGCACGGCCTCCCCTTTTTCAACACAGACCGGTACAGCAGGGCGCTCTTCCGTTAAAAAAGAAGAGCCCCCTGCTGCTATTTTTGATTATCAAGAAAATCCCGAATCTGTTCATTCACCTGCTCAATATCCCACTTTAACTCATTGGCTGAAAGCCGGACCGCACCGTGCCCTAAGATAATCATCTGTTCCAGCGCATCGGAAGTAGCCACTTTTACACGATGCTTTTTTCCAACTTCATACGTAACTTTTTCAATGTACATATCGGCGGTTTCCGCCTCTTTCGTATAAACAACGGAAATATTATGAACCCGTTCGATAGAACGGACGCCGCCTTTCACTTTATACGCATCAAATACAAGGATCAGTTCACATTTCTTAACGCCTTGATAATTGCTTAGAATGTGGATAAGCGCTTCACGCGCAGCATGCAGGTCGCGCACGGCAAGTTCCTTCAGCTCATCCCATGCAAAAATGATATTGTAGCCGTCTACGAGTAGGTAGTCCTTCTTATCTTCCTCCAAAGCCGGAGAATGGAAGGAAGAGGATTCTATCGGACGCACGGATGGCTTTTTCTGCTGCGGATAAAAGTGAGCGGGATCGACCTCACCATATGTCCGGGCAAATATTGCAGCAAGCTCTTTCTCCTCTTCTGAAAAGGCCGAAAAATAGGAAGCCTTCCGCCGCACAGTGGTTTCCTGCGCCTCCTTTTCTTCCTGCTTTTGCGATATGTCCAAGTGCATATATGCATCCGCCTCGTCCCACTTTACAATAAAGCCGGATCCGTGCGAACAAAACACAGAATCTGCCGTATTTTCTGTATCCCGCTGGCTGTCATACCCAACTGTTCGAATGACTTCTTCGGTATTGTGGCAAATATCATATCCCCCGAAAGTACAAGCAAGGCTTCCCTGTCCCTTGGTATAAAGCGTTACTTCTGCGGCATAGCCGCGCATGGTAGAAACCGGTGCCTTTCCTGTCAAAATCGCAGTGCCGTCGGCTATCTGCGGGTTGGATACCGTACCGAAGCGAGCCGTCAAATCCGATATGGCACGCCCGGTATTTTCCTGCGGGATTTCGAGCCGAAAACGATAAAATGGCTCCAAAAGAAGGGATTGCCCTTTCATCAGCCCCTGCCTTACCGCGCGGTATGTAGCCTGACGGAAATCCCCGCCTTCGGTGTGCTTTAAGTGCGCCCTTCCGGCCGTCAGGGTAATTTTCATATCGGTTATTGGTGCGCCTATTAGGACGCCTTTATGCTCTTTTTCCTCTAAATGGGTCAGAATCAGTCTTTGCCAATTCTTGTCAAGCACGTCCAAGCTGCACCGGCTTGCAAACGAAAGCCCGCTGCCGCGTTCTGCCGGTTCTAACAGCAAATGAACTTCAGCATAATGCCGCAGGGGTTCAAAATGTCCGGCGCCTTCTACCGGCGCTGCTATCGTTTCTTTATATACGATATTCCCTTCATCAAAAGTAATGGTCATACCAAAGCGCTCTTTTACAAGCTGTGTCAAAACCTCCAGCTGTACTTCCCCCATAAGCTGGATCGTTATTTCCTGCAGTGCATCGTTCCAGACGATATGCAGCTGTGGATCCTCCTCTTCCATCTCACAAAGTTTTCGAAAGGCGGTGTGAACATCCCATTCAGGCGGAAGGATCACCCGATAGGACAAAACGGGCTCCAGTACAGGCGGAAGGGATTGTTTCTCAAAACCAAGCCCCTCCCCCGGCACGGTTTTGGTAAGCCCTGTTACAGCACATACCGTACCAGCCAAAGCCTCATCCAGCATCTGATATTTTGTTCCGGAATAAAAGCGGATCTGTGTAACCTTTTCTTCCCACGCATCCGGGCTGTCTGCCTCTTGCGGGCCGTTTGAGAGCATCGACCGCACCTTCAGGCTGCCGCCGGTAATTTTCATACAGGTCAGCCTGTTTCCCTGCTCATCACGCATGACCTTATACACCCGCGCGCCAAACTGAGACGGATATTCCGGTGTACGCACATAGGCAGAAAGGCCGTCTAAAAAAGTTTCTACCCCCTCCAGCTTCAGTGCGGAACCAAAAAAGCACGGAAAAAGGCGGCGCTGCACAATCAGATCTGCAATATCGCTTTCTTTCGGCAAAGCGCCTTCTATCCATCGTTCAAACAGTGATTCATCACAAAGGGCGATTTGTTCAGCCCTTTCTCCCTCTTGATCCGAAAACGACACACAGGCGTCGTCCAGCTCTTTTTTCAGCGACATCATCAGACTATTTTGGTCTGTTCCCGCCAGATCCATTTTATTGATAAATAAAAAAGTTGGTATGCCGTGTCGTTCCAGCAGTTTCCACAGCGTTCTTGTATGCCCTTGCACGCCATCCGAACCGCTGATGACTAAAACCGCATAATCCAAAACCTGCAAGGTACGCTCTGTTTCAGCGGAAAAATCAACATGTCCCGGCGTATCAAGCAGGGTAAACCTTGTGTCTCGATGGGTAAAAACTGCCTGTTTTGAGAAAATGGTTATCCCGCGTTTCCGCTCCAACTCATATGTATCTAAAAAAGCATCCTTATGGTCAACACGCCCCAGCCTGCGGACAGCGCCTGATAAATACAACAACCCTTCGGAAAGCGTTGTTTTTCCCGAATCTACATGTGCCAAAATCCCGATTACCGCTTGCTTCATTCCTTTTCCCCGTTTCCTTTTTCAACCGTCCCTCAGACGATTCCCTTTTATTTTATCACAGGGAAGCCAAACCGCCAAGCCTCTGTTTCGACTCCGTCTCTATATAAAATGTAACACTACAATACATGCTGGACAGCAGAGCAAGAAAAAGCGAATAAAAAGTAGAAGGACAGAGCCTTCATAGGGTATAGTTAAGTTACCACACCAAATTGAACGGCCATCCCGTTTTCAAAATACTGCCTACCCATGGATCATCCTAAATCTACACAAAATGGAATCCTCGGATTCTGCAAGAATTGCATTTGAGTATCCATTTTGTATAATGGAAATATGCAAAAGGAATGCATACCTGAAACGCGGGACAGGAACAAACCCCGCCACCCTAATTGACCGCGATGACGCCACACAGATTAAACAGCTCACCTCGATGGATGAGGAAGCCACCGATCTGTTCAGCGATTGAGAAAAGAACGATAAAGAACGAAGTTGTCTGTGTTTTAGAGAGACATAGAAAACCACCCGCTTAGAGGAGGAAGAGAAGATGAAGATGGGATTTGCCGAAACAGATATTACACCCCAAACGCCTGTTACGATGGTTGGATTTAACCGTACAGACAACATGTCCAGAGGTATATTGGACGGTTTGACGGCGCAGGTTTCCGTTTGGGAAAGCAACAGAATCTGTTGCTTGGTGACGATAGATAATATTGGCTTTAATAAACGAGAGGCAAACCTGCTTCGGGATATGATTGGCACAATGATAGGCACATCCAGAGAAAGGGTCATGCTATCTTTTTCCCACACCCATGCAGCTGTCAATGTTACTGTTGAAAAAGAGTATTATGATAAACTTTGCCAACAGATTTGCAGAGCTGCTGAAAAAGCAAAAGCATCGATGCGCGAAGTTTCAGTTGGATGAGATAATGCCCAAGCCGATATTGGCAACAACAGGCGCAAATCCTCTGACAAGGTTGACCGCAGAGTTGGGATACTGAAAGTCTGCTCCATCAATCAGGATGATCTTAAGTTGATTATATTGCGCCTCACAGCGCATTGTAATGTCTTGAAAAGAGATAATTACCTGATCTCCGCAGATTATTTCGGCGCTGTGCGAAAAGTTTTGGCAGAAAAATATCATTGCCCGATTATGATCGTACAAGGGTCAGCGGGAAACATCTCCCCTAAATATTATAAAGCTTCTTTCACCCCCATTGACGGACAAGGTGAGGAGTACGTAAACTGTGAGCACGCGCTCGAAAACATGGCGCAGGAAGTGAGCGAAAAGGTCGAATCAATATTTGATACAATATACACAAAGCGCGGTATGCGCGTTGATGCTTATTCAAAATACATACCACTTCAGTCAAAAATTCCAAATATGATTAAAGCTCATAAAATAGCGGATGAAGCGATGAAGCATTGCGGTATAAACGGGCAGAAATGGATTGAGAAGATTGAGAGTTTTCATAAAAAAGGGATTTCCTTTCAAGAAGAACATTTGGAAATGCAATATTTTTATATTGGAAATTGGTGCTTATGTGGTATACCAAATGAAACAATGACAGAGTTTGCATTAGAAACAGCGCAACTTCTGAAGGATCCTTTTTTCTATTTCAATGGGTATACAAATGGATGCAGTTCCTATTTCCCGACAAAGGAGGAATACGATTTGGGAGGGTACGAGGTCTATTGGGCGATGTTGATATATTTTGCCGATTATGAGCGGGTATATCCATACAATCGCGAGGCAATAGATACCGTGATATCATATGCTGTTGAAAACGCAAGAATAAGTCTATAATGTATTATTAAGAAAAATAAGCCAAAATCAACAGAAGAGCGGCCAACCCGTTGTGGATTGACTGTCTATCCAGCCAGTGAGACGATAGACGGCGGTCAAGAGTGGCCGATCCTGTTCCTTTCTGCATTGGCAGTTGTTCCTGTCTTCTCCGGCGGGAAAGCTATTTAAGGCGGTACCATCAACAGAACGTATCATACAATACGTTTTGCAAAGCTGTGTGTCACAAGAAAAGGCGGTATGCGTCCCTCACGGGCGCATACCGCCTTTTCTTGTGATCCTTTTATCCAGATGTTTCAGTTGAGCAGAAGCCAGTACAGGAACAATACGATATCTTTATCAAAATAAACCTTTAAACCTGTTTTAAAACAATTTTCTATATAGCCTGCGGCTGTCCCGCTAAGTCTTCCTGCGCTATCTGCCATAACCGCCTAAGAAAGCAGATTATCCTTAAAATACATTGGACACATCCTCTTTTCAACTGCTTTATCCATTATAGCAAAAAAGGGATACACATAACGCCTTTTCTCTAAGGCTGCTCGCTTGAAGCTCATACCTGCGCCGATCCACTATTCTTCCCTTTTATCCGCTTCCATAAAACCAGTTCTGCATCAGAGCCGCCGTTTCCATATTCATATACAACGAGCTGTTTACCGTCCGTTGCCAAACCATAACAGCGTTCACTGCCTTTTTTACAAAGTTCCGCTCCATAATAAATTTGTGCATCATTTAAAATTTGTGCCATTTCTCCATTGGGCAGGCGGCAGTTCAAATTGATATACGCTCCTTCCAACCGGTACAATTCCTTGACTTCTTCCATATCTGGAATATACAGCTCATTAAACAATTTTATTAACTCATCCTTTTTTGTTTTTTCCATATAAATCCTCCTTCTTTGCAGTTATACCCTTTTATTATCTTTGTGGAGTAAACCTTTGTCAAGTTCGCTAAAAAGCAACGCCCCATATGGATATCCGATCCCTGCATTGCCACATGGAAATATGAGGCGCATTGCGGGCAATACGGATGTGTCACGCCCTGTGTTTTGGAATCGGGAACTTATTTCCGTATAATGTCAGGATTTTTAGCATCTTTTTGTTCTTTGTTTTTCCATCTTTATCATATATATTAAACAATATCTGAATTGTACATTATTTGAATTGACAAAAAGCGATCAGATCAGTATAATAAACAAGCGTGATCACAATAAATCGATTAACAGGGAGAAAACCACAGAAAACAAATATTAAAAGCAGATTTACCCCAATAAATCGGCAAATAGCGAAAAATATCGGAAATCATTTTCCAAAATGTGTAACACACATGTCTATAGGAATGAACGAAGGCAGTCATTGTATTTTATGTTAGACATGCAAAGAACATAATAAACAGGAAGCCCCCCGCAAAGTGTGACACCTCGCAGGGAGCTTCTTTACTGAATCCTTACGTCAGATCAATTATGATGGATCCTCTTTTTGTTATATAGTGCAACTGCACCCAAGCAGACCGCACTTGTTGCAAACAGAATGGCCATCCATCCGACACCATTACTGTCGCCAGTATCTGGAGCTTCCGGAATAACCGGTGTCTGCGTCTTGTTATAGGTATTGGTGAACGTCAAAGCGGAGGATGCTGATGCAGCATTATCCCAAGGTTTTTCACCTGCCGTCAGATTTGCGGTATGGATGCTGATACTTCCATCCTCATTCATTGTCATCCAAACAAACCATTCGGTCGTATCATAGGACCAGTTTTCTTCCCCACTGTTTTTCTCGGTTACGGTAAAACCTTCACTCAATTTCGCAAAAGCTTCCGCATCCGGGACTGTTATCGTAAGGGTTCCGGTATACGTTCCTGCGCCGTCCGTCTCAATGGATGCGTTTTCAATGGTGTATTCAGCATCGGAATTGAGTTCCGAGATAATAAACTCAAAGATTTCTTTTGCAGGAGCCTCTGAGCCTTTCTGTTCAACCGTCTTGGTGATTGGAATGCTGATGGTTGGAATATGTGTATTGGTTACGATATAATCTGCATTGCCAGATTCCGCTGGTGCATAGCTTACTTCGTATCCTTCTGGAACATTCAATTCCTTAACCGTATACTCTATTTTCTGGCCGGCCGCATTGACATCCAGATCTGTCCACGTGTAGGTCCAATCCATCTCTGCGGTAATCTCTACAGGACTTCCAACCGCTTTTTCTCCGGCATATAACTGTACCGTCACATGATCCGGACGGCTTCCATCCTGATCGTTACCATCAACCCATTCCTTCGTCACAGTAAATTCTGTTGTTCCCGGTGTATGGGTGTTGGTGATGGTAAGACCGTCTACTTGAGCCTCATAGCCTTCTGGGACATTGATCTCTGCTACCGTATAGACGATAGCCTCGCCATTTGCATTCTCAGGCAGGTTCATCCATGTGTACTGCCAGCCATTATCCACTGTAACCTCAACCGGGTCACCATACGCTTCACCGTTTGCATACAGCTGTACCTCTACGCTCTCCGGGCGGATGCCGTCCTGATTGTCGCCGTCCTCCCATACCTTGGTTACCGTGACGGACGTTGTCTCCGGAACGTGCGTATTGGTAATGGTAAAGCCATTTACCTGAGAGGTATAACCTGTCGGTACACTGACTTCCTTTACTGTATAGACAATAGGTTTTCCTGCTTTGTATTCCGGCAGGTTCGTCCATGTGTATTGCCAGTTATCAGACGCTGTAACAGTAACCGGGTCACCGTACGCTGTGCCGTCTGCATACAGCTGTACCTCTACGCTCCCCGGACGGATGCCATCCTGATCGTCGCCGTCATCCCATGCCTTGGTTACCGTGATGGACGTTGTCTTAGACTGGTTTACTATTGTATTGTTGCTGACGCCCGAAACAGCGGTTTTTCCCCATGCCACTGTTACCGTAATCGGATCAGCGGCTTCATAGCCGTTTGGTACTGTTTCAGTTAAGGTATAGGTATGCCCGGACGGAATGCCGCTCAGTTTTAGTGCACCGTTTGCATCGGTTGTAAAGGTTTTGCTGAAACTGGGATCGTCCGCTGTTGTCAGCGTAAAGGTAACGCCGCTCATTGCTTCGCCGAAGGATCCCACTTTATTAAGCGTTATTTCTTCGCCTTCGAATCCCTTTACAGAGGGGATATTAAAGTAAGCCGTTCCGTCTTTATAGCTTTCTTCACCATCTCTTATTGTGGTAATCAGGTAGGTCAGCGATGTAACGCCGTTGGTTGGATAATACCGCTCCGCCTGAACGCCGTCCGCTAAATTATCTAATCCGATAAGAAAGCGTATATGTATACGTCGTTGTATTCCCATCCACTGTTTTAACGGGCTCTGCTTTTCTTAAATACCAGCTGACAACACCGTTTTCTTCAAGGAATTCGTCTTCCATATTCGTCGCTCTGTTAAATTGGATAAAATCAATATTATCCCCCATTGGATCTGTGAGGATCCATACACGCGCCTGAATCTGGATCAAATGTGATATGTTTTCAAATATCTCCTCCAGATCACCGCTTTCCTGTGCGGAAAAAGTGGTAAATCCAATATCAGCCAGCCATTTGGAGCATCTTGTTCCCCACTGAGTATTCAAAGAGCAATCCCGTTCACCGCAGTTGATCGTGTCGCTGCCTACGAACACGGCATACGGTGTAATGCCGTTATGGATGATGCGATTGACCTGTTCCTCTACCTGCGTGTGGATCGTATGGGTTGTGCTTGATCCGTCGCCAATTGTGTTGTTATCCGTACTGTTGCCACAGATAACCGTCTTGCTTGTCGAATTCCGCTCGTTCCCAGAAACGCCGTAGGTGGGTTTGCCGTCAGACAATAAAATGATATTCTTATTGGCAATATCTTTTACCGCATCGTCTGTGAGCAGGTTCTGCGCAAGGATCAATCCGGCCTCTATATTGGTGCCGCCGTTTGCCCTTAAACTGCTTATTTCGTCAATTTGCCACCAGCTCGCCTGCGTTGTGTTATCACTTGCATCTTCCCAGTTTAAAACGGTTGTAGCGCCGTCTACATTAAAGCCTTTGTAACCGCTGAACCGTACGATGGCAATTTTGCGATTGACGTTTGCATCTGAGCTTGCGAAGCTGTTAATAAAAGCCTGTGCCGCACGTTTGGCAGAACCTATTCTGCCACCGTTGTTCATACTGCTTGAAGTATCTATGACCAGAACAACAGCGGCGTCTTCTGTAAGCTCAATTTGGTCAAATTCTTCGGTTGTAACAACCTCTAAATTGACATCAAATACGTTTTCTTCCTCTGTTCCGCTAATTGTCTTATTTACCTTTACTTTCCCGTCTTCGTAGCTCTGCTGCGTTTGGCCGGAAGAAAGCGTGGGGTTGGAAGGAAGCGTACCGTTTGTATCGTTTACTTGATAATAGTTCCCAATTTGACTGCTGCTGCTATTAGCCGACTGCGCCAAAGCGGAAACCGGCAGTATTCCCACAATGAGGCACACCGCCATCAGGATGCTGAGAATTTTCCTTTTTGTTCCCATTGAAATGTTCCTCCTTGTACTGTTCCGAGATATTAAATCTCCAGCTGAATACTTTTATCCGGAGGATCCCGTTTTCGGCAAAAAACCCATGTGTGTGTCAAAACGATTTCGGAAACTACTAAAAAATGTTGTCTCATGCGTAAACAGGATTCTCTTCCATATACTTTTTGCATTGCAGCATCTACGTGTAAATTTATCCTATTTATATATTTATAATATAACTATTGGGCTATATGTTATTTTTGTGTCTATCAAAATGAGACAGAACGAACCTTCAAAGTGAATAATATAGTTATAATATATCACATAAATATAGTTATAATATATCACATATTTCACGGAAAAGCAAGTGTTAAGTGTCTGTTTTTTTTGATCTATCGGGATATTTCTGAGATAAAATTGTTTTGTCGTGATGCTGATAGCATTGCCCCTTTTTTCTTCGCACCCTCTCTTCCCCGCCACCTCTTAGGGACAGCTTGAAGGGCGCAGGAAACAGCTGTCGTCCTATATGGGATATGAATTTACTGGAATATCGATCAATGTATAAAGATACAATTTTCGTGTATGAAGATACCCAAAGATAAACAAGGTTTTTCCCAGAATTTTTTAATCGGTCATTTTGTTTTACCGCAGGGCTGTCGATCTTAAAAAGCTGGTTTAGGAAGGAAAAGGAATTTTATTGCATCATTTCTTAGCAAAATGGCATGGAAGAAGATAAGAAGTGCATAACGCGCCAAAAACGCAGGATATCAAGTCGATATCCTGCGTTTTTTATTGGGCAGACCTATATTTATTTTGATTACCTTGTTAAGGATGAAAACCTCCTCTCCTTTTGGCTCCATCTTCTTAAGAAATCTTTTTTATTTTTATAAATGCTTTTTGCTTCCAAACTCTCTTACTATCACCCATCAATAAGCAAGGATTCGGTTACCGGCCTGAATTTTTAACAGAAAATTTTAGTCCTTTGTATGACTGTATTCCGGCGAAGATAAGCGCCGTACTGTTATATATTCATCTTTTCACAGAAAAAATGTCTCGGTGCTTACAAAACCGCCGTTTGAAAAGCCGATCTATTTTATCAAGCTGTTTGATGAAAAACCGAATCCATCGCCACCCGGCAACAGATTCGGTTTATTTGCTTTGTGAGAGCAGCATGAAAAGAATTTTTAACTTTATCAGCAGATGGATCCGCGCCCTCATATTCGGAAAAAGGTTGATAAGCCGAAGCGATGCGAGTGCGTTTACAAGCGAGCAGCGAAAGTACAGCTTGCGCTTTTGAAAAAAGCGCAGCACCGCGGTATATTGTAATGAAATGAAAAGAAACAACAGCATCGATTGAGAAAACGATATAGCATATATAACATATTTGCCGCACCCAAATATCATTCAACTGTATTGACTAAAATAAAAAATTTTCCTGTACGTGACTCATCTAATTCGCTATAAGTATTCCATTGAATGTTATATGTCCCTTTTAGATGGATTGGCTCTTCATAACCTTTCTTTGTTCCCGAACTTGCGGTCTCACTCCATTTCATCATTCCAGATTTAACAGCGCCGTCCGCAAGAGAAAACTCTTTGTATACACAACTCGGCTTAATAGGCTCTTTCAAATAAGAGCATTCATTTGTTAAGAAAATGGCATATCCCTTTTCAAAGGAAGACGTATTTTCTTTTATGTATTCAATGCATTGCAAATCTTTTAAATATAAATAACAGTTTTTATCTTTTGCGCTATGTTCCTTTAAAACAAATATTTCATCGTCAATGGTTTTACAGTATTTTTTTGTTTTATATTTCACTTCAATAGGTATCCATCTGCTATCAATAATTACTAAAATATCAATATGCATGGATGGTGCAAACTCAGGACAATATTCAAGTCTGACTTTTGCTTCCGGATATAGCTCTTTTATAACCCATTATCTGTGAGCAAGCAGGATGTACGATAGAACCGCTGAATCCTTCAGAAAGTCAGACCGCTGTGGTATGGAAAAAGGCTTCAAGCAATGCCCTTGTCAATAGCTTTTCTGATTTGCTTTTGTCAAATCAAGCGGCAATCAATGCGGAATATGTAAAGTAGAAAATACTTTCATACTGTGATATAATAAAGAGCGGAAAGGAGGTACTATGATGCAATACTTCATTGATTCAAAAGACGGAAGTCTGCAAGCCGCCCAAAACTGCGGCGATAGAAAACCGTTTTTCACGGTTATGAGTACGGCGGAATTTCACGAATGTAAAGAACAACTGCCGTATTATAAAGAACTTCTCCACTGCCTCGGATCGATTCGTTACTGTAAAGCGGAAGTGTTCAAAAACTGCATCATCGGGACCTTACGCCTGCCTCAGAAAAGCGAACAGCGTTCACCGCAGCTTTCTTTCGGCTTTTATTTGACGGGACAGTCGCTCTTATTTGTCGAAGATGTAGGCGATTTGAAATTATGGGTAGACAAACGGATAAGTATGTTTCAGGAGCTGAACAGTCCGGCTCATCTTCTTTTGCAGTTTATGGAGCAAATGATAGAGGATGATGTTCTCTATCTTTCTCACATCGAGTCAGAAACAGAAAAAATGGAAGAAAATATCGGCTCCGGCGGTTCGGCAGACTTTTTCCCGTTGCTCACAAAACACAGGCAAAAGCTGTCCGAATTAAATGCTTACTATGAACAATTGACAGATATCGGAGAGTTGTTTCAATCCCGCGCGTGTTCTTCATTTGCAGACGATACCGGGGACTGGGAAAAATTTACCCACCGTGCCGAGAGATTGCAAAATCATGTTCAGCTGCTTCGTGAAAATATGCTTCAGCTTCGTGAGCTTTATCAGTCAAAGCAAGACGCACGGCAAAATAAAATTATGGGGATTCTCACAATCGTCACAACCTTTTTCCTGCCTCTTACTTTAATCACGGGATGGTACGGAATGAACTTTGCCTATATGCCTGAGCTTAAATGGCGGTACGGTTACCCGGTTGTTATACTCGTTGCGCTGATTATTGCAGTCGTCGAATTTATTTACTTCAAAAGGAAAAAATTCTTTTAATTTCGCTCTCTTAAAATATGAGACTTACAGGAGGTGTTTTTATGGACGAAACAAGGCAAAGCCCGGAACAGATTTTGAAGCAAATTGAAAAGGAAGAACAAAGCCTTAATCGCGGGCATTTGAAGATATTTTTCGGATATGCCGCAGGCGTAGGCAAAACCTATGCCATGCTGAAAGCCGCACATTCGGCAAAGAGGCGCGGTGTTGATGTTGTTGCAGGTTACATTGAACCGCACGCCCGTCCGCAGACCTCTGCACTTGTAAACGGGCTGGAATGTCTTCCGAATCTTGTTTCGGAATATAACGGAATTACTCTTTCGGAATTTAATCTTGATGCTGCGCTTGCCAGGCACCCACAGTTAATCCTTGTGGATGAGCTTGCCCATACCAATGCGCCTGTGTGCCGACATACAAAGCGTTATCAGGATATTGAAGAGCTGCTTAATGCGGGAATAGATGTTTATACCACGGTAAATGTTCAGCATATTGAAAGTCTCAATGACACCGTTGCATCTATAACGGGCATTATGGTACACGAGCGTATCCCCGATTCGGTATTTGATAATGCCGGTCAGGTTGAGCTTGTTGATATTGAGCCGCAGGAATTGATTGAACGGCTGCAAGCGGGTAAAGTTTATAACCCGACTCAGGCTGAGCGTGCAACAGAGAATTTCTTTACCGTAGAAAATCTTACGGCGCTTCGTGAAATTGCTTTGCGACGCTGCGCTGATAGAGTATGTAATACTTCTTATCTCGCATATCGAATCCTCCTTTGCCTGTATTGTAACAAAGGAAAGCGCAATTAACGAATGTGCGGACATAACAAAACCCGCCACCTTAGACTTTCATCTAAGATGGCGGTTTCTGTTTCGTATCAGAGCATCACCTTGACGGCAAAGCCGCCGCTAAAGAAGTAGGTGTTCGTCCAATACACGTTTGGTGGAGGCGAGGAGAGTCGAACTCCTGTCCGAAAATCTGTCCCCAAAGCTTTCTACGAGCATAGCCGTTTCTTTTTCCATTCCCTCTGCGATGCGCCGAAGGGCAGGCTCACCGTTTCAGTAGGTTCTTGTTCCTATCATCGGCTGAACCGATCCGATGATACGTTCACCACTTGTTTGACGCCCTGCCGGACCCGTGGTCCCTTCCGGCATGGACGACGCGCCTAATTAGGCAGCGTAAGCTAATTCGTTATCGTTAGCGTTTAATTTTAAGTTGCGGCGATTAAAGAGCTTCCGCCCGCTCTGCTCGCTTACCTCAGTTCTTGATCCCCGTCGAAACCTTTACGCCCCCATTTTGCAGCTATACTTTTTTGTATGCTGCCGTTTATTTTCCTTTTAAAGTTCCCAAATCCATCTGACAGCCATATCAATCCAAATTGCACAATCACGCTGGAGGCCGGCGGGTACCGCCGTAGTCCGCTCGTCACATAGCGACAAACCATGTCCGCCTTTGGGAAAGATATGAAGCTCTACCGGGATTCGATGTTCCACAAGTGCATCAGCCATTTTCAAAGCATTTTCTACTGGAACCGTCTCATCCGCAAATGTGTGCCAAATAAACATAGGTGGTGTACCTCTGCCTACTTGTTTCTCAGCAGATATCAGTCGCAGCAGTTCCACATCTCCTGCTCGCTTGCCAAGCAGTGCTTCGAATGAGTTCCGGTGGGCAAATGCATCCGTTGTAATCGCTGGATAGCATAAAATAGCGCCATCCGGCCGAAGCATCTCTGCACAGCATCCAAGCGCACCGCTAAGAAAGCCGTGATCCCACAGTGTGGCATAAGAAGCCGCCAAATGGCCGCCCGCAGAAAAGCCGCACAAGACCACCTGCTCGGTATTGCAATACCATTCTTCTGCATGCGCGCGGATAATCTCGACAGCTCTTGCGGCTTCAAACAGCTGGGCCGGGAAATACCCGTTTGGGGAAACGGTATATCGCAGCACTGCTGCATGGATCCCTTGAGCTAAAAACGCAAGAGCTATCGGCTCAGCCTCACGGTCGGATGTCATGGTATATCCACCGCCCGGACAGATTAAAACCATTGGATGTAGCCGCGAGGCATCAATTTCCGGCGTGTTTTCCACAAGATAAACAGTAAGACGGGCATCCAATGAAACGATACCGCCAAAAGGATCGCTGAGGGTCTCTTTTATGGAAAACTGTTGACAACGCACTGTGTTTTCCTCCTATCGTCTATGCTCTTTCATTGCGCGGTCAATTTCTCTTGCAGCATCCCGCTTTGCGGCGTCTTCGCGTTTATCGTAAAGCTTTTTCCCTTTGCATAAACCCAACTGCATTTTTACACGTGATCCCTTAAAATAAAGGGATAATGGTATCAGCGTATACTCTTTTTGCCTGACCAAGCCGTACAATCGGTTGATTTCCGATTTATGCATCAAAAGCCTTCGCTCCCGAAGGGGATCCCGATTAAAAATATTGCCGTGTTCATAAGGGCTAATGTGCATTTGCTTTACCATCAGCTCTCCGTTTTCAATGCCGCACCAGCTGTCTTTCAAATTCACACCGCCCGCACGGATAGACTTTACTTCTGTACCGACAAGCTCAATACCCGCTTCAAATCTCTCAATCACAAAATAGTCATGCCGCGCTTTTTTATTTACGGAAATGGTTTTCGTGTTCTCGCTTGCCACAGATAAGCCTCCTCTCCGTCTGGCTTACTTTAGTATAACATAAATAATCGTTTTTGTTTACGCGAAATTTGTAAACACTTTTAGACGCTTTAAAGAATACTGCGGTTTTCAAGCGCTTTATATAGTGTCACCTCATCGGCATACTCCAAATCGGAGCCAACGGGTATCCCATATGCTAAACGGGACACCGATACTCCCAACGGCTTTAACAGGCGGCTCAGATACATCGCTGTTGCTTCCCCCTCTACGGTGGGGTTAGTGGCCATGATAACTTCCTTAACCGTTCCATTTTGTACGCGGGATAGCAATTCCTTGACAAACAGCTGATCCGGCCCTATGCCGTCCATTGGGGAAATCAGGCCTCCCAAAACATGGTACAGCCCGTTATACTCTCTGGTTCTCTCAAAAGCGGCGACATCCTTCGCATCTTCTACTACGCAAATCACGGTTTTATCGCGTGTATCATCCGCGCAGATTTCACAGATATCTTGATCTGTATAATTCTTGCACACAGAACAGTAATGTATTTTTTCCTTTGCCTCCAAAATTGCATCTGCAAAGTCCTGCGCTTTTTCTTTGGGCACAGTCAGCATATAAAAAGCCAGCCGCTGCGCCGTTTTCCTGCCAATTCCCGGCAATGAAGCAAATTGCTCGATCAATCGATTGAGCGGCAGAGCATTATATTTCATATGGAATGGCCGCTCCCTTACATCAATCCTCCAAGACCGCCTAACCCGCCGAGTCCATTCATCCCGCCGGTGATCTTGTTCATTCTTTCTTCAGAATCCGCTTCCGCTTTTCGGATACTTTCATTCACAGCGCTAATAATTAAATCCTGCAGCATTTCGATGTCCTCCGGATCTACTACTTCCGGCTGGATGGAGAGATCCTTTAGTTCCTTTTTCCCGGTAACGACGGCCTTAACCGCACCGCCGCCAACAGTTGCTTCATATTCTGTTGTTTCAAGCTCCGCCTGCAATGCCGTCATTTCTTCCTGCATCTTTTGCGCCTGCTTCATCATGCCCGCTAAATTTCCGGGGCCTTTTCCATATCCCTGTGGAAGTCTTGCTTTCATCCTTATTTTCTCCCTTCTTGTATACCATAACGCTTTTTTAAACGTTCACGATCTTCCGGAATATCAACCCAGTCCTCCGAAAAGCCGCACGAAACGCAAATATAGCGTGTAACCGGTATCGCATTCGCTGAAATCATTCCCATGCGGATGACATGGCCGTTTGCGCCAAAAGCCCCGCCCATGCCGTCTACACGTATAATATCTTTTGATCCACATTTCGGACAAGTCCATGTGTTTTTCACGGCTTCGCACTCCTTCTTCTTACTCTTCCTGTACAGAAATTCCTTTTTCTCGCGCCTGCTCCAAAAACAAATCAAGCGGATCCACCTGTTTTTGCTCTTGTTTTGCCCGTTTTACCCGCAGCTGATAACGGATTCCCGTCTTCACTTCTACCGCGTCAAGCAGTTTGGAAGCGTTCCCTTCCTTTTTGAGCATTTGTGCTAATAAAGGAGATCCTCCGTCTATAAACAGCAAATTGCCCTTTGTTAAAGCACGCGCACTTTGCAGCATGCCGAAAAGCGGCGCATTGGTTCGTGAAAGTTCAGCCAGCACTTCCGCCCAAGCTGCTAAAGGCTCCACTTGTCCATTGTCTTCTGGAATAATAACCGGTCTCGCTTTAGCAGGAGGCGTTTCTATTTCAGGTTTTCCCTCATCCGTTTCTTCTTTACCATGTGCAGCCGATCGCAATTCCTGTGCCGCATATGCCGGATTGTGTTCCGGAGGAGTAGCGGATTCCACAGAAATAGGGGTTGTATTTCCCATGGCCTTCAAACGATTTTCCAGCCGTTCCAAACGGGAAATTAAATCCGCTTGTTCTATCCGTAGTGCCGGAGTACACAAACGGATCATGCAAAGCTCCAACAGCAGCCGCTTATCCGTACTGCGGCTCATTTTGTCAAGTGTCTCCCGCATTTCTGCAAGTGATGATAGGACAGAAGAAAGCGGTATTTTCCCTGCCTGTTCCCGTGTGTGCTTTTCCTCCTCAGGGACAAGTGTCAGCATAGCGGATGGGTCTTTCATCGTCTGCATTAACATCATATCACGGAAATGGGCGCATAGCTCCGTTAAAAGAACCTGCAGGTCTTTGGCTGCATGATAAAGCTTATCAATCACTTCCAAAGCACCCGAGGCGTCTTCTGCAATGATACAATCCGTCAAATGAAACAAATCGTCGTGACCGGCCACTCCCGCCGCCTGTATCACCGTATCTTCTGTAATTTCCGAGGAAAAAGATGCACATTGGTCAAGTAATGCAAGGGCGTCCCGCATTCCGCCGTCGGAAAGCTTGGCTATCAGCGCAGACGCTTCTTCTGTCAAAGTAAACGGCTCTTGTTCTGCAATCCATAGAAGACGTTTCTCCATATCCTCCGTACGGATCCGATGGAAATCAAAACGCTGACAGCGAGAAAGAATGGTAACAGGAACTTTGTGTACTTCCGTTGTCGCCAAAATAAATTTCACGTGCGGCGGCGGTTCTTCCATAATTTTTAGCAACGCATTAAATGCGCCGGGCGACAACATATGTGCCTCATCAATGATATATACACGATATTTGCACTGGCTCGGTGAATATACAGCTTCTTCCCGCAATTGGCGTACATCATCTACACCGTTATTGCTTGCCGCATCAATTTCCACCACATCAAGCGTCGCACCCTGTTCAATATTTCGGCAAGCTTCACACTCCATGCAGGGATTTCCCTCTACAGGATGTTCGCAATTTACTGCCATAGACAAAATCTTCGCACAGGTCGTCTTGCCGGTTCCGCGGGAACCAGTAAAAAGATATGCGTGCGCCGTCTTGCCAGCCATCACCTCGTTTTTTAATGTGGTGGTGATGTGTGGCTGGCTGATAACGTCTTCAAACGTCTTGGGGCGGTATTTTCGATAAAGCGCAAGATACATGAAGCTGCCCTCCCCCAATATATTGCTCTTACAACAAAAAGCAGAGCAGTCCGGTGTTCTAAACCGAATGCCGTCCAGCCTGACATACGGATATACAGGAAACACTGCGGCACACAGGCACTTCCGCTTAATGCTGCTCGGTTCCCCGCCTGACATGGTTCACGGTGGTCTGTTGCACAGGCCCCGTATATCCGTATCTCAGAGTGCACAGCTCCTGCTCTGCCCTATTTTACGATACTTTAATAGTATACTATATCGCCAAGAAAATTGCAAATGTTTTTTCTGCTTTAAACGGCAGATTATCAAAAATAAGATAGACTTTCTTTTTCTGTTTTGTTATATTATTTTTAAGGGATCGTGAAAGGAGCTTTATTATGGAGATGTTAAATAATTTATTTTCTTGGTTCCCCTTTATTGTAATCGGAATTATGCTGCTTACTTTCATTCCCATTATAGTTGTCATTATTATAGTCGTATCAAAGATAAATAGCCAAAGGAAATTCAATAACCGTTCTCCTCGACTTACTGTCAATGCTGTAGTCCTTTCTAAGCGCACACACATGGATTTGCATTCCTATCCAAGAGATACCGTTGCATATCATTCTGCATCAACAAATTACTTTGCTACATTTCAGTTTGACAGCGGCGACCGTATGGAGTTTATGCTGAGTGGTCAGGATTTCGGTTATCTGATAGAAGGAGATCGCGGACTGCTTACCTTTCAAGGCACACGGTATCTTAGTTTCGAGCGTACCTATTTTTAAGCCGCTCATTTTTCTATATGTAAAAAACAATATTTTCTCCTGCACTAAAAGAAGGACAATGTGAAATTCGTTTCGCTTGCTAAAAGATATTTAGATACATCTCGACGGGAAATTGAAGGGGAAATTACGCATTTTTGTTTGCCGAACCCCAATTCTTATGGCTTCTACTCCTCTACGGTTTGCTTCACATATCCGCATTCTTCGCGGCGCCTTCGGATTTTCCTTCCGGACGGTTCCGCTAGGCATAAAGAA
>ERZ1643247.963-NODE-963-length-30120-cov-13.108964_pt1 | contig 30120 bp, 24 predicted proteins | sample MGYA00579264_ERZ1643247 | MGnify/ENA primary metagenome ERZ1643247 (study PRJEB29033, sample SAMEA4952262) | chicken gut metagenome | biome: Broiler Chicken; feature: Gastrointestinal Tract; material: Caecum | place: Ireland | collected 2018 | study: Broiler... | reverse complement strand
AGCGGGTTACATCGATGCCCTTGACCTCATCCAGCGCCGCCTTGAGCTTTTCTTTGACCTCCGCCTGGGTTTTGCCCAACACATTCCGGATGATCCGCTTCCCGGTCTTGGCATCGTATCCGGCGGTATAGCGCCCCTCCCACCGGCCGTCCTTCCGCTTGCGGATGTTCCCTTCCCCGTTGGCCCGTTTCTTTGCCATGGTAATCGCCTCCTTTGCAGCAACACAACATACCACACCTTCCCGTGGATAGCCATACCAAGCTGCCAGAGTTATCAAACTGTTATCAATTTGCCCAAGAGGAGATCTCTTTGTCAACGGCATATTACTTTCCACCCGGGGAGAAAGCCGTTCTCTTTGTTTTATAGCGGCGCAGGATTTGAGGGGGTCTCCTAGAGGAAAAAAACCAGTCTCCGCACCGGATTTCGTGCGGAGACTGGGCTTCCGTCAACCCATCTGCTGTCCCTGTTCGTGGTCATCGACCTTGTGGCCCATGGCGATCTTCTTTCGCTGCTCCCTGGCCAGGGCCGTCCGGTCGCCGTGCAAGTGTTGCATGGTGGAGCCTATGGACTCATCCCCAGGGCTGCCCTCCAGCCTGGCCAGCAGGTGAAGGACGTCCTTTGTCACGTCAGCAGCCGACAGATCAGGATGCTGATCACCACGGCCGCCGCCGCGGAATTCAGGATGGTAATTTCATTCATCTTCTCCTTACAGTTCCTTCACCAACTCCACAAACTGGCTCATGCTCACGGCGCCGGGCAGGAGTTTGTCTCCGTCCCGGAACACCATATAGTAGCGGTACTGACTCCCAGCGGCATTTTTCCAGGCCCGTCCTAACTCAATTTTCTCCCGGCTGTCATTATTTTTCAAATGTTCACCCTTTGGCTCCACCAGGATGATCCTTCCGCTGTGCGTCATCACGACGAAATCCGGGTAGTGGTTGATAAAGCCGTTAATGCAGAATCCCTTCCTGGAGATATTTCTGTGCCACCACTTGGCATTAGGCAGGGCGGTTAATTCTCTGACCAGAGCCGATTCCAATTTGTCCATCTTGCCTTCTTCCGCCTGATACAGGGAACCGCCGTAGATATTTGTGCTGGTAGTGGGGTGAATGTACATAGGCAGGCGGTAGGACGGTTTGCAGACGATCCGCTCGGTCTCCAGCCAGCGTTTGAACGTTTCCTGATAGTGCTGCGTCAGCAGAGAGTCGATCTTGTCCTTGATCTTTGCCGCATAGCCCAGAGGGGCTTTTTCCATGCCCGCTAATTGATCCTTGTCCATATCGCCCACGATGCGGTCAATATAACTTCTCAGCTCGGCGGCGTCCACCATGTTTAATTTGTTGAGTTGGTGAAACATCAGGTCCTTGCACTTGCTGATCCGGCTCTCCGGGGGCACGGAGTTGAAGTGCTCCTTAAAATATCGCTGGTCTGCCTCGTTCATTTTGAATGCTCTGGGCAGACCGCCCTCCTTTTCCCGCACATCTATCTCCGCAATCTCGTCATCGGCAGCGGAAAAGTCAATGTCGTAGGCCTTCCCTTTCAGGGTAAAGTCCTCGGCAAGCTGGTCTTTTTCCAACAGTTCTAATACTCCGTCGCTGAAAATGGATTCTGGGACGACCTGGAAGAACTGCGGAATCATCAGAGTCTCAATATCCTGCTGAAATTCCGGTTTTACTTTGAATGTGGTCACTTGTTCCCGCACCTCCCAGGCAAAATCCTGCATATAGGGGTCCCCAGCGGTTTGGCTCACCGCAGCGTTGTACTCCTTGCCGGCCCGCTCCGCTTGTTCCAGCATGGCGCTGCCCTTGGTTGCGGTCTCGGCTGGGCCTGTCTCCGTCTGGCGGCGCTCCAGCTCCTGGCCGACAGCCTGGGGGTCAAAGTCCAGGAATTCCTCTGTGTCGCTGGATCCCTCGGGAGCTGGCTGCGAGATCTTCAACTGCTCCGGCGTAGGTTCCGGCTCCTTGGGCGGAACAGGGGCGGAGAGGCGGTAGTCCTTATCACTGAAACCGGCGCTGTTCAATCCCTGGATGATCTGCTTTACGGTCTGGTCAAAGTCGTTGGACGAGGTCAGCACATAGGACATATTCAAGGCCGGGCGGCTGTGCTGGGTGGTGTGAGGAAGCCGCAGGATGCGCCCCAGAATCTGCTCCACATCCACCTGGCTGGTCTTATTGGCAAGGGAGGCCAGAATATAGGAAAAGGGACAGTCCCAGCCCTCTTTCAGTGCGTTGACCGTGATGATATATCGGATGGGGCAGTCGGGAGAGAGCAGGTCCCGGTTTTTCAGCTCGTTGACGTCGGAGGTGCGAATGGCGATTTGCTCGGCGGGGATGCCGGTCTCCACCAGCTTGTCCCGCAGTTTTTCAAAAGTCGTGCTCTCCTCCTTGCCTCTGGGCTGGGCCTGGAACAGCACAATGGGGCGGATGTACTGCTCAGACTGCTCCGGCCTGGATTGGGCCAGTTCCTCCAGCCGGTTCCTCAGGTCGATGGCGTCGGTCAGCACCTCGCCCTGGTTGTCCCGGTTGTAGACGATTACCGGTAGCTTCACCATGTTTTCCTTTTTCAGCTGCACGGCGTCCACATAGGAGATGATATTGCTCTCCTTTTTCGGCGTGGCGGTCAAGTCCAGCACGAAACAGGGGTTGAAGTTTTTCAGCATTTCCAGGCTCAGTTCCGAGCGGGCGTGGTGACTCTCGTCCACGATCACCAGGGGGGAGAGCTGGTTGATGATCTGAAATAGGGCGGTCTCATCCGCCTTTTCAATGGGGAATTCCGGTTTGCCCAGCGCCTTGGAGAAGGGCTCCAGGTTGCTGTTCTCCTGATAGGCTTTCAGCCCCTCTTTGCCCCGGCCCCGGAAGGAGTCATAGGACAGGACCATGACGGAAAGCTGTTCTGTCACGGCGGTGGGATTAAAATTCTGCCCGTTTAACAGTTCCTGCTTGGTATAGACCTCCACCCGGCTGCCGAAATCGGCGTTGATCTTCTGTCGGTAATCGTGGGACGGATCTTTCAGCGCCTTCACCGTCTGGGAGAGGATGGCGTCCGACGGCACCAGCCACACCACCGCTTTCGTCTTGGTAAAGGGCAGGGCGTCAAAAATGGGCCGGATGGCGTTACAGGCCAAGAAGGTCTTTCCGCCGCCGGTGGGCACCTTGAAACAGAGGTTGGGCACCCCGGGCATGATGTCCTGATACTGCCCCAGGGAGGGGGCGCTTTTCTCCTGCCAAAAGAAATGGAAGGCGGCGGCATAGTCCCGGGTCTCATTCAAAAGCTGCAAATAGCGGTTCAAGTCCGCAATGACTTTCTTCTGATATGCTTTCAGTTCCATGGTGTGCCGCCTCCTTATCTTGGAATTTCAGTGGGCAAATATTTTTCAATTGCCTTTACTATTTTATTGCGAAGATTCCCATTAAGTAAAGCCAGAATTGTACTGCAATATTCCTTATCATTTAAACCAAAGAAATGCCCAATGGAGTTGATTAGCCCTTTCTCATTAAACACACGCAAAACACCTGCATAATCTGCCCTATCTAAAGGCTCTCTAAATTTTGCTTCCTGCTCGGATTTTGTTTCTTCGTAGTCAATTGCCTGTAATGCAGCGTTTAAGCTGGCCTTGGCCTCATCATCGCTTTTCTTAGACAATTCGATAGAGGTCAGCTGGTACTTCAAATGTGCAACTACACTTTGGCAAATCTGTTTATCAATTTGCTTTGCAAATCTGGCATTAACAATGTAATCTTTTATGTTTGCAAAAACCTCATCTGGATTTCGTCCCATATGGTCAGCAAGCAATCGTACCAATTCTTCCACCAAGAAAAGGTTTTCTACCTCCGCAACATCGAGCGTGTATATGAATTCTGTTTTGTATTTGTTAATTTCATAGTCAGAGCGGTAATCACGGTCAATAAGTCCATATACTTCGCAATGGTGCAGTGTAGAATTATTTCGGAAAGCTTTTGTTCGTGCAATCACTTGAGTACAGCTGCCGCAAGCAATTACATAATAATCCGGGTATAGGATCGTATATAGTTGTGTATCGTAGCTACTCTTTTCTCCCTCGACAAACAGTACATTTTTTCTGCTTCCTAAAATATCAAAGAGAAGCTCCTCCGGAAGTTCATTATCTTGAATTTTTTCCAACTTCCAGTGAGTTCCGTCAAACTCTTTGATCCAGATTTTATCAGATTGCCCGTGAGCAGCAGCAAATTGTGTATCATGAGTAATGTAAATGAAGAAACAGTCTGGTCTATATTTTTCGAGAGCAGACCATAAACGGTTCATAATCGAACGGTGAAGGTGCACCTCAGGTTCATCAACAATAAGGGTTTTATTTTTCGGAACACAAAGTACCTGTGCAACTAAGTATAGGACAGCACGTTCTCCATCACTCATTTGAGTCGAACTATATGAAATTAAATCATCACCATGGGACAGAAGTGCAGAGAACTTTGCGTCTTCTACTTTTAGTTGTCGCTGAGGAAACACTTCGTCCCATACCAGAATCAATCTGTCAATTGCAGTAAGGGGTGGAGTTGGGATTTTTGAATGATTTTTAACTGCATTTTTATATTGATTTACGAATTTCTCGTTATCATTATTCTTTAGTGCAATTAATGCTGCCAAGACATTGTCAAAATCATCCATTAGCTTGGTAGTATAGGACTTGCCCCAGTTCCATCTGTGATTTTTTGTTTTTTGGCTCGATTTATCATCGGTACCGTAAAAGACAAAGTCCTCTGCCTGGGAATAACTCTTTAGAGGTACATTTTCTTGGAAGTTTAAATTTCTTTGGGCACCGATTCGATGCACATTCTCCATATTTTGCTGCTCAATCCATGCCCCTAATTTGCTTTTCCCAGACCCATTTGCACCTATAATAATGAGCGAGTTAGAACTCGTTCCATATTCTTGCTTATTACCATTTTCGTCCGGCAGATAATATTGAAAGGCCATGCCAAGTCCACCTCCCTTACAGTCTGCTGATGTCTCTGGGGATCTTCTTAAACACGATCCCCATCTGGACCAGCTTGTCCGCCCCGATGGAGCAACGGTCGGCGTAGATGACCGTACTGCCACTTTTCTCCGTGATTGTGGACAGGAACTGATAGTCCAGCACCGTCACCTGCTCCGGCTCATAGTAGAAATAGTAGCCGGTGTTGTTGCAGGTCCCCAGATAATAGGGGTTCTCCCCGGCAACATGGGCATAGGGCGCTTTGGTCTCCATGAACCAGATGTACTCCCGGATCTTCTCCGTCCCCACGGACTCGTTGAGGCACTCCCCGATCAGCAGCGGCTCCCCCAGATCGTAGAAACTGAAACTGCCGCCAGTGCCCTCCACCGCCTTTTTGCCCTCGCCGTAGCCCTGGATCACCCGTTTCACCCGCTCAGCGGTGATGCTGTTGGCGTAGTCCATCATCTCCACCAGGATGAATTTACGGTGGCCGCCGTCGGCTTTGTTCATGTTGAGGACGGCATGGGCAGTGGTACCGGAACCGGCGAAGGAGTCGAGAATGATATCGTTTGTTGTTGTAATCCAGTTAATAATGCGTTCGATAAGCAAGACATTTTTCTCTGTATCAAAACCGGCAAAATTCCCAGAGAGCAAGATATCCATCCAGTTATCGCTCAACAATTTTCCCGTTTGCGGTGGAACAAAGTACTGGATTACTCCATTTTCATTTTTCCGTACAAAGTCTAACTTTTCATTCGTCGCCATTAGGTGATCAATGTAGAAATCATCAATGGACATTGACTCAGCATATTCCGCAAGATATAACTCATAATTTTTGATTGCCTTTGTAGCTCGTCCAAGTTCCCAACGCCACTGTCCAGACTCCGGCTTATTCCCAAATATTTCATAGCGCATAGTTGGGCGGTCTGTCCCTCGCCAAAATGTGTCCCACTTACCAGCCTTTTCAATTTCGAAATTCTTGGTGAGTTTAGGTAGTTTTGCCTGTGGATTTTTAGAGTACAGATAAATATATTCGTGTCCAAGAGAGAGGGCCTGTACCTCGTCAAATTGTGCCTGTACATTCTTTATCCCTCTCCGAACGGCAATGCAGTTCCTAAAATTTGATATGCCAAATATTTCGTCCATAATGCATTTCAGGTTTGCATATTCAAACACATCAATGCTTATGAAAATAAATCCATCTTCGGATAGCAACTTCTGTAACAGTTTCAGCCGGGGGTACATCATGCACAGCCACTTGTCGTGTCGGGTCAGGTCCTCGCCCTCTTTACCCACCACCTCGCCCAGCCACTTTTTGATCCTGGGGTCGTTCACATTGTCGTTGTACACCCAACCCTCGTTGCCGGTGTTATAGGGAGGATCGATGTAGATGCACTTCACCCGGCCCTCATACCGGGGCAGCAGGGCCTTCAACGCTTCCAGGTTGTCGCCCCGGATGATCATGTTCTCACTGCCGTTGTCCTCGTCGTGCTGTCCGGCCTCGTCATAGCTGTACCGGCGCTCCAGCACCCGGAAGGGCACCTCCTGGTGGTGGTTGATGACTTTATCTTTTCCGATCCATTCAAGTGTCGGCATGGTGTGTGTCCTCCGTTTTTGTTGGTTCCTGCAGTGGGAAAACCGTATTTACTAATTGGATATCCTCCCATTGTGACTTGCGCTCAGAATATCGCTCTGACAGCCACATACTTAAAAATAAAAAGCCAAAAGAAAGAATGGACGCAATATCACTAATCTTTTCAAGTTGAAATAGCGGTAAAGGAATGGTTAGGCCAACAAGCAATACAGCAAAGGCCATACATTCAAAGATGACGGAAACAATATTTGCTCGTTTCTCCTTTTTTGAATCCACGAGCCCTGAAGCATATCTTTTCATAAGCAATAATTGCACTGGATTCATATTAAAGCCACCAACAGAGTTAAAAGTATCAAGTTGTGACTTTAATTCTTCATTTCTTAAATCAACATAGTTTTTAAAGGACTGAGCAAGCGTATAAAAAAATGAGGACAATGATAATGAAATAAGTACTTGGTTACTTATATCGAAGAACAGGAAAACAATAGCCAAAGCAAAAAATCCTACAGCCAAGCATAAAGGAATATCATTCCGTTTCATGTTTTAAGTCATCCTTTCAGCTTTATATATTTCCCGCTCTTGATCCTTGCGTCCGCCGGTTTTTCCGCATCCTCCGGTATTCCCCAGGTGCGGCCGATCATAATAATGCCGGGGATACGGCCCTCTTTGCAGAGAATCTGGATACGTCGGGTGGAGATCCCCCACTTCTCGGACATCTCTTTGATGGAAAGATACTTCATAAAAACCTCCTGGGACTCAGACGTTTACTGCGTTAAGTATATTATAGTCGAAAAAGCGAATAAAATCAACAGAATGATGAGAAACAGGGCATGAAATGTACGCACGGTTACTTGCTATGCGCAAAAAAGGAGGAACCTGCCGTAAAAAAGTTAAAAGGGGCGGCAAAACGTAACATACCACACCTCCCTGTGGATAGCCATACCAAGCGGCCAGAGTTATCAAACTGTTATCAATTAGCTCAGGATGAGATCTCTTTGTTAACGGCATATCATTTCCTGCTTGGGTAGAAATCTGCTCTCTTTGTTTTATAGCGGTGCAGAATTTGAGTGGGCTCCGGGGGAAGAGCCCCAGTCTCCGCACCGAATTTTAGTGCGGAGGCTGGGGCTTTTGTCAGCCCATCTGCTGACCCTGCTCGTGATCATCGGCCTTATGGCCCAGGGCGATCTTCTTTCTCTGCTCTCTGGCCAGGGTCTTCCGGTCGCCGTGTTGACAAAGCACGGTGGCGTCTATGACATCCTCCTCAGTGCCACCCTCCAGCCTGGCCAGCAGGCGGAGGACGTCCTAGGTCACGTCAGCAGCCGGCAGACCAGGATGCTGATCACCAGGGCCGCCGCCGCGGAACTCAGGATGGTGCGGGCCGCCCATCTCCGGAAGGTATTCATCAGCTCTGAGCCATCCCCTCGGAATTCCTTGGCCTGCTCGGAGAGCTGCCTCATAAATTCTTCGCGCCGATTCCCATCCTGTTTCTGTTGCTCTTTCATTTTTGTGACCGTCTCTTCCAGCGTTAGTCGGAACCTCTGATGAAGACGGTTGGTCTCGCTCAGCCATCCAGTCAGCTGGTGCGAAGTAGCCAGTGACTTCAGACTCTCCTTGGTAGCCAGCGGCTCCATATCTGCCCGGATCGTCTCTTGGAGCGCCAGCGTTTTCCGCAGAACCTCCTCCAGCCGCTCCACAGTCTGGGGCGGCATGGTGTAGAGGACGTTGGGCTGCTGGTCTATCAAGGTGGGCGACCCGGCGGACATCCTCTGCCTCTGTTTCAGCATGTCCAACGCGCTGTTGCGCTGTTCGCTGGCGAATTCGGAACTCATGCTCCATCTTCTCCTTCCTGAATTTTTCCTCGTGCAGCCGGTCGTCTCGGCACTTCATCCCGGTGGGGGTGGTGTAGGTGATACACTTCCGGGCGTCCTCCCAGCGCACCCGGTAGCCCCGCCGCTCCATTTCCCGGATGAACTCCTCCCGGCTGCCGGCCAGCTCCATGACCGCCTCCACGGTGGTGATGAGCCGGAACTTCCAGCTCTCCCCCCGCACTGCGGCCCGATACTCTCCGGTGCGGAGCCCCTTGGTGCGCCGGTTCTGCTGATACGGCTTGAGGGTGGACAGACCGTGCTCCAGGCAGAGCTGGTCGCTGACCGCCCGCATCTGCTCCAGCGTCCTGGGCGTAAAGTGGAGCTTCTTCCCTGTGTCCGGGTGGACGGAGTTGACCACGAAGTGGGAGTGTGGATGCTCCGCATCCACGTGGGTAGCCACCAGCACCTCGCAGCCGGGGAAGAACCGCTCCGCCAGCTCCAGGGCGATCTGGTGGGCCTCCGCAAAGCTGACTTGCTCCTGGGGGGAGAAGGACTGGACGTAGTGGTAGAAGAACGTGCCGCCGGCCTTGCCGTACAGATTCTTGGTGGCTATGAAGCTCTGCTGAGCCACCTCCGCGCCGCAGTTGACGCCGGAGAGATACTTGTGCCCGTCCAGATCCACCGCCTTTTTCTCCTGGGACACGTAGTGGAGCACCCGGCCCATGGCACCGGCGGTCTGCTTACTCTCCTTGATAAAGCTGCACATCGCCACAGGAGATCACCCCGTCTTTCTCTGCCAGCAGCCGGTTTACCGCCTCGTAGGTCTTGCCCAACACCTCCATGCATTCCCGCAGGTACACCGTCTGTACCCGGCCGCTGTGGGCCAGCACTGTCAGCTGGTTCAGATTCCGGCCCCAGCCCCGCAGCTCCGCCAGGATGGGCTTGAGCTCCTCCACTACGCAGATGGGTTCCTCCAGAGCGGCCCGGAGCAGATACGCCTGCTGGCTCAGCCCGGACTTGCGCACCTTCCCTTCAATCTGCCGCCGTTCTGCTTTGGTCACCCGGAAGGCAACCACCTGGCTTCTTGTCCTCTCTGCCATGAATATCACCTCCGAAAAAGATCTGGTATGGCGTGTCCCCATCGCTGGGAAGCACACCATACCAGATCTTTTTGTGGATAGCCAGTGTAACCGGCCACTGTTATCAGATTGTTATCAATTAGCCCGTAAACCGACAGATTCGATTTGCATCACGACCCGCATTATGCTAAAATGCAGAAAAACAGAAAAGGAGGGTTACCCTTTGGTATGCACACTGATGCACAAGCGGTTGGCTGTGGCGGAATTGGAGTTGGATGATGCCACAGGGTTTATCCGCAAGATTGATGCCATACCAGCACCGGAGCATCTGCCGGTCGGAGTTCCCTTCCAGAAGGGGACGGCGGACCGTGGGGCCCTCAATGATTGGTGGGGCGACCGCTCCATTCCGGCCAGCCGCTCTGGCATTCAGCAGGCGCTGGAGACCTTGGATATACCCAATACTAAGCTGCTCCTGCTTCGCTGTTATGGACTGAGCCTCTCCGACCAGTATTGGATTTGTCCACGTGGTTCCGACCTGACCTGGGAGGAGATTAATTTTTTTGACAATCCCTTTTCCGATGATATGGGTGACGTGCTGTTTGGCAGCCCCAAGAGGGAACCTGAATTTGACTTCAGTTCCCCAGACAACACCTCGGATGGATTTTTGAAGAAACGCTGGAAGATCATCAATGGTAAACGGTGTCTCATCAAGGGCGGAAGCAATCCCTTCCAGCAGCAGCCTTTTAACGAGGTCATTGCCAGCGATATCATGCAGTCCCTCGGCATTTCGCATGTTCCTTATTCCGTCATCTGGAGCGAAGGCCGCCCTTACAGTGTCTGCGAAGATTTTGTGACACGGGACACCGAATTGATCAGCGCGTGGCGGATCATGCAGACACAGAAGAAGAGCAACAGCGTGTCCGTCTATCAGCACTTCGTAAATTGCTGCCAGGGCCTTGGCATACCCAATGTGATCCCAGCCCTGGATCGGATGATTGTGCTGGACTACCTCATCGCCAATGAGGACCGGCATTTTAACAACTTCGGGGTTCTCCGCAACGGGGAGACGTTAGAGTGGCTGGGGATGGCGCCCATTTTTGACAGCGGCAGTTCCCTGGGGTATGACAAGACGGCGTCCCAGATCCGGTCGGGGCGGGACGTGGTCTGCAAGCCTTTCAAAAAGACGCACGCGGAACAACTACAACTTGCATCCTCCTTGGCGTGGATTGACTTTGCCGCTCTTGCTGGCGGAATGGATTTTGTTTATCAAGCCATGTCATCTGCCCAGGCAAAGGAGATCGTGGGCGAGGAGCGGATCGACGCTATCGCGGAGACTGTGTGCCGGCGCGTACAGGTTGTCCAACAGATGTCAGCGGAGCAGCAACCGAGTTTCGCCGCGCATTCTACGGCAGGGGATGTGGAAAAAGATATCGCAGAGGATTACACTATGAAAATGGATCTGTAATGATTTCCCTTCGGCCTCCCGCAAATCAGCGGGAGGCTTTTCTCTTGGCGCGTGTGATAGTTTAACGGGAAGGGGTCAGTTCTGGAATCATGGTTTTGCGTCTGTCATTCGGCCCAATGGGCCGTGCAAGTGGGTGCGGGCTTCTGCCCGCAAAATGCGTTTGGCGGCCGCTTGCGGCAAGCCAAATGCTCTGCTTGCCCCACCCGTGGGTGGGTAAAATCGTCCCCCCGGCCGGTTGCTGCTAACGGCCACAGGTGCCCCTCCGCACTGCAGGGAGATATGGCATTTTTATTTTTCCTACTTTAGACTTTCGTACTCGCAAGTTCTTTGAAAACCGGCTCAAATCCTCCCAAACAGGGCTGGGGGTATGCCTGTTCCCACTGCTCCTGGTAAAGTCGCACACAGCGGTTCACAGGAGCGAACACGGCCTTGTTTTTACAGTTCCGCTCCAGTGCGCTGCTGCTCCGTGACTTCCTCCAGTTTCACCATCTGTCGCTCGTAGGAATGGTTGATGGCGTCCTGAATCGGCAGGATGGTGTAGAGCAGGTTCCCGTTGCGCCTTTGCCAACCCCTGGTGATAACCTCGGTCGATTCTGTAGTGATGAGACCGCGCTCTTCCAACCGCAGCGTGTATTTGCGTATAGGTATAGGTTGAGAGCGGACAGCCGCGGTCACACAGAAAATCTATTGATGTAGATGGCAAGAGGATCATAGAGCAAGGGATCATGAGTTGCTACATAGAAAAATTCTAAAGATGGCTTGGCAAGCATTAGGCACCCGTGATATAATCAACATGGGTTATTGTATACAAAAGGGGCGGTATATGTGAAGTTGAGTATAGAAACGATTAAAGAACTGATAACGAAGATAGGTTTTGCCCCTCAAGATGGGAACAATGGTATTTATTTTAAATACTACACTTTTCATGATGGCTATACGATTTTTATTGACTTTAATAGCGAGAAAATCATATATGATTCAGACGAGAATTCTGCACAACAGACAATAATAGTATGGGAAAGAACGACCAGTAATTTTTCGCAGGCAGAAAATTTTGTCGTTTTAGAGTGTGTAGATAGCTTGTTGGAAAAGGGGTATGCTCCATCTTGCATTGAGTTGGAAAAAACCTATCCCTCAGGGCATGGACGTTCAGGCAGACTGGACATTTTAGTTAAGTCTGCTGATGGTGTACCATTTTTGATGATTGAATGTAAGACTTGGGGGGCAGAGTTTGATAAAGAGCAGGCCAAAATGCTTAAAAGCGGCGGCCAATTATTTACATATTATGCCAACGATAGGGCTGCTAAGTTCTTGTGCCTTTATTCTTCTCGCATAAATGATACCAGAGACCGTCAAAATATAATTGTTGATGTTGATCCTGCATGGACAAGTTTGTCTGGCGTAAAGGAAATCTATGATCACTGGAATAAGAATTTTAAAGACAATGGTATTTTTGACAGCTATGCGACACCCTATGATGTTAAGCACAGGGCACTTACATATGGTAAATTGGAGACTCTCCAGGAAGAGCATAGTGGGAAAATTTACAACCAAATTATGGAGATACTACGCCATAATGCAATTTCCGATAAGCCTAACGCTTTTAATAAGCTGTTAAATCTTTTTGTCTGTAAGATTATTGATGAAGCAGATAAAAATCCGGAAGATGAACTGGAGTTCCAGTGGTTAGAAAATGATACAGACGAAAGTCTTCAATTGCGCCTAAATGACCTTTATAAAAGGGGAATGTGGCGTTTCCTTGAAATCGAAGTGATTGACTATGAGCAACGGGAGGTTTCTGAAAAGTTAGCAAGTATTGAAGATTCTCTTACTAAGCAGTGGATTATGAAAATGTACACAGACACTCGCTTAAAGAAAAGTCCAAATTTTGCGTTTGTAGAGGTTCAAGATGACAGGACGTTTGAGTTGAATGCAAAAGTTGTTCGTGAAATTGTTGAACTACTTCAGGCATATAGATTCCGCTATGAACAGAAACATGAATTTTTGGGAAACTTCTTTGAGCTCTTGCTTAATACCAGCATGAAGCAAGAGGCGGGACAATTCTTCACCCCTGTTCCAATTACCCGTTTTATTATTTCTTCCCTGCCATTGACTGAACTTGTTCAAAAACGTGTTGACGATAGGCAAGAAGAGCCTTTACCGACAGTAATTGACTATGCCTGCGGGAGCGGTCATTTTTTGACCGAATATATGGCCCAAATGCAGGAGATTATTGACAGAAAAATTGATATTACTCATACATCGCCGAGAATTAAAAAACTTTTTCAGTCATGGCAAGGTTACACGAAATTCCTTTGGGCCAAAGATAGTGTATACGGAATTGACTTGGATAATCGTTTGGTCAAGACTACAAAAGTCAGCGCATTCTTTAATGGCGATGGAGAGGCCAATATTGTTTGGGCGAATGGCCTTGACAGCTTTACAAAATCAGAAGCGTTTAGAGGCAAACTTGTAGGGGCTAATGGACGGGATAATGGGAAATTTGATATATTGATCTCTAATCCCCCATACTCAGTTGACGCATTCAAAAGCACGATTGAGCACGGGGAGGAGTCCTTTGAACTTTACTCGGGCCTTACCGATAACAGTTCTGAGATTGAATGTCTCTTTGTCGAGCGCATGAAACAACTTTTGAAAGTTGGTGGTTGGGCAGCGGTTATCCTACCCAGTTCCATTTTAACGAATAGCGGTATCCATGCAAAAGCACGAGCAATTCTCCTGAAGTATTTTAAAGTAAAAGCGATTGTTGAAGCGGGCACTAATACTTTCATGAAGACCAATACAAGTACGGTCATTTTATTTTTAGAGCGTCGCACTAATGATGAACACCAAAATATTAAACGAGCGATTGATCGCTTTTTTACGACATATGGTGATGTTACTGTTTCCGGCATTGAGAACGCTTTCTCTGTCTATGTTTCAAATGTATATGATCGGCTGATCTTTGAGGACTATGTCAGTATATTCAATGGAGCGCCCAGTGAAGCGGCTAAAGCCCATGAACTTTATGAGGACTATGAAAAAGCGTTTGGTGAAGATTTTCGCACTAAAGCAATTGAAATCGAAAAGGAAAAGTTGCTGTACTTTTTGCTGACGTACAACCAAACTATTGTCTTGGTCAAAACCGGAAAAGGAAAGGAAGAGAAAAAATTCCTTGGCTATGAATTCAGCGAACGGCGAGGGCATGAGGGCTTGCACTATCTCCCTGCTGGGACAAAGCTTTATGACGAGACTGATCCGCTGAATTCGCAGAAAGCCAGTAGTTATATTTACCATGCCTTTTTGGGGAATTTAGTTGAGATTGATGAGAACTTGGCCGGCAATATTTTCTACGGGCGCATGGGCGAGTTTGTCGAATATGGAACGAACAAGTTTGATAAGGTAATCAACTTAGGGAAAGTGCTAAAGCAAATGCACCGCTTTCCCCACATGAAACTGAAACATGTAACGGAAAAGATATTTGCGGGAGGGGATTTACCAGAAGGAAATTACTCTTTAGTGAAATCAGATCAATACAAGATTCCAATTTATTCTAATGGGATCGAAAGAAATGGACTCTATGGATACACAAATCAAGCGAAGGCAGATGCTGGTACAGTAACTGTTTCAGCAAGGGGAACTATTGGTTTTGCAAAATTACGAGAGGAACCGTTTTATCCAATTGTTAGGTTGCTTGTTTTGATACCGCGCCTTGATGTTATATTGCCTAAATATTTAGAGATTGCGGTTTCATTAACAGAAATATCTCGATTCGGAAAATCGACTCCGCAACTAACAGTACCGCAGGTATCAGAGGTGGAAATTCCGTTGCCTCCATTGGATATTCAGCAAGCGATTGTTGATGAATTTAAACGAGTAGAAAACGAAGCACAAGCATTAGGTGAACAAGTAAGCCAGATAAAAGCGCAAAGGATGGCTTTGGCTGAAGAGTGTTATCGCAAAGTAGGGAGTCTTGATAAATTAAGAAAAGTTGCTCATTATGCGACAGATCGTATTGATACAAGTACTCTTACAAGGGATACCTACGTTGGGGTAGACAATCTGCTCGCTGATGTTGGTGGAAAGCGACCGTCAGATTATGTGCCTTCTTCTGGAACAGCGATAGCATACCATCCAAAAGACATTTTACTTTCTAATATTCGGCCTTATTTGAAAAAGGCATGGTTAGCAGACAATGACGGCGGTAGTTCTGGGGATGTTTTAGTTTTGCAGGTCGACAGAGCGATTGCACTTCCTGAATATGTGTTTCTGCATACATCGTCAGATCGATTCTTTGAGTATGAGATGCAAAACATCGGAAGTAATGTAAAAATGCCAAGAGCAGATAAAAAGAAGGTTTTGGATTATCAAATCCCAATTCCATCTCTTGAAGAACAAAGGAAAATTGTGGTGCAGATTTTAAAATACGAAGAGGAGATAATCCGTTTGAAGAGTCGCTTGAGTGAGATAAAAGCTGAGAAAGAAGCAATAGTCAAAAAATACCTTTGAATATTGAACAAAGTTGTAGCATTATGTTAAAACACGGGATGCAGTTTTAGTAGTATCGGGTATAAATCAATTCACTATAGCGAAGGTGATTTTTCACTTATTATTGTTTATTGTGGCGCAAACTTTAAGGAACTTCAGCCCTGACCCACACCGTGACCCACACGGGGAAATGAGACAACGGAACCAATGGACGAAAGAGTGCCGGAGAGCACGGCGATCCGGATAAAAGAGGGCACAAAAGGCCCGGAAAGCAGCAAACCTCACCCGCCCAATCAGTTGGTAAGGATGAGGTCTCCGGTTCAAATCCGGATAGCAGCTCCAATAAAAAGCACTTGAAACTGCTGGTTTCGAGTGCTTTTTGCTTTATATTTTTAACTTTCTTTTGAGTTCCGGCATTTTGCCGAAGACCGAATTTTTGAGAAAACCGACACAGAAACCGACACCGACAGCAAAAATGAGCCGGACAGGAACCTATCCCTGCCCGGCTTTTTCTATTGCCTCTCGGACAATCTGTGCGGCCTGGCTGATGCTTTCTTCGCTGGCATGGGTGTACATTCGAAGGGTGACAGCCTTGTCACTGTGCCCCAGGGCCTCGGATACGCTGGCCACATCAGCACCGTTGGTAATTGCGATGCTGGCGAAGGTGTGGCGGAGCTTGTGCGGGTGTAGATCAGGGATTCCATACCGCTCCGAGAGCTTCTTCAGATACCGGGTTGGGCTCTGTGGGTGCATGGGCTCGGGGCTGGTTTCCTGCGTGAAGATATAGGCACTGATGGCCTTCCGGGCCTGCTGGCCTCGGAGCTGCCTCAGCAGAGCCAAAGTAGCGGCGCCTGCATAGACAGTCCGGGCACGGCCGTTTTTTGGCGTATCCAGATAGACCCCTTTTGCCACAGTATAACAGAGATTCCCTGATACCGTGATCGAGCCGGTGGCGAAGTCCACGTCCTGCCAGCGGAGGGCGCAGCACTCTCCCCGGCGTATGCCGGTGTCGATCAGTAGATGAACCAGGGCCCGCCATTTTAGCGGTTCATCCTCCAGGGCCTGAAATAGCCTTTGGACCTCGGCGGGCGTGTACGACTGATGCTCCTCTGCCGTTGCCTCACTTTTCCTGGGTTTTGGCCGTTCTACCTTGTCCATTGGGTTGCGGTCGATTACGTCGCCGAGGTAGGCCATTTTGAAAAAGCTGTGCAGAATCGTGTAGACCTTGATAACGGTGGAGTGAGCCTTGCCCTCAGCCTGGATGTCCAGGAGCAAGGCGGTGATCTGGGCCGGGGTGATCTCCGGCAGCTTGAGGTCACCAAGGGCGGGGTAAATCTTCTTATCCAAGTAGCTCTGGTAATTGGAGCGGCTGTTCTCGCTCATGGTGACAGCCTTAGACGGCATGAAAACCCGTTCGCCGTATTGGCGGAGGGTGAGGATCTTGGCGGCCTCAGTTGCTGCCTGGGCTTCCCGCTCCCGCTGTTCCGACCGGCTGATGATCTCCCCGGCGTCGCTCTGGCGCTCAAACTCTGCGGCCACAGCGGACAGCTCCCGCTCTATAGCTTTCCGGCTCCAACCGTCCGGAGGATACCAGCGTCGTGTCAAGCGGGACTTTCCCCGGCCACGGCTGACGGAGATCTCATAGAACACCCGACCGTCTTTCGTTTTCAGCTTTCGTGTTGACGGCATACCTAACCTCCTGTATGCTCCGCTTTCGCATCAAGGATAGCCCGCAACAGATTTATAATTCGCTCGCTAAAAAGTGCATTAGCCTGATCATCAGGAAGAGAAACGACAAAGCCATGCTCCTTTAGCGTGTCGACACATGATAGATAATCGCTAGACCCTTCAAACGATGGATCTGTGGTTATACCCATAAGGCCAACATATTTCACACATAAAGCCAGAAGCAGATCAAATTGCGGATTTTCGAGCAGATAGGTCAGTAGCGAAATCCTGGCATCATATGGCGTTTCCTTGCTCAATTCATGCAAAGTTCTCAAATATTGCACCGCTTTTGGCGACAAGCCAAGTTCATCCGCTGCAGCCGGAACCGGATGAGGATCCGCTGACAAACCAAGCAACCAGTCCGCAGATACTCTGGAGCTTCGACATATCTGCATCAGCGTTTCGGAATCCGGTATTCTATCCCCGTTCAGATAAAATCCTGCTGTTTGACGTGATAAACCCAATCTTTTAGCAAAGTCTGTAACCGATTCGCCCCCCTGAAGCTTTTTCAGTCGCTCTTTCATTACGGGCAACCGTCCCTCTTTCTCCTCCATAACACACCTCCAAATGCTCGGTTAGTATTATTAAAAATAATTTTGCTCCGGTTGTTGACATTGCTATTGTTGTTGCGGTACAATTATAGCGCGACGACAATCCGAGCGTCAAGAAATTTTTTTAGAACGGAGGAGATTTCATGGCAAATGAGGCGGTACGAGTGTCCGCAAAGCGGGCAGGTGTGCGACTGTGGGAAGTTGCCGACTACTGCGGCATGGCTGACTCTACACTCAGCCGGCAGTTGCGCAAAGAGCTACCCAAGGAGAAGCAGATGGATCTTTTGGCGGCAATCAAAGCGATTGCGGTACAGAAAGGCGGGCGGTGACATGGAGACAGGGAAACTGGCGGCGCCCTTCATGAAAATCAAGGATGCCTGCGCGGCGACAGGATTAAGTTGCTACTTCCTTCGTCAAGGCTGCCGGAATGGCAGCGTCCCCCATATCAAGAGCGGCCCGACGTACTACGTGAACGTCCCTGCTCTGCTGGAGCAGCTGGGGGTACCGCCTCAGACCGAGGCCGGAGCACCTCAGGGGAGGTAACCGCATGACGGCAGGAAAAAATAAAGCCCGCCCCAGCGGCGCAACGCTAGGGCGAGCGATGGAACCGGGGCGGGCAGGAAAATCTGGCCTCCAATTCCAAGACTATTCTAGCACAGAAGATTTTGACCGTCAATTTAGGACGGAGGGAAAGGTGGGTGGTTAATAGATGGCCGAGCGCAGAATGTTTGCAAAATCCATTATTAATTCCGGCCGCTTTCTCCGTATGCCGCCAACCCATCCGGATCTTGATAATGCCAGGAGGCGGTGATGGTGAATGGGGTATGGATTTATGATGTTGCCATCGTACTATGAGGCCATTCGACCACTCCCGGACGACCAAAGGTTGGCTTTATATGACGCCATCATGGACTATGCGTTTCAAGGGGTAGAGCCTGTGGATTTGTCACCGATTCTAAACGGCTACTTTGTTCTGCTGAGGCCCAATATTGACAGCTCATCCAGCCGCTATGCTGCGTCGGTTGAAAACGGGAAAAAGGGAGGACGACCGCCCAAGCCAAAACCCAGTGAAAACCCGGCAAAAACCCAGGCAGAACCCAGCGAAAACCAAGAGAAGGAAAAGGAGAAGGAGAAGGAAAGGGAAAGGGAAAAGGAAACGGAAAAGGAAACGGAAAAGGAAACGGAGAGGGAGTCTATTGCTGCACCCGCTTGTGGGAAAAAGAAACGACAAAGCTTTGCTCCTCCAACATTGGAGGAAGTAGCTGCCTATGTCCAGGAGCGAGGAAGCAATGTTGACCCACAGGGTTTCATAGACTTCTACGCAGCCAAGGGCTGGATGGTTGGCAAAAGTAAAATGGTCGACTGGAAAGCAGCATGCCGAAACGCTGAGAAGTGGGAACGATGGCAAAGGCCAAGTACCAGAAATGATGTCAGGACCGCTTCGGATTATGAAAGCGGCGATGACTTCTTTGCACGATAGAGAGGGGTGTACTGGATGAATGTTGACCTTAGCCGGCTGATGGCCACGGAGGAGAAGCCCGGCGACTATGTAGGAAGCGATGGTCTGCTGTACTGCGGCAAGTGCCACACACCAAAGCAAATGTGGCTGTCCTTTGATCCATCTACCGGAGGAAAGAAGCAGACGCTGGTACATACGGCCTGCAAGTGCCAGAAAGAGGCCAGGGAGGCAGAGCGGGAGCGGGCCGAACATGAGCGGTTTCTGCAAGATATGGCTCGGCGCCGGGAGGATGGGATCTCATGTCCGGATGGACTGCGCTACACCTTTGCAGAGGATGACCGAGCCCAATCGCGGATATCCGATGCCTGCCGGCGGTATGTGGAGCGCTGGGAGGAGATGAGGGCCGAAAACATTGGAATTTTGTTCTATGGCACCGTGGGCACCGGAAAGAGCTTTTATTCCTCCTGCATCGGGAATGCGCTGCTTGAGAAGCATGTCCCAGTTGCAGCCACAAACTTTCCCCGCCTGCTAAATCTGCTGCAGGGCACGATGGACAGGCAGAAGCTTCTTGATCGGCTGTCTATCTACAAGTTGCTTATTATCGACGATTTGGGCGTAGAGCGGGATAGCCCCTATGCAGCCGAGCAGATATTCAATATCATTGATGCCCGCGCCAGCTCCAGGCTACCCGTGATCGTGACCACGAACCTGACCCTGGAGGAGCTGGAACACCCCACCTCCATGCAGTACGCCCGAATCTATGACCGGGTGCTGGATATGTGCCCCATGCCCCTTAAGATGGTTGGCCAGAGCCGAAGGAAAGGAAATGCTGAGCGGAGGAAACGTCTTGCCCAGCAGATCCTTCTGGAGTAGCGAGGGCCCCGGGGCAAACGGCAGGAGGGAGTAATCGGATTGGGTAAGCATTTCACGATAGACGCTGACTTCTGGACGAGCGCAGCTGTGGCGGATTCGTTCTCTGCGGAAGAGAAGTTTCTTTATCTGTTCCTGTGCACAAGCAAACACCTTTCCATGTGCGGCTGCTGCGAGATCAGCACAAGAACGATTGCCATCGAAACCGGCCTGGAGGGATACATGGTAGAACGCGCCCTGTCCAGGCTTCAGAAGGAGCATGGAGTTGTGTGCCGGGATGAAGAAACGAGGGAGCTGTTCTTAGTAAACTGGATTATGAACAACTGGAACAGATCCCCCAAATGGAGGAAGCGAGTAACCCGAGACATCTCAGAAATCAAGAGCCAGCGGCTACGGAGAGTTGCTAACGCCCAGCTCTTGAAGGCTCAGGAAGAAAGTGAGCAGGCAGAAAGAGCCGGATTAAGGCCAGGATTCCGCACCAACTTTAGGCCCTAGGGAGACAAGTGGCGATATATAGAAAGGCATTGTGGGCTGTTGCAACGCCATTGCAGACCCTGTGCGAAGCGGTATAGGGGACGCAAGGTACTGTGACAGCCCACCCCCAAAGGGTGCGGGCTCGCCGACCCCAAAAAACGCATAGTTAGGGACTCTGAAAAGGGACAGGTTTAATTGAAAGAATTGAAAATTTTGAAGGAGAGATTGCTATGAATATCCAAGAAATTTTGAAGAAAGCGAAGGAACATGGGGCAGAAGCGGTAAGGAGCGCCCTTGAGGAACTGCGCCAAGAAAACCAGACAATCACGGCTGAAGCACGAGCTGCGTATGATGCGTATTTTGCCGATGTCCGGCAGCGGGAGGCCAAAATCAGGCAGAAGGTCGAGGCACTGGGCCAGGAGCGGGACACCCTCTCTGAGAAGATCCTCGCCATGCGTCCTTCTCTTGTTGCAGCGACCGTCGAGGGGAATACGGACATGGTAAGTAGAATCCAGAGCGATATGGCGGATATAGAGGCTCAGAAGGCGGCACTGACGACCCAGATTGAACTTCTGTCGGAAGCGCAGGTACCCGGGAGCGCGGAGCTTTTCCAGGCGGCTGACTCCAAGCTGAAGGAGCTGCGTGCGGCCAACGAACGGTACAGGGCTGCGGTAGGGGCGATCCACGATTTTGCAAGGGAGCAGATGGAGCTGTGGGAGCGAATTGAGGACGATACGGCATCTTATACACGACGAGGTGGTATTACCATCCATCGGGGCGGAAGCGTCAACCACGAAGAGAAGTTGTATGAGCACTTCCACCAGAAATAAAGGCTAACGCATCGGTGGAGGAGGCGAGAATCTGATGATGAGTAACCATGACTTCTTGTTGAAGAAGTACCCGGATTTGGCGCGGAAGCCCGGGGAGCTTGCAAAGGCAATGAAGAATCCTCAAAAGTATGTTATGGAGCGCAATGCGTACCTGATGGCGTTGGGCCGGGCGGACGCTAAGGCGCTGAAGGAAAAGTCTGGCAAGAGAAACGGCAATTAGCTCCGAAAAGGGGAGAGGCCGGCGATAGATACCGGCCCCTCCCCTTGTGGTGGATATGGTGATTAAATTCTACCACGAAGGGAGTTGAGGGGCAATGACTAAGCAAGACCTGGATTGCCACCTGGAGCTACTGCAGATGCTGGCTGAGGATTTGGAGTTATTAGCCTCTCTTGAAGCAGCGGCCGGGCCGAAAATACAGCGGCTGGATGGCATGCCTCATGCCCACGGAATTAGCGATCCGGTAGGTAACCTTGCCACTGAAATAGCAGATATGCGGGAGACGGTAGCCAGAAGGAAGGCCGCCGTTGCCAAATCAGAGGAGACAATAGCTACATATATCAGCGCCATAGGAGACAGTCAGACCCGTATGATTTTCCGGCTAAGGTTTATCCGCGGTATGTCCTGGAAAGAAGTAGCTGCTACCATTGGAGGGCGGAATACCGAAGCCGGCGTTAAAGCTGTATGTTACCGATATATTGCAAGAGGCGGATCGGCAAAGATGGGACGTCCGCCAACCCGGAGAGAGGAGCGCGATTGCAAAAGCACGGAACGTAATGCCCGCATCACGAGCTGATGCATTGAAAAAGCGCAGTGCAATTTAGCAACACATAACCACCCTTCGCGGTTTCCCGCCGGGTACTGATAGCCCGACCTTCCTTTCTAAGTCCGGGTCCCGGGAACGCCATGCCCGGGGCGCCGGGCGGAAAACCGCGGAGATGGGAAAGGAGGAATTATGGCAAGCCGCAAAGAGTATGAGATGCTATTCCAGCTGAACGCCCAGTTGGGCGGCAGCTATAGCAAGACCTTTAAGGCCGCCCAGGACGAGCTGGCGGCCATGCAGAAAGAGATACAGTCCCTCTCCAAAACGCAGTCGGACATCACCGCCTACCAGAAACAGCAGACGGCGGTGGAGAACACCCGGAAGCGCCTGGAACTCCTTCAGCAGCAGTATGACAACATCCAGAAGGAGATCCAGCAGACAGGGGAATTTTCTGCTGACCTGCAAAATAAGCTGCTCGCCAAGCAGCAGCAGATTGACAAGACCACCTCCTCCCTGAATCGGCAGACCGAGAGGCTGGACGAGATGGGCGACGCCTTGAAAGAGGCTGGGGTCGACATGGACGACCTCGGGCAGAGCTCCGCCCGGCTCACCAACCGTATCGACGCGCTGAAAAAGGAACAGGAGGAGGTCGCCGAGGGCGCGCAGACCTTCGGGAACAAGGCGAGCCAGGCGTTCGGTGCTGTCCATGAGGCAATCGTGGCGGCGGGCATCGCCACCGCTCTGAAAGAGGTCTATGAGTACTTCGCGGACTGCGCCCAGGCGTCTATGGATTTCGAGTCGGCGATGACCGGCGTGGCCAAGACCACCGACCTAACCGACGACGAGCTGTCCGCCATGTCGGACGCCATTAAGGAGATGTCCACGGAGATCCCCGCGACGACCGAGGAGCTGGCAGCCATCGCCGAATCCGCCGGCCAGCTGGGCATCCACAAGGAGTCCCTGCTGGACTTCACGGAAATCATGGCCATGCTGGGCACATCGACCAACATGACCGCGGACGAAGCGGCCACCAGCCTCTCCCGTCTGGCGAACATCACTGGGATGTCCCAGGAGGACTTTGACCGGCTGGGCGCTACCATCGTTGACCTGGGCAACAACCTGGCGACGACGGAAAAAGAGATCGTGGACATGAGTATGCGCATCGCCGGTGCCGGCGCACAGGTCGGCATGACCGAGGCGGGAATCATGTCCTTCTCCGGCGCCCTGTCCTCTGTCGGCATCGAGGCCGAGGCCGGCGGCTCCGCATTCTCCACCCTGATCTCCAATATGTCGCTCGCCGTCCAGCAGGGTGGCGACGGGCTGGAGCAGTTCGCGGACGTGGCGGGTATGTCTGCCGCCGAGTTCGCCGCAGCCTTTGAGGAGGATGCGGCCGGGGCCATCATCCAGTTTATCCAGGGCCTCGGCAACATGGAATCCGAGGGGCGCAGCGCAATCGCCGTTCTGGACGACATGGGCCTGTCCGACATCCGTATGCGTGACGCCCTGCTCCGTGCGGCCGGCGCCAGCGACGTGTTCACCAACGCTCTGCAGATCGGCAGCAATGCCTGGGATGAAAACACCGCCTTGGTCAACGAGGCCTCCAAGCGGTATGCCACAACCCAGAGCCAGCTGACCATGATGCAGAACGCCTACAAGAACCTGAAGGTGGCCATCGGCGACGCATACACCCCCGCGCTGCAGGAGGCTTACTCTATTGGCACAAAGGTCTTAAATGGCGTTACCCAGTTCGTGAAGGAAAACCCGGAGTTGGTGAACGCTGTCACAGCCTTTGCTGGCGTGATCGGGGCAGTAACCCTTGCGCTTGCAGCATATACCGCTGCGGTAAAGCTGGCCAATATTGCGACTGCCGCATTTGCGACTGTATCGAATGTGGCACTTGGCCCCATTTTTGCAGTAACCGCCGCTGTTGCCGCTGTTACTGCTGGTATTGTTGCCCTGGCCACGGCCGCGGCCAACGATGCCGTCCCTTCCGTGGACGAGCTGACCCAGGCGGCCCAGGGTATGCGGGAGGCCATGGACGAGGCGGATTTGGCATTTGAATCCACTGCCACACAGACCTTGGCAACAGCGGAAGTTGCAGATCAGTATATTGCCAAGCTGGAAGAGATGGGGGATTACACCCGGCTGGCGGAAGATGAACAGGAACAATATCGCAACACACTATCCCTGCTTTGCCAGTTGGTTCCCGAACTTTCTAACCTAATTGATGTCCAAAACGGGACTATTGATGGTGGTACTGCTGCACTTCGGGCCAACACCAAGGCGTGGAAAGAAAATGCCGAGGCCCAGGCGTACCAGGAGTACATGAATCAGCTTGCCGAACAGTATAACGCTGTCATGGTGGAAGCGGCGGAGAATAGTATCGGCCTTACAAAATCTCAACTCCAGCTGGATGCTGCCAACAAGAAGTATAACGACACAGTAGACCGCATGAACGAGCTGTGGAATGAGGCGGCAAAAGAGGCGCAGGCGTACAACGAAGAGTATTATGCCATGACCGATGCCACCAACTTCTTGACTCAGGAATACTACGATCTGGAGAGTTCGCTGTACGATATCAACGACGAGATCTGGACGGCCCAGGACACCATGGACGCCTACACCAAGGCCATCGAGGAGGATCAGGAGGCCGTCGCCGCAGCGAAAGAGGAGATGGAGTCTGCGCAGGAGGCAATAGACCGAATGGCTGCTGCAGCTTCAGCCGGAACAGATGTAACTGCCGAGGCAACGACCCAGATTCAAGAGTTTCAGTCTGCCGTTACCGGCGTGAAAGAGGAAATCAACGCCCTTGTGACCGCCTACACCGAGGCATACGACGCCGCCCTGGAGAGCATATCGGGACAGTACCAGCTCTGGGACGAGGCCGCAGGCGTCGTTGCAACGAGCGCGGGCACCATCAATTCGGCCCTGGAGAGCCAAATCACCTACTGGCAGGACTACAACGCCAACTTGCAGACCTTGACCGAACGTAGCGCCGACATCGAGGGGCTAAGCGAAATGATTTCCTCTTTTGCCGACGGCTCCGAGGAAAGCGTGAACGCGATTGCCGGCATGGCTGGGGCCACCGACGAGCAGCTGGCGACGATGGTCGCCAACTGGCAGACCTTGCAGACCGAGCAGGAAGCGGCCGCCGGCAGCGTGGCCGACCTCAAGACCGACTTCACCGCCACCATGGACGAGCTGCAAGCCGAGCTTGCTGCCGACATCGAGGCAATGGACCTCGGAGCGGAGGCCGCGGAGAGCGGCAAGGCCACCATCCAGGGCTTCGTGTCCGGCGCGGAAGCGATGCTGCCCCAGGTGCAGGCCGCCTACTCGCGGATCGCCCAGGCAGCCATTGACGCCATCGACGCCAAGCTGGAGATCCACAGCCCTTCCCGCGTCATGGAGGAAAAGGCCGACATGACATGGGCGGGCTACATTCAGGAAACGGAGGCCCTGCAGCCGGACGTGGCCGAGGCTATGTCCGGCATGGCCGGCGCCGGTATCGAGGCTTTCTCCGCAGAGGAGATCCAGGCCGTCGGCATCGTGCCGCAGCTAATGGCCTACCTCGCAGCATACCAAGGTAACGACGCCATATCTGCAGAGAGTGGCAGAAATGCATACACTGGGTCCGAAAGGCCTATCAGTGTTCAAGTTACCTACAATGTTTATGGTTCCAATACGGAGGAGATTCTGTCTGGCATTGAGGCATATAACCAGGACCTGGTCTCTCTAATTCGCAGTGTGATTGAAGAGGACCGAGTGGATGCACTACGCGCAAGCTATTCTTGATACCAGTTCTTCGGCATTGTGTGCTGCCTGGTGCGGGTCAGCTTGACCCGTTGAAGGAGGCCAACGCCGCCGTAATCCTGACCGAGCACGGCTTCAAGACCCATGAGCAGGTCGCCCTGGAAATGGGTGGCGGCGACTGGGAGAGTAACATCGAGCAGCTGGCAATCGAAAACCAGAGACCGGCCGAGGCTGGAGGCGGGCGCATCACTGTCCCCATCGACCCCAAGGCCGGCGACGGAGAAGGAGGAAATGAATGAAGGACCCGAGAAAAGCGCGGCCCGCGGCGGTGGACATCCGCCGGGCGGTCTACGCCATGGCTACGACTAACGGGCAGAGCGCCGAGATCACCATGTACGGCGACATATACGAGCAGCGCCCCACGGACTGGTACGGCAATCCCGTGGAGGGAGAATTCGTACTTCTGTCCGACTTCATGGAGGACTTGGAGCAGATTGCCTCCTGCAAGGATATTACCATCCGCATGAACAGCTACGGCGGTGACGCCGGTGTATCCATCACCATCCATAACCGGCTCCGGGAGCTGGCGCGGGACGGAGCGAAGCTCACCTGCATCGTGGACGGCGTGGCGATGTCCGGCGGCTCGCTTATCATGTGCGCCTGCGATGCCGTGAAAGTCAATCCCTCCAGCCTGGTGATGATCCACAAGTGCTGGACATTCCTTTTCGGAGGCTATAACGCCGACGAGATGCGGGCCCTGGCAGACAAGAACACGGCCTGGGACAAGGCCCAGGTGACCATCTACAAGCGCAAGACCGGCCTGTCTGACACCGTTTTGACCCACATGATGGCGGACACGACCTACATGACGGGCGGCGAAGCGGTGGAAAATGGCTTCGCTGACGAACTCCTGGAGGACGCGGCTCCTCTGGATATTGCCGCCAGCGCGGACGGCCGGTGCCTGTTCGTCCGCGGCCGCACCATTCATCTCACTCCAGGGATGTTTGCCCCGGACAATATTCCAACGGCTAACCCAGAGACAAAATTGACCACTGCCGCCATGGGCTGGGTATATCCTGCGGCTATCCCAGCAAAAACCAGACCGGAAGCAGCTCAAATCGCGGAGGATGATGCAGTTCAGACGGAGAGGACGCGCCTTCAGGACATCGACGCCCTGGCATCCCAGTTCGACGCCGAAACCATCCAGGCGGCCAAGTATGGCCCTGACGCCTGCACCGCCCAGGAGATGGCGTACCGCGCCGCGCAGAAGGCTGCCAAGACTGGCAAGAGATACCTGGCCTTTATGGTGGGAGACACCGAGGACTCCGGCACCAACGGCGTCGGCGCGGCCAGTACCAGCGGCGAGCCCGCCAGCGGAGAACTCACCCCCGAGCAGCGCATGACCAAGGGCCGGGCGGACGCCAGGGCATTGAGTGAGCGAAAGGAAAAGAGGTGACAGTATGGAAAACGGATATGTACTTGGCAAATTGGAGATTCAGGACCTTATCTCCATGTTGACGCCGAATGAAGTGCAGGCTGCACAGGAGAAACTTAAAATATTCGTGAAGGAATATTCAGTAATTGGGCCGGAGCGCCTTGCTGTGCTAGCATACTTGATTGGAGAAAAAAACGGAGTATATGCAAGCACAAACCTTCAGGAAGAAGCCTTTGCGGAGCATCTTCGCCAGATATATAACATGGGCAAGAGACATGGCTTCACTGAGGCAACCATACTGTTTGGTGGGCAGAAGCCCCAAAATCCATTTGGCCATCAAGGCGGCGGATCAAGAGCCTAGAAGCAAAGCCGGCAAAAATAAATCTCAACCAAGAGAAACTCCCTCCCGGGCACAATGCCTGAGAGGGAGTTTCTTCTTAACTGAGGGAGCGCAATAGAGCCGCGTAGGGGAGGGTTTCCGCGTTGACGTGCGTCTACCACCCCCTTGCCATAAACCGCCGTTGCAACTCATGTATGCGGCTCTGCGGGGCATTTCCAAATGCGATGTAGGTATGCACAAATCTTCTTGCTAGTCACCGGAATTCCGGTCGAAGACGGCCCGTCATATTTTGCCTTAAGGCTTCTGATTTTTGGGGCGTTTTGTTCTGAGAGATGGCCGCTTACTCAAATCTCTTACCAAAAGGTCGGATAAGTCACACTGCAAGGCTTCACATATCAAGTCTAAGTGTTCTAGACTGATACGCTCTGCGAGCTCATGGTAGAGATCGTTAATGGTTGCTGGCCGTATTCCAGTTATTCTAGCGAGATCGGCTTGCTTCATCTTTCTTTCGCCAAGGAGTTTAGAAAGATTAACTCTGATCATTTGGACACCTGGATGATAGCGCCAAGTATTTCAATAAACCCACCAAATGTGACGGGGGCCTGCAGGTCAATTGGGGAATCTTCAATCCAGCCAGAGGCAACAGCTGTTTTCACAGAGGTTTCGGCCCAATGCCCAGAAACATCAATATTGGTGAGTGATATGTTCACAGGTTCTGTGAATCTGGCAAGTATGGTTAGTAGCTGCGCTTGTGTCAGAGGGGAGGATGGGTTAAACTGGCCGCCGCCGCAACCGAATACAACTCCAGAGCTGGCAAGAAAATCAATGGCTTCCCGGAAGGGACTGTTCTTGATATCCGAAAATGGCTCTCTCTGCAGATTTAGCGCCGGCTTTCCAGCAAGACCATACATAAAGCCCGCAACCTCTTCGCGGGTGATTATTTTATCAGCGGGGATATATTTCGGCAGAATATTGCAAAATTCTTCAAGATGATCTAAATCTATTTCAGCCAGACCGCAGCGCAATACAATCGAAGGAGCTCCATCCGTAGCTGAGTCAGAGGGATGGGTTTGACCGACATTGCTGGGGCGCTGTGGCGCGGATGACCAAGAATTATTCATAGAATCGTCATCAACATCCACGGAGGGGGGCGGCGAGCCTTCAGACTCCGGAGGAGGTGTGATGCCTTCACCGGGAGGATCTTCGTCTGGGAGCTCCTCATCTGGAGGGTCTTTGTCGGGGAGCTCGTCGTCATCCTCATGATCACCAGCAGGAGGCTGAGGGTTGGGCATCTCTGGCTCTTGTTCCGGCGGCGCTTTATAGCTTAAGGCAAACACAATCTGAATGAAGTCCTTTGTAACAGTATTTGGAGTAACAAACTCTGCTGTTGTGGCATCCGCGGAATATCGCAACCACTCCTGATCCAGATGCCAAGCCGCACTGTTCCAGCCCCCATCTAAAAGTTCCTGCTCATACAAGGACAAATAATCCTGGGAAGAATCAGAGATTAAAAGCCCTGGGCCGGCGCAAATATCTGCGCCAGAGACTCCGGCCGTGTTATGAAAAACTTTGCTGAAGGAAACCTCCAGACCCTGCTTACTCCAAATCCCGCCGCCGCTTTGACCAGCTATATTGTTAGAGATACGGCAGTCGGAAAGAATAAGATTGCCATCCGCATACAGGCTTCCGCCACATTGCTCGACCTGAGAGCCAGACATTGTACAACCTGAGATTTGAGCAGAGTCGGATGTGCTGCAATAGATATGACCGCCGTTTCTAGCGTATCCCCCGGAGAATTCTGAAGAGACAATCTGCAGGGGACCGGATGCATAAATAGAGCCTCCGCACTCTTCGGCGTAAGAGTTGGCAAAGAGACTGTTGCGAATGGTCAAGTCACCTAATGAATAGATGCTTCCTCCGTTTTGAGAGGCGAGTCCAGTAAAGAATTGGCAATCATTTATGACTACGCTACTACTGGCCTCAGCATAGATGTGGCTTCCATTGATGCCACGGCTTTCTTCAAATGTGCAATTTCGGAATGTTGCCATTCCGCTTTTAATAGAAAAAACGCTCTGTTCGGTAAAGGCGGATGAATTCCGAAAGCAGACATTTTCAAAATAAGAAGCCCCACCATGCTGCTCCAAAACTATGCCGGTGGATGAATCGCCCAAGAGAGTTAGGTTCCGGAAAAGAGCGCATTCACCATCAGGTATAGAATCCAATACTGATATGACGACAGGTGATTCAGGCATTCCACAAAGAAAAATTGACTTGTCCAGGTTGCCAATCTCAATGCTCCCGGAAATATCTATATTGCCGGAGAGGTAGATAGTGTCTCCATCTGATGCTGCATTGATTGCTTCTGTGAGATCCTCCAGATTCGTGACAACCGCAGGCTGGTTGTCGGGTTCAGTTGCCCGGGAGAAAGCGCCGGCGGACAGAGCAAAAACGACCAAGATCAAGAGTGTGAACTCTTTTATAATTTTCATAGCTATGACCATACCTTTCCGCTGCGCTCCAAGGCACCAAAGGGAATG
>ERZ1643247.961-NODE-961-length-30132-cov-12.141204_pt1 | contig 30132 bp, 30 predicted proteins | sample MGYA00579264_ERZ1643247 | MGnify/ENA primary metagenome ERZ1643247 (study PRJEB29033, sample SAMEA4952262) | chicken gut metagenome | biome: Broiler Chicken; feature: Gastrointestinal Tract; material: Caecum | place: Ireland | collected 2018 | study: Broiler... | reverse complement strand
GGCTTATTAAAGTGCGCCTAAAATGTGTAAGAATTCTCTTTTCATTCCACAATCCGTGAAAAGCAAGCATTCTTTCCTGATTTGCTTCGAGATCGCTAAGGAACTTAGCGAGTTTCGCAATTACCTATATCATATAATTCAGCTGCTTGCCATTGCAAGGGCGGCTGTAGCACATCCGCCGGTGCTGATCCTGGATGAAGCCACCTCGTCTATTGATACGAGGACAGAGCGTTTGATAGAAAAGGGCATGGATGCGATCATGGAAGGAAGAACCGTGTTTGTGATCGCGCACAGGCTTTCAACTGTCCGCAATTCCAAAGCAATCATGGTCCTGGAACACGGGACTATCATCGAGAGAGGAGACCATGAGGAGCTTCTGGAACATAAAGGACGGTATTACCAGCTCTATACAGGAATGTATGAATTAGAATAGATGGAATATGCAGCCAGAAAGAAACGGGAGGATAGAAAAGACGATGAGACAGCAGTTAAGGGAAATCTTATTTCAGATCGAACTCATCAAGAGGAAGCAGGTGCAGGAATTTCTTCTTGGGATCGGTCTGACGCCCGGGCAGGGGCAGGCGCGGATCCTCGTATTTGTGGATACACACCCAGATGTTACCCAGAGGGAGATCGCAGATGCATGCATGCTTGATGTGACGACCATGTCCCGGACTCTGGATAAGCTGCAAAAGCAGGGATTGATACAAAAGGAGAGAGACCCGGTCTGCCGTCGTTCCTGCCGGATCAGCCTGACAGAGGCGGGAAGGGAGAAGGCAGAAGCAGTGAGATCCGGATTTGCGGAAATCGAACAGACTTTGTGCCGCGGCTTCCGGGAAGAAGAGATAGAAAATTTGGCGGACCAGCTTCTGAGAATAAAGGAAAACCTGTTAAAATGAATGAATATAAAAAAGAAATTTCAAAAATAAATACCTTTTCCTTGAAAATACGTTGATAAAAAATAAAATAATGCAAGAAAGCATTGACGAACTGTCATAAATTATATACAATAGCAGACAGTGAGTAAAAAAGAAAGTGGAGGAGTCCTGCAATGACTGCGTACAAAGATTTAAGTAAAGAAGAGTTATTGGAACTGAAAAACGGGCTTGAGGCTCAGTTTACAGAAGTGAAGGCAAAAGGCCTGAAGCTGGATATGTCCAGAGGAAAGCCGTCTGCTGAGCAGCTCAATCTCTCGATGGGCATGATGGATGTGCTCAACAGCAGCGCGAACCTGATCTGCGAGGACGGAGTGGACTGCCGGAATTACGGAGGTCTTGACGGGATCGCAGAGGCGAAGCAGCTTCTTGCCGATATGATGGAAGTGCCTAAGGATAATGTGATCATCTTCGGAAACTCCAGCCTGAACGTGATGTATGATACAGTGGCTCGGGCGATGACCCACGGAGTGATGGGAAGCACGCCGTGGTGCAGGCTTGACAAGGTGAAATTCCTGTGCCCGGTGCCCGGATATGACAGGCATTTTGCCATTACAGAGCACTTCGGTATTGAGATGATCAATGTACCTATGACTCCCACAGGACCGGACATGGATATGGTAGAAAAACTGGTCAGCGAAGACCCGGCAGTGAAAGGAATCTGGTGTGTGCCGAAGTATTCCAACCCGCAGGGCATCACATATTCTGACGAGACTGTGTTCCGCTTCGCAAACCTGAAACCGGCGGCAGAAGATTTCCGGATCTACTGGGATAATGCATACTGTGTACATCATCTGTATGAGGATAAGCAGGATTATCTGATTGAGATTTTAAGCGAGTGTAAGAAAGCAGGCAATCCGGATATGGTATATAAGTTCTCCTCTACATCCAAGATCAGCTTCCCCGGATCCGGTATCGCAGCGATCGCGGCATCTGAGGCAAACTTAAAAGATATTCGTGACATGCTGAAGTTCCAGACAATCGGACACGACAAGGTGAACCAGCTCCGCCATGTACGTTTCTTCAAGGATGTACACGGTATTGTAGAGCATATGAAGAAACACGCGGACATCATGCGCCCGAAGTTTGAGGCAGTCATTGAAGTCCTGGAAAGAGAACTGGGCGGCCTGGGCATCGGTTCATGGATCAAGCCCCTCGGCGGATATTTTATTTCCTTTGACGCAATGGAAGGCTGTGCGAAGGCAATCGTAGCAAAGGCAAAAGAGGCAGGGCTGGTGATGACGGGCGCCGGCGCTACATTCCCGTATGGAAAGGATCCGCACGACAGCAACATCCGCATCGCGCCGTCCTATCCGACACCGGAAGAACTTGCCGTGGCAGCAGATATCTTTGTTCTCAGTGTAAAACTTGTAAGTATTGATAAATTGCTCGGCAATCTATAAAAAGTATAAGGGGTCGGAGGATTTCAAGGGATATTTTCTGAATGTTCAGAAAATATCCCCCGAAATCCTCCGACCCCTTTTTCCATATTGTCTGCGATATTCCAGCGGTGACATTCCGGTATGTTTTTTGAATACCCGCTCAAAATAAGTCAGGTTTTCATATCCCGCCGCCTCGGCTACTTCAGAGATATTCATCGAGTTCTGTATTAAAAGTGAGCGTGCTTTTTGGATCCGCCGGGCATGGAGATATCCGTTGACTGTGAAACCGGTAATCTCTTTGAAGATCCGGCTCAGATAGCACTTGTTCATGTAGAATTGTTCGGCAATGGAATTAAGTGAGAGCGGCGAACAGCAGTTTTCTGCTATATAGCATGCGATCTGTTCAATCTGTCTGTGCCGGGGATCGTCCGTACGTGAGGAGGCGGAGGGATTCGTTTTGTTTTCCATTCTCTTGGCATAGATGAACAACTCTGCCACAAGGCTTTTTGCCAGCAGCCGGAATCCGGAGTTTTTTGTCCCAAGCTCCCTGCCTAATGCAAGAAGAAGTTCTGTTATAAAATTTTGCTCTTCGCTTTCGAGAGACAGTATAATGCAGTCATCCTGAAAAAAATCATGCAGCGTAAGTTCCCCTGTTATGGCGAACACTGACTCGAGATATGAACGCGAAATCTCCAGGAGGATTCTGTCATGGTGTGCTTCCCGGGAAAGCGCGGTCTTGTGGATCACATTGCGCCGGACAAATACAAGGCTGCCCTGTTTCAGATGATAAATTTTTGTCCCTATGAAATAGCACCGCTCCCCTTCGAGCAGATAATAGACTTCATAGTCATTATAATGGATATGTACGTCTGACATTGTAAATTTAAAGTCCCGTACGACCCGGCTGATGTACAGCCCATCTATTGATTCCTCAAAAAGTACATTCTGCATAGTATTTCCCCAACATTGAAAGTAAATATCATATGAAAAATAATAAAATAGACAATATTGTGCGAGATTATTATACAATATTTCTTTATAATAATCGATACAAAAATAAAAAACAGGACTCCGGGTTTATGACGGCATCCTGGACGCAGAGAGGTGCAGACGATGAAATGTGATAACAAAAAAGCAGAGGACGTGCAGATAGCTTATATCGGAGGGGGCTCCCGCGGATGGGCGTGGACTTTTATGACAGATCTGGCCCTGGAGCCGGACATGAGCGGTACAATACGGTTATATGATATTGACAGAGAGGCGGCAGAGGCAAACGAGGTGATCGGGAATGCGGTCAGTGCAAGGACGGATGCAAAAGGAAAGTGGGAATACAGAACCTGCGCCACTTTGGAAGAAGCTCTCACAGGAGCTGATTTTGCAGTCATTTCCATCCTTCCGGGAACATTCGATGAGATGGAGGCAGACGCGCATCTTCCGGAACGGCTGGGAATCTGGCAGTCGGTGGGAGATACGGCGGGACCAGGGGGGATGATGCGTGCTCTCCGCACGATCCCCATGTTCGTACAGATCGCTGAAGCGGTAAAAGAATATTCGCCTGAGGCGTGGGTTATTAATTACACGAACCCGATGTCCCTGTGTGTGAAGACGCTGTATCATACTTTCCCGGGGATCAAAGCATTTGGATGCTGCCATGAAGTGTTCGGCACACAGAAGGTACTCAAAGGTATTCTGGAGGAAGAGTATGGGCTTCAGGATATAAAGAGAAAAGACATCCATGTTAATGTGCTGGGAATCAATCATTTCACATGGTTTGACTATGCATCGTATATGGGGATGGATCTGTTCCCTGTTTACAGAAAATATGTGGATGAGCATTTTGACGAGGGCTTTGAAGAAAGGGACATGAACTGGGCAAATGCCTGCTTTGCCTGCTCACACAGAGTAAAATTTGATCTTTTCCGGCGTTACGGCCTGATAGCAGCTGCAGGAGACCGCCATCTCGCGGAATTCATGCCGGGAGATGAATATCTGAATGACCCGGCAACGGTGAAAAAATGGAAATTTGCGCTGACGACTGTGGCGTGGAGAAAAGAAGACTTGAAAGAGCGGCTTGCAAAGAGCAGGAGGCTCTTGAGCGGGGAGGAGAGCGTGGAGCTCAAACCTACGGGGGAGGAAGGAATCCTTTTGATCAAAGCGCTCTGTGGTCTGACACGGATGGTAAGTAATGTTAATATCCCGAACAGTGCGCTCCAGATTGCAAATCTTCCGGCTGACGCGGTCGTAGAGACGAACGCGGTATTTGAACGGGATGCGGTGCGGCCGCTTTATGCTGGAAAACTGCCTGAAGATATCCGAACCCTTGTAATGCCGCATGTAGAAAACCATGAGACTATCCTCCGAGCCGCGCTCGGCTGTGACAGGGAGGCAGTGGTACGGGCATTTATGAATGATCCGCTGGTAAAAGGGAAAAAATGCGGAGAAAAAGATATCCGGCAGCTTGTGGATGACATGCTGAGGGCAACACAGAGATATCTGCCGGAAGGATGGAGAGGACAGATATGATGAAACAGATTATACGAGCACAGTACCGCGCGGCTTTGAGAAAAGATATGGCAGAGGAGAAGTTCGACAGAGCTGTCCTTGCATGCCGCCGGAAAATGGAAAAAGAGAAACAGGAAGGACGTCTTTTGACAGGCGGGCTGTTCCGTTATCATGAGCTTTTATTTCTGTATATGGAATATGTGACAGAGGGAAGAGATCATGACACAAAGAGCCGGAAAGATCAGCCGGACTGGACAGAAATCCCGGAGCAGTGGTTCCCGGAAATGGCGCCGTTTCTTCATACATGGCAGGAACTTTCCGGAGAAAAACACTGGGCGTATATGTATCCGGTCTTTTGGTTTGATACACCGAAAGATCTGGAAACATGGAAACGTAAGAAAGCGCCGGATAAGCGATGCGGCAGGATCGCGGTGCTGTATCCGGATAAACTGTTTTCCTATGTGTGCAGCCATCAGGCGATCGTAAAAGAAGGGCTCCTGACCGGAGACCGGTATCAGATGATATCGCTTCATGAAAATCTCCTTTTTTCCTATTTTGAGACACCCCGGGACAGAGAGCAGGTGAATATCCGGAGAGAAGAAGGGGAATCACTGGAAATACAGAAGTGGGAGGCGGCGGACCCCGCGGGGCATTTTATACACTTCCCGGAGGCCGGGGGAGAGAACTTCCTTGTGATCGAGACAGTTATATCTGTGGGGTAAATCCAGATTGTACTTTGGCGTGTCTTATTTTATAATGGAGCAGAGCGGACATTCACACTCGAATCCGGGACATCCCGGCCGGACTGTGTCCGGTTAATACTTATGAAAGCATAAAAAGGAGATCTGACAATATGAGTGAAATGATACTTATCCTCTATCATGTACTTGCTCTGATCTTTGCTGTGACGGGGATTGTTGTGCTGCGCAGCCGGTCTTCATATCCGGATATGAAAGCGGGATACCATGTAAAAGAAGCCATGAAAAGTAAAGAAAGCTGGGAATATGCCAACAGCTTCTGCGGAAAACTATGCATTATATTTACAGTGGTATTTTTGCTGATCCCCCGTTTCCTGATCTCGGCGGGCTCGGGAAATGCGGCAGGCGCGGCTGTGCTGATTATAGGAGGAGCACTGGCGGCAGGAGTAACGGTGATCCTTCCGCTGCAGATGCTGCGCAGGAAAAATAAGAAAGAGGAGAAATAGAAAAACAGGGATCGCACTGAGAGAAATTCAATGACCGCAGGAGGCAGAACGCATGGAACAGCTTTATACAAGATGGGGAAAAGAGCTTGACCCGGACCATGTCCTTGCAGAATACCCCAGACCTCTTATGGTCAGGGACAGTTATGAGAATCTGAACGGATGCTGGGATTACGCATTTACCAAGGAATTCCGCATGCCGGAGGAGTACGACGGGAAGATCCTTGTGCCGTTTTCCCCGGAGAGCGCACTTTCGGGAGTGTCAAGGCAGCTGCAGCCGGATGAATATCTTTGGTATCGCAGGAGCTTTATTCTGACTGGCTGGGCAGGGCGGAGAGCAGAGGGACACAGGCTGATCGTTCATTTCGGTGCTGCAGATCAGGCATGTGTTGTCTATGTGAACGGCAAGAAAGTTGTGCGGCATACAGGCGGGTACCTTCCTTTTGAGGCGGATATCACAGAGGCAGTGCAAGAGGGAGAGAATGAACTTGCAGCGGCGGTCAGAGATCTGAGTGATACCTCTTATCACGCCAGGGGAAAGCAGAAACTGAAGCGCGGCGGCATGTTTTACACTGCGCAGAGCGGGATCTGGCAGACTGTCTGGATGGAAGAAGTGCCGAAACATTATATCCGTTCCGTGGAAACGGAAACCGATCCTGAGAAAAAAATGGTCAGGATACGCGTGGATGCCGGCCCGGGCGGAGATAAGGCATATGGGATAAAGATATCTGTCAGAAGCCCCGGCATTTATGACAGTACAGATGTTTCTGCGGAGGAAGCAGGGGTGGATAAGGAAATCCTCTGCGACACAGAGGGCAGAAGCAGAGAGTGGATCGAAATTTCTCTGCCCGAGGTGAAACTTTGGACCTGCAGCGAACCATGGCTTTACTATTTTGATGTAAAAGCGGGAAATGACAAGGTAAAGAGCTATTTTGCCGTGAGAAGATTTTCGGTAGAAAAGGATGAAAATGGTATCCCCCGGATCTGTTTAAATGGGAAACCGCAGTTTCAGAAGGGGGTGCTCGATCAGGGATACTGGCCGGACGGGCTGTATACCGCTCCGGCAGATGATGCGTTCATTTTTGATATACGGGAAATGAAAAAGACCGGGTTTAACATGGTGCGTAAACACCTGAAGATCGAGCCTCAGAGATGGTACTATCACTGTGACCGTATGGGTATGGCGGTCTGGCAGGACATGGTGAATGGCGGAGGCATATATAAGCCGTGGTTCGTGACTTATCTGGGAACAGTGCTGTCCTGGAGGGGGATCCGCATCCGGGACGGGCACAGCCGGCTTCTTGCAAGAAAGGACAAGAGAGGAAAACGGGAATTCGTCCGTGAGATGAAAGAGACGATCCGTCTGCTGAAGGGGCATCCCAGTATCTGTACGTGGGTGCTGTTTAACGAGGGGTGGGGACAATTCGAGGCGGAAGCGCTGACCGGGATCGCCCGGGAATGTGATCCTTCCCGGCTGATCGATCAGGCGAGCGGCTGGTTTGATCAGGGGGGCGGAGATTTTAACAGTGTGCATAATTATTTCTTTCGGCTTAAGGTGAAGCCGGAAAAGGAAAGAGCGTCCGTACTCTCAGAAATCGGCGGGTATACGTTCAGGGAAAAAGGTCACTGTGCATGTGATGAGCTTTATGGATATGGGGCTCATGAAAGCAGATATTCATTGAACCATTCGTACGAGGAACTGATGGAAAGAGTAGAAGCGCTGATCCCGGGGGGATTGTGTGCAAGTGTATACACCCAGTGGTCTGATGTGGAAGAAGAAGTTAACGGTATATACACATATGATAGAGAGTGCCGCAAGATCTGCGGAGAAAAGAGAGAGCCTGTCTCTGACTGATGAAAGCAGAATGAGGCAGGCTCTTTGCTGTTTATCCGATCAGCGTTCCCAGCCAGTACAGTATTCCCAGACACCAGCTTGTGAAGATACCGTACAGGATAACAGGACCTGCTATAGTAAAAATCTTACATCCGATGCCGAATACCTGACCTTCCTTTTTGTATTCGATCGCCGGCGCGGCAACTGAGTTGGCAAATCCGGTGATGGGAACCAGAGCTCCGGCGCCTCCCCATTTCGCGAGACGGGGATAGATTCCTGTGCCGGTGAGGAGCACGCTTAAAAGGACGAGGAGCAGGGATGTCCAGCTGCTGCAGTCGTCTGCGCTAAGCTTCTTCAGCTCGCAGTAGTGATTGATGACCTGTCCGATGAAACAGATGGTGCCCCCGAGGAGGAAGGCTTTGAGCATGTTCAGCCATACATTGTGCTGCGGTGTTTTCTGTTTGACATATTCTTCATATTGTTTTTCCTGTTTTAAGCGCTGTATTTTATCCATGAGGCGGTCTCCTTTCTTTTCAGCCTGATTGCGCTGTCTTTTGTTAGTATCTGGAATCATTCGGAAAATATACCCTGCATATTCATGGAAAACATGCGCATAATACCCATATGACAGACGGAAAAGGTGAGGATGCGGTATGGATCAGATCGTAAAAGGAAGCCAGAGCCTGATATTTGCAAATGCGCCTTATCTTATAAGCGCGGCATCGGTGACTGGCAGTAAGGAGGCGGAAGGACCTCTGGGGAAACTGTTTGATATGACAAGCGAGGATGATCTCTTCGGGGCGCAGACCTGGGAGGAGGCGGAAAGCACAATGCAGAAAGAAGCCTGTGTCCTGGCGCTTGGAAAAGCCCATGTGGCGGCAGAGGATGTACGCTATCTGTTCGGAGGCGACTTATTGAGGCAGGGGATCGCCACGTCTATGGGCGTAGAGAGGCTCCAGATTCCTATATTCGGACTTTACGGAGCCTGCTCTACGTCCGGGGAAGCGCTTGCCCTGGCGGCGATGAGCGCGGCCGCAGGATATGGCGAGTATATGCTTGCCGTTACTTCCAGCCATTTCGGCAGCGCGGAAAAAGAGTTTCGTTTTCCGCTGGGATATGCCAGTCAGAGACCGCTGTCGGCGCACTGGACAGTGACAGGGAGCGGCGCGTTTCTTGTCCGTTCAGCTGAAAAACCGGCAGGGAACAAACAGGATAAGTACGAAAACAGCCAGGTGCATCAGGAGAAGAGCCATGTCCGTATCGCAGGCGTGACTGTGGGAAAGATCGTGGATTACGGTCTGAAAGATTCACAGAATATGGGCGCGTGCATGGCTCCCGCGGCGATGGATACGATTGTGAGAAATTTCGAAGATATGGGAAGGACAGAGCAGGACTATGACCGGATCATTACGGGAGATCTGGGCTATGTGGGACAGTCCATCCTGTTTGACCTGGTCAGAGGGAAGGGATATGACATCCGGGAGTGGCATCTGGACTGCGGGATGACGATCTTTGACCGGCAGACACAGGATACCCATGCAGGGGGGAGCGGCTGTGGCTGCGCGGCAGTGACATTAGCCTCCTTTGTACTCCCGAAGATTGAAAAAGGCGAGTGGAAACGCGTTCTGTTTGTCCCAACAGGAGCATTGATGTCAACTGTAAGTTTTAATGAGGGCGCCAGTGTTCCGGGGATCGCACACGGGATCGTGCTGGAGCATTGCTGAAGCACAAAAAGAGAATGGCTGATCGGGAGGTAAGAAGATATGGAATATGTGACAGCTTTTGTGACAGGGGGATTGATCTGCGCGGCGGTTCAGATCCTTCTGGACCGGACGAAACTAATGCCGGGGCGGGTAATGGTTCTGCTGGTATGCACGGGAGCCGTGCTCGGGTTCTGCGGGATATATAAGCCATTCCAGGAGTTTGCAGGATCAGGCGCGGGGGTGCCGCTTCTGGGATTTGGAAATGTCCTGTGGCAGGGAGTGAAGGAAGCGGTAGATAAGCACGGGTTCATCGGAGTGTTCATGGGAGGATTTAAGGCAAGCGCGGCCGGGATATCCGCGGCTCTGATTTTCGGATATATTGCATCTTTCATTTTTGAACCGAAGATGAAAAAATAAGAGTGCCATCAGGAAGATAAGGGGATGCTAAGGCTATTGACAGAGCGCACTCTGTAATGCTATGATAAACCCCGTAACCGGGAATAGTATTTCTGATTGTATTGGAGAAATAATATTGTTCTGGATTGGTGATAAGATTTTCAAAAATAAGGGAAGATTTTATCACCTTTTTGTTTTAAGACAAAGGAGGATTACATCACATGTGTGGAATCGTTGGATTTGTAGGAGAAGAGCCGGCGGCTCCGATCCTGCTGTCAGGGTTGGAAAAGCTGGAATACAGAGGATATGACTCAGCCGGTATTGCTGTGCGCAATGAGGAGACGGGCAGGATCGAAGTTGTGAAAGCCAAGGGACGCCTGAAGATCCTTGCGGAAAAGACAGACGGGGGGATGGCGGTGCCGGGGACCTGTGGTATCGGGCATACACGCTGGGCAACTCATGGAGAGCCTTCTGAGAATAACGCCCATCCTCACTGCACGGAAGATAAATCTGTTGTGCTCGTACATAACGGGATTATTGAGAATTACCAGGAGTTAAAAGAAAAGCTTCTTAAGTCAGGGTACAGCTTTTATTCTCAGACTGATACGGAAATCGCTGTTAAGCTGGTAGACTACTATTATAAGAAGACCGGGACGCCGCTGGAAGCGCTTACCCGGGCAATGCTGCGTATCCGAGGCTCTTATGCGTTCGGCGTGATGTTTAAAGACTGCCCGGGCAGGCTTTTTGCGGCGAGAAAAGACAGCCCGCTTATTATCGGGAAAAACGAGTCGGGCTGTCTGATCGCCTCTGATGTGCCTGCTATCCTGGACAGAACAAGAAATGTTTACTATATCGGAAACATGGAGATCGCGGAACTTGGTAAGGATGAGATCCACTTCTATAATATTGACCGCGAAGAGATCCATAAGGATATGGTGGAGATCAAGTGGGATGCAGAATCCGCAGAGAAAGGCGGATATGAGCATTTTATGCTTAAGGAGATCCATGAACAGCCCAAAGCCGTGCAGGATACGGTTGGCGCCTATGTAAAGGACGGTCAGATCGATCTCTCTGAAGTCGGGCTTACTTGTGAGATGCTGGCAGGTCTTGAGAGAATTTATATCGTTGCCTGCGGTTCGGCATACCATGTTGGAATGGTGGCAAAATATGTGATGGAGGATCTTGCGGATATCCCGGTGGAGGTGGATCTTGCATCAGAATTCCGTTACAGGAATCCAAAGCTTATGAAGGACTCTCTGGTGATCGTGGTATCCCAGTCCGGGGAGACTGCGGACAGTCTTGCGGCACTTCGTCTGGCAAAGGAAAAAGGAGTGCCGGTGCTGGGTATTGTCAATGTGGTAGGATCCAGCATTGCCCGCGAGAGTGATTTCATCCTCTATACATATGCGGGACCGGAGATTTCCGTTGCCACTACAAAGGCATACAGCACACAGCTGATCGCGGTATATCTCCTGGCGATCCAGGCGGCGTTCTCAAAAGGGCTGATCGATGAACAGCGGTACGGAGAGCTGATCGCAGAACTGGGAAGGCTTCCGGAGAAGATTCAGAAGACGCTGGACGATAAGGAACGCATCCAGTGGTTTGCAAGCAAGTATGCCAATGCAAAGGATATCTTCTTTATCGGACGAGGCATTGACTATGCGATCAGTCTTGAGGGAAGCCTGAAGATGAAAGAGATCAGCTATATTCATTCCGAGGCGTATGCCGCGGGAGAGCTGAAGCACGGGACGATCAGCCTGATCGAGGAGGGAACCCTGGTGGTCGGAGTGGTGACCCAGAAAGCGCTCTTTGAGAAGACGCTGAGCAACATGGTGGAGACCAAGAGCAGGGGGGCATACCTGATGGGACTGACTCTGTATGGCAATTATAATATCGAGGACAATGCAGACTTCTCTGTGTATGTCCCGAAGACGGAGCAGTATTTTACGACCAGCCTGGCAATCGTGCCGCTGCAGTTGATGGGGTATTATGTAAGCGTGGCAAAGGGACTGGATGTGGATAAGCCCAGAAATCTGGCAAAATCTGTGACAGTAGAATAGTAATACAAAGGAAGGACCGTTGTGATACCGATAATTTGACAGCTGTATCACAGCGGTCTTTGATTTTGTGTTTTTTCAGGGGAAAATCAATGGCTTTACAAACATTTAACATATCTGTGAGTTCGCTGTTCCGTGTCTTTATGTTAAAATCTGTTAAGAGATTTTGAGTAATAAAAAAGAGGGAAATTGTAGAGAATCTACAAGATCAGATGTCATGAAAAATATCAGAAAACAGATTGAGAAGGGATATGCGGATCTGAGACGTTCGGAAAAACTTGCGGCGGATTACATCCTGGATCATATTGAACAGATACCGGATTTATCCATAGACCGTCTGGCAGATAATGCGGGCGTCAGTCAGCCGACAGTATTGAGGATGTTGAAGTCTCTGGGATTTTCCGGTTACCGTGATTTTTGCTACCAGCTTGTAGGAGAGCTGGCCAAAAAAGAGAAAGTCCCGGAAGAAGGCAAGGTTCCGATGTACGGGTATACGCTGGATAGATCTCTTCCGCTGGAGGAGATGCCTTTCAATATGACAGCGACTACCCAGAAAATGCTGGAGGAAACACTGAAAAATTTTTCGGGGAAAATATACCGAAAGACAGTGGAAGCGATGAAGAATGCCAGGTTGATCGATATTTACGGCGTGGAAAATTCAGAAGCAACGGCTCTGGATCTTCTGACAAAACTTCTTTACCTGGGACTGCCATGCAGGCATTTCAGTGACTGTTATCACCAGCAGATAGCGGCGGGGAGCCTGACACCCGAGGATGTGGCGGTCGGTATCTCGTATTCCGGGGAGTCAAAGGACACAGTAGATGCTCTCAGGGCGGCGAAAAAGGCTGGGGCCTGTACCGTGGCGATCACTAATTTCAAATATGCGACAATCGGAAGATATGCAGACATACTCATCTGTACCAGTCAGGAGCAGCTCATGTACGGGGATGCAATATTTTCGCGGTCATGTCAGATCCTGATCGTGGATATGATCTATATGGGGATTATATTATCGGATTATGAGAAGTATACGGAGAAATTGAAACTCTGTGAGAAAGTAGTGCGGGAGAAGGCGTACGGGCAGGAGGGGCCGGACGGGATCTGATCTGACCGTGATCTTCGGGCAGGGTCGTAGATTTTCTACATTTTAACATAAGTTAAGCCTTTGTAAAGTTTACAGTTCCTTTACAAAGGCTTAATTTTTCTTTGATGGAAAACAGGGGAACAACTTCGCTATAATTGCCCGTGCAGGCTGCAGGGCGATAAAGACGTTTCGTGGTGAGGGACACCGCCGGACGGGAAAATGTCCGGGCGCGGATGCCGGCAGCGGCTGTGACAAGCTTCGGGCTTACGGGATGCGGTACAGGATCTTCTGACGAGCAGGTGATCATTTATTCCAACGCGGACGAAGAAGCGATCACAGCAATGGAGAACGCTCTGGATAATAACGGATACGAAGGAAAATATATGTTCCAGACATTCGGCACATCAGAGCTTGGCGGAAAACTGCTGGCAGAGGGTAAGGATATTGAGGCAGACATGGTGACGATGAGTACCTTCTATGTAGAAAGTGCCCAGGATCAGAACTCCATGTTCCAGGATCTGACATTTGATGCAGATACGATCGATGAGTTTGAGCCGTACTGCGCTCCGATCACATCTCAGGAAGGAACGATCATTGTAAATACGGAAATGATGGAAGAAAACGATCTTCCGATGCCGGCATCTTTAAAGGATCTTGCTGATCCGGTATATAAAGGATTTATCTCGGTGACAGATATTTCCGCATCTTCCACGGCATGGCTTCTGATCCAGGCTCTTGTGTCAGAGTACGGCGAGGAGGGCGCTAAGGAAGTTCTGACAGGTATTTACGAAAATGTAGGCGATCATCTTGAGGATTCGGGTTCTGCTCCGCTTAAAAAAGTGCGCGCAGGTGAAGTTGCTATCGGATTTGGTCTTCGCCAGCAGGCGGCAGCTGATAAGGCGGACGGACTTCCGATCGACTATATCGATCCGGCAGAAGGCAACTTCAGCCTGACAGAGTCAGTGGCAATTGTAGATAAAGGCGATGATATCAACCCGCTTGCAATGGAGATGGCTCAGTGCATTATTGAGAACGGAAGAGAAGAGCTGCAGTCCTACTATCCGAACGCGCTGTATAATGGCGAGACAACAGATGCTGCCAACAAGTCCGCGAACCCGAAGGTGTTCTCGGAGAAGCTGACAGTTGATCTTCTGGAGCAGCATCAGGCACTGTCCGAGGAAGCCAAAGAGGCAGCAGGGATCTAAATAGATAAGGACTTATCCGTAATTCAGCCCCGTCTGTTGCGGCGGGGCTGAAATCTTACAACAAAAATATAAAAGAGAAAAGAGGAAACAGAGATGAGATCATATAAACTTCTGACACCGGGACCGCTGACTACTACGGAAACGGTAAAGCAGCAGATGCTTTTTGACCACTGTACATGGGATGATGATTACAAACAGATTACCCAGCAGATCCGCAGAGGACTTCTGGATCTGGCGCATGTATCACCGGAGGAGTACACGGCAGTGCTCATGCAGGGGAGCGGCACATTCGGCGTTGAGTCGGTCCTGACGAGCATTCCCGGAGCAAACGATGAACTCCTGATCTGCGCCAACGGAGCTTACGGCGAGCGTATGACAGATATCGCGGAGCATGCGGGAATCAAGTATCAGGTATACAATGAACATTATAATAAAGTGCCCAACGCGCAGAAAATTGGTGAGATGCTGGATGCAGATCCGGCGATCACTCATGTGGCAATGGTTCACAGCGAGACGACATCCGGGATACTTAATGATATCGAAGCAGTGGGAAAAGTTGTAAAAGAAAAGGGACGCGTGTTCATCGTGGATGCCATGAGCAGTTTCGGCGGCGTGGATATTCCGGTTAAGGACTGGGGAATTGATTTTATCGTCAGCAGCGCAAATAAATGTATCCAGGGAGTTCCGGGATTTTCCTTTATCATTGCAAGAAAGGACTTGCTCGAGGCGAGCGCGGGCAATGCCAGGAGCCTGTCCCTGGACCTCTACGACCAGTGGAAGACAATGGAAGTGGACGGAAAATGGAGATTTACTTCCCCGACCCATGTGGTGCTTGCCTTTGCACAGGCGATGAAAGAGCTGAAGGAAGAGGGCGGGATCGAGGCGAGGAGCCGCCGCTATCTGAACAATAACCGTCTCCTTATCAAAAGGATGGAAGAAATGGGGATCCGTCCTTATATCGACGATACTCATCAGGGACCGATCATCACGACATTCTTCTATCCGGATGAATGCCGCTTTACGTTCTCTCAGATGTATGAGTACATTAAGGACAGGGGATATGCCATCTATCCTGGAAAAGTGACCGAGGCAGAGACATTCCGCATAGGAAATATCGGGGAGATCTATGAAGAAGATATTGAAAAAGTATGCGCGATCATGAAAGAATTTCTGGAGGAGTACAATCATGAAAAAAATTAAGGCTGTGATTTTTGACTGGGCAGGAACAACAGTAGATTTCGGGTGCATGGCGCCGGTGCAGGCGTTTGTCGAAGTATTTAAAGAGTTCGGCATAGAGCCGACAATGGAAGAAGTCCGAGAGCCTATGGGGATGCTTAAGATCGATCATATCCGTACCATGCTGAAAATGGGGAGGATCAGGAATCTCTGGATCGAAAAATACGGGAAAGAGCCGGAAGAGGAAGACGCACAGAAGCTGTATGCTATCTTCGAAGAAAAACTCCTGAGTATCCTGCATCTGTATTCCGATCCCAAGCCGGGAGTCGTAGATGTGGTCAATAAACTGAGACGAAACGGATACAAGATCGGATCTACAACAGGGTATAATGATAAGATGATGGAGATTGTAGTTCCTGCTGCAAAAGAAAAAGGATATGAGCCGGACGTATGGTTCAGCCCGGATTCTACAGGACAGAAAGGACGGCCGTATCCGTGCATGATCTTCCGGAATATGGAAGCGCTGGATATTAAGAAGGTGCGCCGCGTGCTCAAAGTGGGAGACACTATTTCAGATATCAAAGAGGGGCGCAACGCAGGAGTATGGTCCGCGGGGATTGTCGCAGGAAGCTCCGAGATGGGGCTTTCACTCGAGGAATACGAGGCGCTCTCCAAGGAAGAAAAGGACCGGAAGTGCGATGAAGTCGCACAAAAATTTATCGAAGCAGGTGCTGATAAAGTATTCTATACGATTGAAGACCTTGCGGAATACCTGCTTGGATAACAGATGACTTATGAAGAATAAAGTGCTGTTTTTGCGGAGATAATAGAGGAAAACCCCGCAAATACGGCACTTTTTTATTTTACACAGATTTAACATAACATTGATTTTACATTTTACATTCCTTTTTTATCATAAATACCGTTGACGGACGAAAGAAGTCCTCGGCAGAGGCGGGAAAACCCGCGATACATAATAATCGAAATTTCAAAAAGGAGATTATGAGACAATGAAAATGAAAAAGTTTATCGCAGTATTGGCAGCAGTATCAATGGTAGCTGCAATGGCAGCAGGATGCGGAAGCAGCGAAGACACATCAGCGAACAGTGACGCGGCAACAGATGAAGGCGGCGAGTCCGGAAGCTGGGACGCGGCAAATATGATCACAGCCGTAACACGTGAGGAAGGATCAGGTACAAGAGGAGCATTCACAGAGCTGTTCGGTGTTGTTGATGAAGAAGACAACGATATGATCACTCTGGATGCTCAGACGACAAACAGCACTTCAGTTATGATGACGACAGTATCTGAGAATGAGTATGCGATCGGTTACATCTCTCTGGGATCTCTTGACGATTCTCTCGTAAAGGCAGTTAAGATTGACGGAGTAGATGCTACGGCAGAGAATATCGAGAACGGAACTTACAAAGTATCCAGACCGTTCAACGTGGCAGTGAAACCGGATTCTGACAATGCGGTTGCAAAGGATTTCATGGCGTTCATCATGAGTACAGAGGGTCAGGCAGTTGTAGCTGACGAGGGATACATCCCGGTAGCTGAGGTAGAGGCATATGCCGGCGAGGCTCCGGAAGGAAGCTGTGTAGTCGGAGGTTCTTCTTCTGTATCACCGCTGATGGAAAAACTGATCGAGGCTTATGCAGAAGTAAACCCGAACGCATCTATCGAGCTTCAGACATCTGATTCTACAACAGGTATGACATCTGCAATCGAGGGAAGCTATGATATCGGTATGGCTTCCAGAGAGCTGAAGGACGAAGAGGCTGCAGAACTTGAGGGAACAGTCATCGCGACAGATGGTATCGCTGTTATCGTAAATAAGAATAACCCGACGGATGATCTGACATCTGATCAGGTGAAGAATATCTACCTTGGCGATGTGACAACCTGGGACGCAATCTAATCGGATTAGCGCAGACTTTAAAATACCATACAGAGAAATCCTTAAAGTAAAAGGTTTCCGCTTTTAAAATGTGAGCCGGGCAGATATGGAGCATGTCTTCCCGGCTCATTAGGAGGAAAAAATGAAATCAAAAGCATGGACTGAAAAATTCATGCAGGGAGTATTTTTCGTAGCCGCATGTGCATCCGTGCTGGCGGTGGCGCTCATCTGCATTTTCCTTTTTGCAAATGGAATCCCTGCAATGAGAGAAATCGGATTTATCAAATTTATCACAGGCGAGATCTGGCGTCCAAACAGTGAACAGTTCGGCATCCTGCCTATGATCGTGGGAAGCCTCTATGTGACAGCGGGCGCGATCATCTTCGGAGTGCCGATCGGTATCCTGACATCTGTCTTTATGGCAATGTACTGTCCGAAACATATTTATAAACCGCTGAAGGCAGCCACAGAGCTTCTTGCAGGTATTCCTTCTGTTATCTACGGTTTCTTCGGACTTGTGGTCGTAGTGCCGCTGATCCGTGAATTCGGGACTATACTGTACAAGGCACATCTTGTAAAGAGCCCCGGCAACGGAAACAGTATCCTGACTGCTTCACTGATCCTGGGGATGATGATCCTTCCGACGATCATAGGAACAACAGAAAGCGCGATGCGCGCGGTGCCTGCACATTACTATGAAGGCTCGCTCGCATTGGGCGCTACAAAGGAAAGAAGTATTTTCCGAGTCATTATTCCCGCGGCAAAATCAGGAGTGATCGCCGGGATCGTGCTGGGGATCGGTCGTGCGATCGGAGAGACAATGGCTGTCATCATGATCGTCGGAAACCAGGCGCGGCTTACGACGAGTATGCTGGATGGCATCCGTACCCTGACCGGAAACATTGTTATTGAGATGGGATATGCCACGGGCCTGCACCGCGAAGCGCTGATCGCGACAGGCGTAGTGCTCTTCGTATTTATCCTGATCATTAACCTGAGTGTAGCATTGCTGAAGAGGGGGGCGGAACATGAGTAATGAAGTAAGCAGAAGCAATCAGATGATCAATAAAACAACGATCGGCGATAAATTCAAAACATATTTAAAGCATCCGGGCTCATTTATCCTGATGCTGCTCGTGATGCTGGCAGCGCTCGTCACTTTCGCCGTTCTGATTTTTCTGATCGCCTACATTTTGATCAACGGTCTGCCGCATATCAAACCGTCACTGTTTTCGCTTGAGTACAGCTCTGAGAATGCTTCGGTCGTGCCGGCCTTTGTCAATACGATCGTTATGACATTGTTATCACTGCTGATCGCGGTTCCGTTCGGAATTTTCTCTGCGATTTTTCTCGTAGAGTATGCGAAGAGAGGAAACAAATTCATAGAGGTCATCCGGCTGACGACAGAGACGCTTTCCGGCATTCCGTCTATCGTATACGGACTCTTCGGTATGCTGTTCTTTGTAAATGCTCTGGGGTGGGGCTTCTCCCTGCTGGCAGGCGCCTTCACCATAGCGATCATGATCCTTCCGCTGATCATGAGAACGACAGAGGAAGCGCTGAAAGCAGTTCCTGATTCTTACCGTGAAGGAAGCTTCGGGCTGGGCGCAGGCAAGCTGCGCACCGTGTTCCGCATCGTCCTTCCGTCGGCGATCCCTGGCGTTCTTGCAGGTGTGATACTTGCTATCGGACGTATCGTGGGAGAGACTGCGGCGCTGATGTATACATCAGGAACCGTTGCGCAGATTCCGGACAGTGTCATGGGATCGGGGCGTACCCTGGCTCTTCATATGTATGTCCTTTCAAGTGAGGGACTCTATATGGATCAGGCATACGCAACAGCGGTCATCCTGCTTGTTCTTGTAGTAGGCATTAACGCGTTGTCAAGCGTGATCGCAAGAAAACTTACGAAAGCATAAATGTGAAAAAACTGTGAAAGGGGACGTAGTAAAATTGAATTTGACTACGTCCCGGATTAAAGAGGTAGAGGAAATGTCTAAGATTAGTATAAAGAATCTGGATTTGTATTACGGCGATTTTAAGGCGCTCAAGAATGTAAATCTGGAGATCGAAGCCAACAAGATCACCGCATTTATCGGACCTTCCGGCTGCGGTAAATCAACACTCCTTAAGTCCATCAACCGTATGAACGACCTTGTGGAAGGCTGCCGTATCGACGGTGAGATCCTCCTTGACGGACAGAATATCTTTAAGGGCATGGACGTAAATATGTTAAGAAAACGTGTGGGCATGGTATTCCAGAAACCGAATCCGTTCCCGATGAGCATCTACGATAATATTGCGTTCGGACCGAGGACACACGGAATCCATTCCAAGTCAAAGCTGGATGATATTGTAGAAAAGTCCCTGAGAAACGCAGCGATCTGGGATGAGTGTAAAGACCGCCTTAAGACAAGCGCGCTGGGCATGTCCGGTGGACAGCAGCAGAGACTTTGTATCGCAAGGGCGCTTGCCGTTGAGCCGGAAGTCCTTCTCATGGATGAGCCTACTTCTGCACTTGACCCGATCTCCACATCCAAGATCGAAGACCTTGCGATGGAACTGAAAAAGGACTATACTATCGTTATGGTAACGCATAATATGCAGCAGGCTGTACGTGTATCCGATAATACTGCATTTTTCCTTCTGGGAGAAGTCGTAGAGTACAATGATACGGAAAAACTCTTCTCCATACCAGCGGATAAGAGAACAGAAGACTACATCACAGGGAGGTTTGGTTAAATCATGCGTAATAAATTTGATGAACAGCTTCATCTTCTGGATGAGCAGCTTACACATATGGGAGAGCTCTGTGAGACAGCTATCGCAAAGGCAACACAGGCTCTGAAAGACGGAAGCGCGGAGCAGGCAAGAGTTATCATTTCAGAGGATGAGGAGATCGACCAGTCCGAGAAAGATATTGAGAGGCTCTGCCTGAAACTTCTGCTCCAGCAGCAGCCGGTGGCAAAGGATTTAAGAAGAATTTCCGCTGCGCTTAAAATGATCACAGACATGGAGCGTATCGGAGACCAGACTGCGGATATTGCAGAGATCATCCTGTCCTCAAAGAAATGGGCGGCAACCGCGGAAAATATCCAGGTGATCGGCACTATGGCGTCTGAGGTAAGCAAAATGGTGCGCAACAGTGTCACAGCTTATGTGAACAGAGATCTTGAGCTTGCCCGCGATGTGATGAAAGCGGATGATGAGATCGACCTTTACTTTGATGAAGTGAAGGATGAAATGATCAGCTTCATTAAAGAAGAAAAAGGCGAGAATGGCAAAGCGATCTTTGACCTGATCATGGTGACGAAATATCTTGAGCGTATCGGTGATCATGCAACGAATATTGCTGAGTGGGTGGAATTTTCCATTACCGGCGTGCACAAGGACAGCGCGGTTATCCACGAAAGCTGACGGTGTGGCCGCAGTCTCTTGAAAAAGAGATAACGGCTGATATTGGAAAAGGTAATATAAGACGAAGGAGAACTCGAAACGATGATATATTGCGTGGAAGATGACGACAACATTCGTGAGCTGGTGATATATACTCTGGAAACAACCGGGCTGAAAGCCAGGGGATTTGCGGAAGGTTCTGCCTTCATGGAGGCTCTGGCGTTTGATACGCCGGAGCTGATCCTGCTTGATATCATGCTTCCCGGGGATGACGGTCTTGAACTTTTGAAGAAATTGAAGTCTTCTCCAAAGACGAAAAGCATTCCTGTGATCATGGTCACAGCAAAGGGCACAGAGTATGATAAAGTGATCGGATTGGATTCCGGGGCAGATGACTATGTGACAAAACCATTCGGCATGATGGAGCTCGTCTCCAGGATCAAGGCGGTCCTGCGGCGTTCAGGGAAGGTAGAAGACCGTATCGACATGGAGCTTTCGGGCGTCCGCATGGACATAAAGAAGCATGAGGTTACTGTGGATGGAAAACAGATAGCGCTCACTCTCAAGGAATTTGAGCTTCTGGAGAAACTGATGCGCAATCAGGGGATCGTCCTGACAAGGGACCAGCTGCTGACAGAAATCTGGGGTTATGATTTTGACGGCGAGACCAGGACTGTGGATGTACATATCCGGACTTTAAGGCAGAAGCTGGGAACAAAAGGAGAGATCATCCAGACTGTCCGCGGCGTAGGATATCGTGTTGGAGGAGTCGCATAAGTATGGTACAGAAGATTCAGCAGAATATTCGGGAAAAGATCAGAGAAAGATATCCCAGGAGCATGCGGCTTAAGATACAGAAGAGCATGATGGTCATTCTTGCAGTGACCCTCGTGCTTTTCTATGTTATCCTGTCCGTGATCCTTTATAATCAGAATATGTCTATCCTGCGGGCGGAAGTGAAGCAGGAGGCAAAATATATCTGCACGGCCGTCAACATTTCAGGAACAGAATATCTGGAACAGATGGACAATATAGATGAGTCAACCCGTGTGACCCGCATTGATGAGAGTGGCAATGTGCTCTATGATTCCCGGCGTGATGCGGATACTCTTGATAATCACAGCGGGAGAGAAGAGGTCAGGGAAGCGCTTAAAAGCGGAGAAGGCGAAGATGTGAGACGTTCTGTGACAGTAGAAAAGGACCTGTATTATTATGCGCTCCTTTTGGAGGACGGGAGTGTGCTCCGTGTGTCCAGAGAGGTGGACAGCCTGGCAAGTACTGCTCTGACTATGCTTCCGGTGATCGGGGGGCTTGCCGTACTGATGATCATCTTTGCCATGCTGCTTGCAAAATGGCAGACAGCCCGCCTGATCAAGCCTATAAACGAGCTTGATCTGGAGCAGCCGCTTGACAATGATGTTTATACAGAATTGAGCCCTCTCCTTACTGCAATGGACAGGCAGAACAGGGAGAAAGAAGCTGTTTCCAATATGAGGAAGGAATTTTCTGCAAATGTATCCCATGAGCTCAAAACTCCGCTGACCTCTATCTCAGGCTATGCAGAGATCATGAAGAACGGAATGGTGCGTCCGGCGGACATCCCGGTATTTTCAGAGCGTATCTACAAGGAGGCGCGCCGCCTGATCACTCTCGTAGAGGATATCATCAAGCTTTCAAAGCTGGATGAGGAATCTGTAGAGCTGGAGAAACAGGAGGTTGATCTCTATGATCTGACCAGAGAAATTGTCAGCCGCCTGTCGCCTCAGGCGTCTCAGAAGAATATCCGCATGGAACTTACAGGGGAGCCGGTGAAATATGTGGGCATCCGTCAGATTCTGGATGAGATGGTCTACAATGTGTGTGAGAATGCGATCAAGTATAATAATGACGGGGGAAGGGTCACTGTCTGGGTCGGCAATACACTGGAAGGACCTAAGATCAGTGTTGCTGATACGGGTATCGGTATTCCGAAGGAACACCATGAGCGTATTTTTGAGAGATTTTACCGCGTGGATAAGAGTCACTCGAAGGAGCGCGGAGGGACCGGACTTGGGCTGTCTATCGTAAAGCATGGAGCACTGCTCCACGGGGCGAAAGTCAGTGTTGACAGCTCTCCCGGAAGAGGCACCAAGATTGAGATGCAGTTTTAAAATCTGTATTTGGCTGTGCGGACTTCTGATCGGATGAACGTAGAAAAACGCGGACCTGTTTGAAGTGCCTTTCGCAGCGGGCGGGGATGTGGCGACGGTGACTTGGAGTAATCTGCTGGGAAGTCTTAACGGCAGGGAGTTCGGCGTTAATTGAAGAGAGGATGCCTGAGGCGAAGCCGAATCATCCTCTCTTCAATTGTTTTTAGCCGTGCTTCCTGCCGTTTAGCACTTCCCCAGATTACGGAACCGGAACCTGAGCCATATCCCCGCCCGCTGCGAATACGTCTTAAAATACTCCGCGGTTTTCGGATGTCTTATCGACCACACGTCCTCACATACAAATCCAGATTTTTAAACTTGAAGGTTTTTGATTATTGTGCTACCATGTGTATAACACACTCCAGAAAGGATGAAGTACCGTGCTGATAGAAATTGATTTTGACAGTGACGAGGCAATCTATGTCCAGCTGTGCAACCAGATTATTATGGGGATCGCGACTTCTGTGATCCGAGAAGGAGATTCTCTCCCGTCAGTGCGTCAGCTTGCAGATATGATCGGGGTCAACATGCATACCGTGAACAAGGCATACAGTGTGCTGAAACGGGAAGGATATATCAGTCTGGATAAGCGGAGGGGCGCGGTGATCGCCCTGGATATCGACAAGCTGGAGCAGTTGGAAGAGATGAGGCGTGAGCTTCGGATCGTGCTCGCCCGCGGGTGCTGTAAGAATATCTCCAGGCAGGAAGTACATGACCTGGTGGATGAGATATTTGACGATTACAGTATGCGTATGGAGGGATAGAGTGTATCTATATGAAAGAAAGATCTGCTCTGATGAGTGATCATGAGCAGAAGGACAGGAGGAATTTATGCACATTTCATATACAGAACAGGCAGAAAGGGCGATAAAATACGCTTCAAAGAAGGCGAAAGAGATGCGGCATCCGTATATCGGAACAGAACATCTTCTTCTGGGGCTTAGGTCAGAGTATTCGGGAGTTTCCGGTCAGATCCTGGCACAGAACGGAGTGGAGGAAAAAGATGTACTCCGCCTTATGGATGAGCTGATCGTGCCTCCGGAGAATTCTTTTGAAGGGAAAAAGCCGGAGGAAAGTCCACGTTTCCGCAGCATTCTGGAAAACAGCGAAAAGGAAGCGCGCAGACTGCATACAGCAGATGTGGGGACAGAGCATCTGCTGTTGTCTATTATCAGGGACGTGGACTGTGTGGCAGCGCGTATCCTGATCACATTAAATATTAATCTTCAGAAGATTTTTCAGGATATCATGGCTGCAGCGGGGATAGACGCTAAGGAATATCAGGAAGAGATCCAGGAGGGGCAAAAGGGCGCGGGCGCCATGCTGGAACAGTACTGCACAGACTTGACAGCGCAGGCGGAGGAAGGCAGGCTGGATCCTGTGCTCGGCAGAGAACAGGAAATGTACCGCCTGATGCAGATCCTGAGCCGCAGAACGAAAAACAATCCATGTCTGGTCGGTGAGCCGGGTGTAGGCAAGACAGCGGTTGTAGAGGGGCTTGCCCAGAGACTCGCTTCAGGAGTAGTCCCTGAAAAGATGAAAGACAAACGTATTTACACTCTGGATCTTCCGGGGCTGATCGCGGGATCAAAGTACCGGGGAGAGTTTGAGGAGAGAATGAAAGGACTGATTTCTGAGGTCAAATCAAATGGAAACATCATTTTGTTTCTAGATGAAATCCATACAATGATCGGCGCGGGCGGAGCAGAGGGGGCAATCGATGCGTCCAGTATTCTCAAACCGTCTCTTGCAAGAGGGGAGATGCAGCTCATCGGCGCTACTACGATCACAGAATACCGGAAATATATAGAGAAAGACGCAGCGCTGGAGAGACGTTTCCAGCCGGTGACGGTGGAGGAACCTTCTCAGGAGCAGTGTGTGCAGATCCTTCGGGGGCTCAGAGGGAAATATGAGAACCATCACAGGGTGACAATCAGTGATAAGGCTCTGGAGGCGGCGGTCAGGATGCCGCAGAGGTATATCACGGACCGAAATCTTCCGGATAAAGCTATTGATGTTATGGATGAGGCGTGTTCAAAGGTCAGCCTTAAAGGATATAGAGTGCCGGATAATCTGACGGCATTGGAAGAGACGGTGAAAGAGCTGGCTGTTCAGAAAGAAGAGGCAATCAGAAAGGGAGATTTTACTGAGGCTTCCCTGATACAGAAAGAGCAGACTCAGGCAGAGGAAAAGCTGGACAGCGTCAAGAAGCGTTTCAGGAAGAGGACGGCAGTCTCGAAACCTGAAGTGACAGAGGAGGATATCGCTGAGGTCGTTTCCGCATGGACAAAAGTTCCTGTGCAGAAGCTTGCAGAGAGCGATGCGGACCGCCTGAAAAAGCTGGAGAATGTCCTTCACAAACGGGTGATCGGCCAGGAAGAGGCGGTCAGCGCGGTCGCGAGGGCGGTCAGAAGAGGACGAGTGGGTCTGAAAGACCCGAGACGCCCGATCGGTTCATTTTTATTCCTGGGACCTACGGGCGTGGGAAAGACTGAGCTGTCCAAAGCTTTGGCAGAGGCTCTGTTCGGGAGCGAGGAATCCATGATCCGTGTTGATATGTCAGAATATATGGAGAAACACTCTGTAGCGAAGATGATCGGTTCCCCTCCGGGCTATGTCGGGCACGAGGAGGGCGGCCAGCTCAGCGACCAGGTAAGAACGCATCCGTATTCGGTCATCCTTTTTGATGAAATTGAGAAGGCGCATCCGGATGTGTTCAATATTCTTCTCCAGGTGCTGGATGACGGCCATATCACGGACTCCCAGGGGAGAAAGGTTGATTTTTCCAACACTGTGATCATCATGACATCCAATGCGGGGGCAAAGGCGATCGTTGATCCTAAGAAGCTTGGCTTTGCGGTGAAGGAGGATCCGGCAGGTGACTACAAGCGGATGAAGCAGAATGTCATGGATGAGGTGAAGATGATCTTCCGCCCGGAATTTTTGAACAGGATTGATGAAATCATTGTGTTCCATGCTTTGGATAAGACACATATGAAAAAAATCGTAACGCTGATGTGCCGTGACCTGACAAAAAGGCTGGAAGATCAGATGGGTATCCGGCTTACATTGAGAGAATCTGCCAAAGCTCTTATTGTTGAAAAGGGTACAGATGCGAAATATGGGGCAAGACCTCTGCGGCGCGCACTTCAGACAGAACTGGAGGATAAGCTTGCAGAGGCGATCCTGAACGGAGAGATCAAGCCAGGCGACCGCGTGGAGGCGGGAACTGTGAAGAAAGAGATCCGTTTTATTGTGCAGGAAGTTTAGAGAGCAGTCCGGTTAAAAGGGGCGGACAATGATCAAACGGTATGATTTTCACAGATATTTCAGTAGAAAAAATAAAGGCTTTATATTATAATATCGATATCAGAAATTTACTGAAATACTTAGGAGGAAAATGCAATGGCAGCAGTGAAAGAATTATTGCGCGCAGAAAATGACGGTACACTCAGTTTTGGTGATTACACGCTCGCGGCAAAAACAAAGAAGGATAATTTCGAGTTTGAGGGCGATATCTATAAAGTGAAGACATTTGCAGAGATAACAAAGATGGAAAAGAACGGCATGTTCGTGTATGAATCTGTTCCGGGAAGCGCGGTCGAGAATTTCAGGGAGACCGGAGAAGCAGTTGAGTTTACTGTTTCAGCGAACGGAGATGTACAGTTTACGCTTGAGCTTGAGCCGGAGAGCGAATATGAGGTGTTTATCGGCGGCGAGTCTGCAGGACGGATGAATACAAATCTCAGCGGTAAGCTCAGTGTCAGTGTGGAGCTTGCGGCGGATCAGAATGTTCATGTAAAGGTTGTTAAATGTTGAGAATATGCCGGTGATTAGCCGGACGGACGCTGAAAAAGATGTGTCAGGCTGACAGGACCAGCAGGGGCGGATGGTGCATCCGCCCCATTTTTATTGCAGGGCACAGTCTTTGTGTGACAGAAAGGGTATAGAATGGCAAAAGGGAAAAAAAGCGTATTCTTCTGCCAGAACTGCGGGCATGAGGAATCAAAATGGCTGGGGCAGTGCCCGGCATGCGGGGAATGGAATACATTTGTAGAAGAAAGGGTCAGCAGCGGTGTCACAAAGGGGACCACAGCGTCAGCAAGATCTGTCAGGGAATCTGTCAGGGATGCAAAAGTAATCCCTCTGAATGATGTGACGGCGGATGATGATGTGAGGATACGGACAGAAATCCGTGAACTTGACCGGGTTCTGGGCGGAGGGATCGTGCCTGGCTCACTTGTTCTGGTGGGCGGCGATCCAGGGATCGGGAAGTCTACTCTTCTGCTGCAGGTATGCCAGCGCCTCGCGGACAGGAAGAAGGTGTTGTATATTTCCGGCGAGGAATCTCAGGCACAGATCAAACTGCGGGCGAACCGCATGGGAGCATTTGCATCCGGCCTATATCTGCTGTGCGAGACGAATCTGGAGACGATCCGCGGCGTGATCGAGAAGGAGAAGCCGGAGCTGGTGATCATTGACTCTATCCAGACAATGTACAGTGAGGAAGTGTCCTCCGCGCCTGGAAGCGTGTCTCAGGTGCGGGAATCCACCAATATTTTCATGCAGCTGGCGAAAGGGTTGTGCATTCCTGTGTTTATCGTAGGACATGTGACAAAAGAGGGTACGGTGGCAGGACCGAGAGTGCTGGAGCATATGGTGGATACCGTGCTGTATTTCGAGGGGGACAGGCATGCTTCCTACCGGATCCTCCGGGCAGTGAAAAACCGTTTTGGGTCCACTAATGAGATCGGGGTGTTTGAGATGCGCCAGACCGGTCTTGAGGAAGTGGAAAATCCTTCTGAATACATGCTCAGCGGCAGACCGGAAAATGCCTCCGGATCTGTGGTGGCGTGCTCCATGGAAGGAACCCGCCCGATCCTGATCGAGATCCAGGCACTTGTATGTCACAGCAATTTTGGGATGCCTAGGCGGACTGCCGCGGGCACTGACTATAACAGAGTGAACCTGCTTATGGCAGTTTTGGAGAAACGGCTGGGCATGGCTCTGGGAAATTCGGATGCTTATGTGAATATCGCTGGGGGAATCCGCATGAACGAGCCGGCCATTGACCTGGGGATCGTGATGGCTCTGGTGTCCAGTTACCGGAACCGCCCTATTGATGAGAAAACTATCGTTTTCGGGGAAGTGGGGCTAAGCGGTGAAGTCCGTGCGGTCAACATGCCGGAGCAGCGGGTGGCGGAGGCCAAGAAGCTCGGCTTTGAGACGTGTATCCTGCCGGAAGTGTCCCTTAAGATGGTGCGGGGGATCAGCGGGATAAAGCTGGTTGGAGTCAAGACCATCAGCGATGCAGTTAATACAATTTGATACAATTACAAAAATTTTGGAAAAAGGGGTCAGACCCCTCTTAACAGGGGTCTGACCCCTTTGGGAAAAATTTTCAGAAAATTCCGAATGGGAGGGAATTTATATGAAACCATATATAAAAACAGCAAAATATTATGAAACAGATCAAATGGGGGTTATCCATCATTCAAATTATATCCGCTGGATGGAAGAAGCGCGTGTAGATATGCTGGATCAGATCGGTTATCCGTATCGCCGTTTTGAGGAAATGGGGTATATCAGCCCGGTGCTTCATGTTGACTGCGAATATAAAAAGAGCGTGAGATTCGACGATGAAGTGAAGATTATCGTAAGGCTTCAGGAGGCGGGGAGAGTGAAATTCACTCTCAGATACGATATTTATAATGTGTCGGAGGGAGGCGTGCTCAGCGCATATGGAACAACGACTCACTGTTTCCTGAAAAAGGACGGAAGACCGGTGTTGATGGATAAGGAAATGAAAGAATTTGCGGAGGTCATGAAAAATACCCTGGAACAAGTGTAAAAGAGAGTGAGGCGGCTTCTATGATATTGAGTGCGAGCAGACGCACTGATATACCGAATTATTACAGTGAGTGGCTTGCCCGGCGTTTACGGGCTGGCTTCCTCTGCGTGCGGAATCCTATGAACTTCCGCCAGGTGAGCAGGATCGCGTTGAATCCGAATGTGATCGACTGTATTGTGTTCTGGACGAAAAATCCGGCGCCTATGTTGCCTTATCTGGATGAGTACCGCAGGTATATGTATTATTTTCAGTTTACTCTGACCGGATATGGAAAGGATATTGAGCCTGGGCTGCCGGATAAGAGGCGGATACTGATACCGGCGTTCTGTGAACTGGCTGACAGGATTGGACGGGACCGCGTGATCTGGCGTTATGACCCGATTTTTCTTTCTGACCATTATACCTTGGATTACCATGTGAAGGCATTTACCCGGATCGCAGAAGCTCTAGCGGGAAGGACGCGGAGAGTGGTGATCAGTTTTCTTGATGATTATGAAAAGACAAAACGAAATATGAAAGGGATCAATATTCAGGGGCTGACAAAAGAAAAAATGTGGCGGCTTGCGCACAGCTTTGCTGTGATCGCGGGCAGATACGGGATGGAGATCCAGACTTGCGCAGAGAAAATTGACCTGTCGGAATATGGGATCACTCACGGGGCATGCATTGACAGAGAGTATATCGAACATCTGCTGGGATGCCGTCTCCGGGCTGGAAAAGATCATGGACAGCGTCCGGAATGCAGATGCATGGAGAGTGTGGAAATAGGCAGTTATCATACCTGCAGGAACGGATGCAGATATTGTTATGCTAATTATTCTGACGGACGGGTGCAGGCGCGAATCAGAGACTTTGATGTGGATTCTCCGATCCTCTGCGGAAAAATGGAACCGGAGGATCGGATCACAGAACGTAAAATGAAGACTCTGCGGGAAAATCAGATGACCCTGGAAGACTACTTTAGTTGATTTTTTTACTTGACAATATCGAGTATCGATATTAATCTGAAGATAGAAATATCGATACTCGATAATATGTGTTGGCAGAAAGGGGGAAGCGCTATGAAATTTCAAAAAGAACAGACGCGGTATAAACGTGTATTTAAATACTACCGTTATATTGAAAGTGACGCCTTTGCACAGTATCTTCATGAAATGTCCCTGAAGGGCTGGCATTTAAAGGAATGGAAATTCTGGCTGGAGTTTGAAAAAGGAGAATGTCAGGACATCGAATACGCGGTGGAAGTGTTTCCCAAAGGAAGTGAAATGGATGTAAAGCCGGGAATGGATGCTGAGGAGTATGCGGAATACTGCCGGGCAG
>ERZ1643247.960-NODE-960-length-30136-cov-163.004455_pt1 | contig 30136 bp, 26 predicted proteins | sample MGYA00579264_ERZ1643247 | MGnify/ENA primary metagenome ERZ1643247 (study PRJEB29033, sample SAMEA4952262) | chicken gut metagenome | biome: Broiler Chicken; feature: Gastrointestinal Tract; material: Caecum | place: Ireland | collected 2018 | study: Broiler... | reverse complement strand
GATTTGTTTTCGGATGTCACTCACGCGACAGCTTGTATATAATATCATACCCTATTCGAAAAGTCAAACATTTTTTCAAACTTTTTTGAATTTTTTTGACTTTTTTTGCCGGTTTTGCCATACCCACCATATATCGTAGCGCGGCTCGTTTTTCGGCGCAATATACGGATTTTATGCCCCTCTCATTCGGTTGCGCGGAACGGCGCTTTATGGTATAATAAGAAAAAAAGACCGTGCGCGGCGTGCGCACCGAGGAAATCCGATGTTCAAAATTTTGAGAATGGTCTGCGCGATCATCGCGGCGGCGTGCGCGGTGGCTTGCATTATCGTGGCGGTAAACTGGGGGATGATCCCCTTTTGGTGCTGCCTCGCCGGGGGCGTGCTCTTTTTTGCCCTGTGCTTGCTCTTTAAGTATTTGCAGGAAGAAAAGGAGGGAACCGCCGAAGGGAGTGCCCTTTCCGAAAGGGGCAAGGGAGAAAGCGCCGGTAAAAGCGACGGCAAAGACGCCGACGAGGACGAAAACGGCGATAATAAATAAACTGACCGCTGTTACGGGCGCGGAGGGGAGAGCGAAAAATTCGCTCTCCCCTCCGCTTTTTTCTGCACAGCGCCGATAGCCCCGAAACGGCAAACGCTGGCAGCTGATTCCTTTTAATATTTTTATAATATATATGTCGCGCGCGCGTGCGGTAAGATCTTTTTCAACGTTCGGAAATCAAAACGTTTGGTTCAAAAAGAGCGGAAAGCGGCCGAGCAGGGAGATCGTGATCCCCGCGCGCCCCTCCCGTTCCAGCCAGGCGGGCATGGCCGCACCGCGGAACAGGGATCCGCCCCATTCGATATCGACGCAATATTCCCCGAACAGCCGCCAGCGCCCCTGCGCCGCGCCGCCGAGGGTCATAACGCCGTCTTCGCGCAAGCAAAGGCCGCTGCGTGCGTATACGGGCGTTTCGTCGTCCTCGTTGAGCAGGATATAATCGAAGGCTTTCCCCGCGAGTTCCTCCCTCTCTATCCGCCGCAGGCGCTCGCCCGCGTAGCGGTTCAGGCTGAAAACGAGGTCGCCGTCGCCGTTGTATGCGGCAAGCCCCAAAAACAGATAGTGCGGCCAGCCTTCCCCGAATGCCGTGCGGTTGTGGTAGACGAGCAGCTCGCGCCCGTCGGACGTGCGGAAGATATCGTTGTGGCCGGGAGCGAAAAAATCGAACCCCTCCTCCGCGGGCGAGCGGCGCCAGGTGCAGGAACCGGAAAGTTTTTTTCCGCTCCTCCCGTACTCGCCCGCAGCAAACCCCTCGGCCGGCGCGCTCGATCGCCAAAGGCGCATGGTATAATCGCGGAACAGGCTGCCGCGCGACGCCATAAGATAATAAAAATCCTTGCATTGCGGCGCGGGCATCGGTTCCCCGATACGAACGCGCGGATAGACGGGCACGCCCCGCCGAAAGGCGACAACGCTCCCCTCCGCATCGTCGGAATCGAGCAATTTTCCGCCGTAATACTGCCGCTCGGAAATTTTTCCGGCGCGGTACTCTTCGAACGTGAACCCGTCCAGCCGCACGCCCGTTGCAGGATTTAATTCGAGAACGCGTATCCCGCCGAAAAAGGAGCCGTATGCACAGAACATACGCCCGCTCCGATCGTAGAAAATTTGCGGATCGATGGCGTTGGGCGTTTCCCCCCAATTTCCGCCCGAAACGGCGAGGGCGGCAACATAGCGGTACGGCCCGCAGGGGCGCGGCGAATGCGCCAAAAACATGACCGAATAATTATTCCCGAACACCGCCGTATAGCAGCCGTACAGCCAAAACCCGCCGCCCGCCGCGGGAACGACGTCGGGCGCCCACAGCGTCGTGTTTTCGACCGGTTTGCCGTATACGGCACCAAGCTGCGCAAAAACGGGCGAGAGCGCGGCAGGATCGGGAAACGCCTGCCCTACATATTGCCAATGCACCAGATCGGGCGAGCGGCGGATCTGATAATTATCCTGCCCGTTGTTGCCCGTGGAAAAGGCGTAAAAGGCGCCCTCCGTTTCGAGCAGGGATGGATCGTGCGCGTTGAGCGTGCCCCATGCAGCGGGCGTTTTTTCCCGCGAAAATGGCGAAAACTGTGGGTTTTTCGGAAAAAATGCGTCGTTTTTAACCATAAATGCACCAAAAAGCGAAAAGAGGCACCCCGGTTCGGGGCGCCTCTTGCATTGTTTGCGCAAAAGCGCGGATCATTCCTTGGAGCCCGTAAGCATGATCGAGCCGATAATGGTCTTTTGGAAGATCGCGAACAGGATCAAAATGGGCAGCAGCGCGAGCACGGACGCCGCCATGACGGCGGGGGCGTTCGTTACGTCGGCACTGTACGAAGTATCCAACTGCCCGACGGCGAGGGTGAGCGGTTTCCACATATCCTCGGTGATGAACACCTGCGGCGCGAGATAGTTGTTCCAAGAACCCATAAAGCTGAGGATGAACTGCGCCATGATGGCGGGTTTCGCCAAAGGGATGACAAAGGAAACGAATTGTTTCCAATAGCCGGCGCCGTCGATCTTGGCGGCCTCCAAAATGGCGGTAGGCATACCGTACAGGTATTGGCGGATAAAGAACGCCGTCATGATTGCGCCGAAACAGCCGGGCACGATCATCGCGAGGCCGTTATCCGTCCAGCCCAGTGTGGAGTATACGCAGAACTGCGCGATCATGATGGACGGGAACGGGACCATGACCGCCGCGAGGCAATAGAAGAACACGAAATTCTTTCCCTTGAAATCCAGCTTGGCAAAGGCGAAAGCCGCCGATGCCGAAGTGAATACGCCGATGGTTACCGGGATGAGGGAATAGAGCAGCGTATTGATGACCGAACGCCAGAAAGCGTACGCCTGTCCGCCGATGGTTACCGTTTGCCACGCGGAGTTGAGCAGCGTGATCGCCTGCTGATAGTTGTAGAACAAACCGAATTGCGTGTTTGTGCTGCTCGGCCAGAAAATGGTGGTGATCATGTTTTGCAGCGCGTTCGAAGTTACGGTGCTGCCGTCGAGCGTGGGGCCCGCGAGCGACGCCGCAAACATCCACCAGAAAGGATACAGCATGGTTATGCCGCCGATGATGAGGATAACGTAGCCGATCACGTCGAAAAACACCTTTTTGCGCTTTTTGTTGGAGCGGCCGCCGAATACGCCGAACCCGAACCAACCGCAGAAAACGCGCAGCGCGGTGCGAAGATATGCGGGGACATTTTTGAAGAAATTTTTCAGTTTTGCGCCGAAATTGCCGTTTTTCTTTTCAGAAACCGTGTTTTCCATGACATTTTCCGTCATACCTTATCCCTCCTCGCATCCAACGCAAACTGTATCAGCGTCAAGAAGAAAATGATGATCGCCAATATGATGCCGAGCGCGCTCGCATGCGCCCATTCGCCGTTATTGAACACGCCGAAAATGTACCCAACGAAGGGGATATTGTAGCGCGTGCCCGCCGTTGCCATGTTGCCCGTCGCCGGGTAGTTGCCGAAGATGAGGTTCGGTTCGATAAAGATCTGCATACCGCCGATGACGGAAGTGACGAGCACATAGAAGATGGTGGGATACAGCTGCGGCATGGTGATGCGCCAGAAGATGGACCACGCGTTCGCGCCGTCGATCTCCGCCGCCTCGTGATAGCTGGCGTTTACGCCGTTCAGGCCCGCCACGAACAGGACGACGGTGCCGCCCAAGCCCTTCCACACGGTGAGCATGATGACGCACATCCTCTGTGCCCAATAGCTCGTACCCGCCGACAGAAGATCGAGGCCGAATACCTGTTGCATAAACCCGCCGTCGCCGAACAGGTTGGTCCACATGACCGCGATGGAAACGGTGGAGGCGACCGTAGGAATGTAGTAAATAACGCGGAACGTACCCGAAAATTTGATATCGCGCGTCATCAGAACGGAGATTCCGAGCGAGAGCGCCATGCCGATGGGGATACCGATCAGATAGAAACAGGTGGTGCCCAACGTATTCCACACGTCTTCCGACTCGCCCGCGATGCCGAGGACGCCCTCAGACGTGAACATAAATTTATACCAATGCAAAAACCCGTCGGGGTGAATGCTGCCCAACCCTTCCCAAAACGTCGTCATGATAAACGCGTCGTAATCGGTGAAGGAAATCCACACGGAAAGGATAAAGGCGATGTAGACAAAGACCGTTGTTCCGATAAACAGTGCGGCGACAAATATCCAGCCCCAGATATTCTCTTCCCGCTTGGCGCGATTGATCGGCTTTTTCTGCGGCATGGGCTCGGTCAGCTCTGCCGGCTGCAAGGCTGCGGTTTCCTGCGCCAAGGAAACATTGTTATTTTCCATATCGATTCTCCCTTAATAAATTCTTCCGGAGGCCGCGCGCGGCGGCCTCCGCCTTTGCGCAAGACTTATGCATCCTGGTTGGCGATCGACTCTTCGCGTTCCACCGCTTTGTCAAGGAGTGCCTGCGAACGGAGCACGATCCAATCGCAGAACGCCGCGGGGGTATAGAAGTTTCCGCTCCAGCCGCTGCCGTCTGCCCAGCCGACCGTGATGATCTGCTCGGGGATATCGGGCATGGCGCCGTAGACCACGCGGCTGAACCCGCCCGCCGCGCGCTGCGGTTCGTAGGCGATCAGCGTATAGCCCTTCGTGGCGCCGAACTCGTCGATCCACTGCGAATTGTAGGTGTACATACACGAATCGAGCGCGCCGTTCGTGCCGCTGACCATGCGCAGCTGCAAGTTCCGGTCTTCATAGTTGAGCGCGATGAGGTTCAGGCACTTGAACGCGTAGCCGATGGAAACGACTTCGGCCATCGTGGAATCGTCGAAATAGGTGTTCAGATAGGGCGTGAGCGAAGGGAATTCGTTTTCGATATACTCCCGGACGGAGGAATACGAAACGCGCGTATGGTCGTCGTACATCTTCCGCGCCGCCGCCGTGGCGAACGTCCAAACCGCCGAATCCTCGCGCAGTTGCGAGGGCAGCGTGCCGTCGGAAGATACGTCGTAGACGGCGCCGTCGCCGATGGTCTGCGTGCCCGTTGCCCCCTGCTGCAGGCCGACGTCTTGAACCGTCAATCCCGCTTTCGTGATTTCGTCGACGGAAACGGAGAGCGAATCCGCCGCGTTGCCGTCGGGCGTGATCATATATTCAAACCCGTCGGAGGAAGATTGCCCTTCTTTCTGGTATTGCAGGTACGATTCGCCCTGGTCGATGATGGAGGTGAGCTGCGAGCCCGAATAGGTCATCGCGCGCTGCATTTCCGGATCGAGGGTGAGGAAGGCGCACAGGTCTGCGCACGCCGCCACCTGCCAGGCGTTTTCGCCGCCCGCGTAGCGGGTGAGAACGTCTGCATTCACGCCGTAGCCGACGGTATCCAAACGGGCCGCCCACTGCTCCTGCCGCGCGTTCATGTTCTCGTACCATGCGTCGGTATACGTTTTGCTTTCGCTGTCGTAATATTCGGTACCGGTAACCGCCGTAGAATTTTCGCCGTTTACGCCGAACACCTGGGGATTATATTCCGCATTTTTGACGCGCGCGTAGGGCGAATAATCGTCCGACACGGGTTCGGGCATGATGCCCACGGACAGCGTGCTCTGCACGGTGGAGTTGAACGTGGCCATATTCCAGGTGCCGCAGCCGTAGAAGATGCAGCGGCCGCTGTTGAAGGTGCCCCATCCGCCGATCGTCTGGTCGCTTTCCTCGGACCCGCTGTAATAGGAGTTCGCGTTCCAATCGGAGCCGAAAGCGAGGAATGCGGCATACGCATCCTTGAACTCGTCGCTGTCGATGCCGTACACCGAACCGTCTTCATTCGTCCCTGCACGCACCGAACGGTAATCGTCGCTGATGATATCGACGCCGTTGCCCAAAAGCCACGCCGTGAGGTACAGCGTGCCCTCGTATTGGTCGTTGCCGTAAACGTAATCGACGTCGATCGCGCGGTCGTACAGGCGGTTGCCGCGCGAATCGCGGACGGTTTCGTTCAGCCACGTCAACAATTTATGATACGAATAGTTCGTGTTGTTGTAGCTGCCCGTATCCAGATCGTACTTTGCGGCGTAATAGCCGACCGCCCACGCCACCGCGCCGTACTCGGCATAGGTGTAGGTAACGTAGCCGATGCGCTCGTCGTATTGGGTGGTCGGATCGTCCGCCACGGGATCGCCGTTCGCATCGGTGCGCAGATAGGTATCGCCCGGCCAGCCCATGATGGTCACTTCGTAGCCTTCGACTTTCTTCGACGCCGCCGCAATGGGATCGCCCGCGTCGAGCGCCTCCTGATAATTGTCATATCTGTAATAATTGAAAGGATAATAGCGGGTGGTTTTGCCGATGTTGATGAGATTGGTCGGCTGCCCGTTCATATCCATGACCGCGCCGAGCTTGTCTTCCGTGGTCGTGTACGCCTCCCGCAACGCCTCGGTGAAAAAGTTGCGGTTGTACGCGAGGCCGAAGGAGGAGAAGTCTTTCGGGAGGGCGTATACGCCCGCCTTTTCGCCGTTCGCGTTATAGAATCCAGCCCCGTTCGTCGCATTCGCATCGCTCGCCGCGTAATAGGTGACGGGGTTGCCGATGGTGCCGCTCCCCTCCGCGAACGCATACGCGCCGATGGAATCGGCCCAAAGACCGTTCGGGTCGTAATTGTCCCAGTTGACGTAATTCGTAAGGTCGAGGACCGCGTCGTTGAGGGCGAACGATTTGACGTATTTCGGGGAAACGTAAAACACGTCGTCAGCCTTGCCGGACGCGATTTCGCGCTGCACCTGCGAAAAATATAGGTTCGTATCGCTCTGGAACGAAATACCGACGTTGATGCTGTCTTTCCCGATCTCGTCTTTGTGCGCCTCGGCATATTGGTCAGCCCACTGTTCGATCAGTTGGCGGTTGGTCTCCTGGTCTGCCGCGCCCGCGAAGATGAATACGGTGAAATCGTAATTCGTGATCGCCGACACATACGAGAAGACTAAAACAGCCAACAGAGCGACTGCCGCGACTATCGCGCCGACCTTGCCCCAAATTGTCTTCATTGAGTTCCTCCTTTTAATAATATAGTGTATCTATCGAAAAGAACGGGGCCGCGTTTTCCGCAGAAAACGCGACAGAGGGCCCTCTGTCCGAGGCTGCACCCCGCCGCTACTTTTTTACCCGAAACATTCAGCTAAACACGTCGAACAAATAATAAAACACGCCGCCGCCGAAACTGCATTGTTTTTTGCGAAAAAATTACTGCCATCGACGAACGTCGCGTTCTCACTTTGCTGTTTACCATTTTTTACCGCTGCATTTTTCGAACTTATCATAACACACAATTTGCCCCGTGTCAATACTTGTTTTTAATTTTTTTGTTAAAAAAGACGACTTTTTTCGATGTTTTTTAGCTGTTTTGCACAATTAACGTTAACTTATAACATCTCTCGACGCCCCTCTTTCGCAAATTTTGCCGTTTTATCCCGAAAATCCGCTCCTTTCGCTCAAAAATTTTTTCAGAATATCAAAACGTTCACTTATTTTTCGCCGTTTTATGAAAATACAACGATACGAAATGAAAAATATTTTAATATGAAATGTTAAAACTTGTCAAAAGCGACCAGAACCGCTCGGTTCGGGTGTGAGCGGCCCGAACCGAGCGGCATGGCGGGCGGGGCCGGCGCGCTACAGTGCGCACGGTACGGAAAAAACAAAAAAACCCACCGCAAAATTGCGGCGGGCTGTACGTTTTTTGGGTGTATTTCGCTTTGTTTCAGCGCTTTTCGGTGCGGTCGACCAAGTCTACGATCTCACTGATGCGGTCGAGGTCGTCGGTGTTGTAATAATCGATATAGATGCGCCCCTTGCGGTCGTTGCCGATGAGGGAAACCTTTGTTTTGAAGGTGTGGCGCATCCGCTCGATGAGGTCTTTGAGCTCGATGGAGACCTGTTGCTTTTTCTTGTCCTTTTTGTCGGCGAGTTCTTCGGGCGAGGCGAAATAATCGCGCACGCTGCGCTCGATGTCGCGCACGGAGAGCCCGTCTTTGATGGCGTCGCCGGCAAGTTTATACTGCGCGTCTTCGGGGAGAGTTACGAGCGCGCGGGCGTGCCCCGCGCTCAGTTTCCCGGAGGCGACCATCTGAATGACTTCGGGCGAAAGGGACAAAAGGCGCAGCGTGTTGGTAACGGCGGGGCGCGATTTGCCGATGCGCTCGGCGAGTTCCTCCTGCGTGAGATGGTAGTCGTCCATCAGTTGTTTCATCGCGTTCGCCGCCTCGATGGGGTTCAGGTCCTCGCGCTGCAAATTTTCGATGAGGGAAATTTCTTTGATCTCGCGGTCGGTGTACGAGCGCACCACGACGGGGATCTGCGTGAGCCCCGCGATCTTTGCGGCGCGGTAGCGGCGCTCGCCCGCGATGATCATATATTTGCCGTCGACGGGATCGTTGACGACGATGGGCATGATCAACCCGTGTTTTTTAATGGAATCCGCCAGCTCGTTGAGCGCGTCTTCGTCGAAATGCTTTCGCGGCTGGTTGGGGTTGGGGCGGACTTTATCGATGTCCACCTCCATCAATCCCTTGATGTCCTCAGGGAGGGAGAGCGATTCGTCGCCGTACGACTTTGCGGCGTTCTCGTAAGCCTCCTCGGTATCCGAAAAGAGCGCGGACAGCCCCCTTCCTAATCCTCTGTTCGTCTTCATGTTCTCCTCCTTTCTGCGTACAAAAAGCGCGGCGCACAGCGTTTACCGGCCGGCCGCAGCAAGCGCTATGCTTTCTTTTTGCTTTCGCGTGTGAGATATTCCTGCGTGAGCGCCCTGTATGCGCGCGCGCCCGTACATTTCGGATCGTGCATCATGATCGGCTTGCCGTACGACGCCGCCTCGACGAGGCGGATGTTGCGCGGCACGACGATCTCGAACAGGCGCTTGGTAAAAAACTTTTTGATCTCCTCCGCGATCTGCTTGGAGATGAGCGAGCGGTTGTCGTACATCGTGAGCACAACGCCGTCGACGTCGAGCGACGGGTTCAGATGCTGTTTGACGAGCGTGATGGAGTTCATCAGTTGCGACAGCCCCTCCAACGCATAATACTCGCTCTGTATGGGGATGATGACCGCATCCGCCGCGGCGAGCGCGTTGATCGTCAAAAGACCGAGCGAGGGAGGGCAATCGATGAAGATGTAATCGTACTTCGCCTTTTCCGGTTCCAGCGCGTTTTTGAGCACCTTTTCGCGGCTGCGCTTGTACACCAACTCCACTTCCGCGCCCGCCAAGTCGATGTTGGAGGGCAAAAGGTCGAGGTTTTCCACCTCCGTCTTTAAAATATTGTCCGCGGCGGGCTCGTCGTCGATGAGCACGTTGTAGACGGATTTTTTCAGCGAGCTCTTGGAAAAGCCGAACCCCGTCGTCGCGTTGCCCTGCGGGTCGATGTCCACCAACAGCACCTTTTTCCCCGTTTCGGCTATGTACGCCGCCATGTTTACGCAGGTCGTCGTTTTGCCGACTCCCCCCTTCTGATTCGAAAACGAAACTATTTTTCCCATTCTTTCACCATCGTATATCGTATATTTTATTCGTTTCGGCCGTTTCCGAAAAAACGCCCGCTCCTCTTGCCGCGGCACAGGCCGCGGCAAGAGGCAAGCATTTTCCTTTATTCATTTTTGCCGCCGTCCGATTTATCCGAACTTTCCGGTTCATTCCCGCCGCGCACCTTGGCAAGGTCTTCGCTGACGGGCTTATTCTCCCCTTTCGGCTCGTCGTCCCTGACGAAACGCTTGAACGGGTTCTCCTCCGCCGTCTTTTCCTTCGTATCCATATACTCGTAGATCTTTTCGACGGGATCGCCGTTCAGCAGCATATCCACCTCGTCGGTGTAGATGGTTTCGCGCTCGATGAGCACGCGCGCCATATTGTCGAGCACCTTGCGGTTGTCCGTCAAAAGTTTCACGGCGCGTTCGTGCGCGGATTCGATGATCTTATGCACCTCTTCGTCGATGATGCCCGCCGTCTCTTCGCTGTAACTGTTGTGCGCCTCCATATCGCGCCCCAAAAAGATCGGGTTATCCGAACTGTATGTTACGAGGCCCACGCGGTCGCTCATGCCCCACTCGGTAACCATCTTGCGCGCGATCTCCGTTACGCGCTGCAGATCGTTGGAGGCACCCGTCGATACGTCTTTGATGACCAATTCTTCCGCCACGCGGCCGCCGAGCAGCTCGCACACGAGGTCAGTGAGTTTCGCCTTCGTCATATGATTGTCGTCGGTGTCGGGGCGCGTCATCGTATAGCCCGCCGCCATGCCGCGCGCGATGATGGAAACTTCCTGCACGGGATCGCAGTGCTTGCACAGCTTTGCGATGATGGCGTGGCCGCTCTCGTGGTACGCCGTGATCCGCTTATCCGCCTCGGTAACAAGGCGGCTCTTTTTCTGCGGCCCGAGCAGTACCTTATTGATACCCTCGAACAATTCGTGGTTGCCGATCATCTTTTTGCCCGCGCGGGCGGTCAGAATCGCCGCCTCGTTCAGCAGGTTTTCCAGGTCTGCGCCCGAAAATCCGCTCGTCATGCGGGCGAGGATCTTGAAGTTTACGTCGGGCGCGAGCGGTTTGTTGCGCGCATGCACCTTTAAAATCTGTTCGCGGCCGCGCACGTCGGGCAGGTTCACATGGATCTGCCGGTCGAAACGGCCGGGGCGGAGCAGGGCGGGGTCGAGAATGTCTGCGCGGTTGGTCGCCGCCATGACGATGATGCCCTCGTTCGTTTCAAAGCCGTCCATCTGCACGAGCAACTGGTTGAGGGTCTGCTCGCGTTCGTCGTGCCCGCCGCCGAGGCCGGTGCCGCGCTGGCGGCCTACCGCGTCGATCTCGTCGATGAACACGATGCAGGGCTGGCTCTTTTTCGCCGCATCGAACAGATCGCGCACGCGCGACGCGCCGACGCCGACGAACATTTCCACGAAATCGGAACCGGAAATGGAGAAGAACGGCACGTTCGCCTCGCCCGCAACGGCCTTTGCGAACAGCGTTTTACCCGTTCCCGGAGGCCCGACGAGCAAAACGCCCTTCGGAATGCGCGCGCCGAGGTCGGCAAACTTGCGGGGAGCTTTCAAAAACTCCACGACTTCGGCAAGCTCCTGCTTTTCCTCCTCCGCACCCGCAACGTCGGAAAACCGAACCTTGATGTTGGAATTGACGCGCGCCTTTGTTTTGGCAAAGCTCATTGCCTTGCTGCCTCCGCCCTGCGTTTGGCGGATCAGCAGCCAGAACACCACGCATACGAGCACGATGCCGATGAGCGGCACCAAATAGCCCATAAAGCTGCCCGCATTCGGATCGCCCGAATCGTAGACGAACGTCAGGTTCGCGTATTCCCCCTCGCCGCTCGCATACTCCATCAATTTCTGCATCTCCGCGTCCGAACGGCCAAACGTAGACGTATAGATGAGGCGGTACCCGTCCGTTTCGTTTCCGCTGTAACAGTTCAGGTTATAATCGTCGATATAAACTTTTGTGATCTCCCCGGCCTCGATCTTATTCCAAACTTCGGATGTCGAGATGTCCGGGGCGGACATCAGCGTGCGCGTCAGCACGACCGACAGTATCAATACCAGCACGACGCCCAAAAGGCACCAGAGCAGTATTTTGGATGATTTGCTCATTTAGCTTCTCCTCGCTGCAATTTTGTTTCTATTCCTAACGGTGTGAAACGGGCTTTGCCCGCTCTCTGTTCCCGTATAGAGCTGTTTTTTCCGCCGCATAACAGGGCTTTGCCCTTTCTCCATGCGGCATCGTCTGCATTATGCGTTCTCGGACAAGGGGCTTTGCGGCTGCTCCTCCCCAAGGCTGCGAAACATATAAATCCCGCCAAAACTTTCGCCGTCCGGACCGCCATGCTGTACGCACGCTGCGTTTACGGCAGCCGTCCGCCTCTTTATCCTTATTATATATTGCTTCCTTATTTTAACTGTATTCGCTCTCTCGTTTTAACCGCATACTTCCGCCATCGAAAAACAAACCGAAAAAATGCGTCCGCTCCTTCAAAAGCGGTCGCCGCTCGCGGGGATCGCTTCTGCTTTGCCCGATACTATATGCCGAAGCCGGTATACCGCGCAGTTGCGATGTCATGACGAAAAAAATCGCTCGCTCCGGCTTTATTTGCACCAAAGCGGATGCCCCGTTCCGAAAATTTAATTGCCGTTTTTAAAAGCGTCTACGCGGATTCAGCTTCTTCCTCCGGAGGAGTTCGGAAATTTCTTGTATAATTCTCCCATTATAAACAGTATTTCTCTATTATTATACAAGGAAAACGCAATAAAGTAAAGAAAAATCGACTCAGCTTTTGTTTTCTTTGCGGCAAATGCCGCACCTATCAGCCGATAATTTGTGTTTTCGACTTTCTGCGCCATTTTCAGCGCCATTTTTACAAAGGGGCTATCCGGTCCACTTTATCCTGAAAAAACGTGCGCCGTCAAACAAGCCGCCATTCCGTCGTTCACAAGCCGCCCCGGCAAATCCGATTTACCTTTTTCCCGTCCGGCTTCGCCTTGAAAGCACTGTTTCCCGAACGTAGCAGCTGAATCAACTACCAACGGATTTCAACGTCTGCAAAATCCGGCTCCGCCGTATCCGGTCAAAAAATCCGGCCGCGGCGTTTTCCTTTGCGGGAACAATCCGCCGCTCTCCGCAACAAAAACCAGACAGAAAAGCTCTTCCGACCGATTATACATACCTGTCCGCCGTACGGATACTCTCTCACTCTTCGCTGAACCCACGCCTATCCGATAAAACGCCATCTGCCGCACAGCGGTTTCTCAGCGGCTGCAGACGATCAACTTTTCCGCCCCCCTCTTTTCAAAACGAAGTTTATCACATTTTTCGCTTCGTTCTATACAGCCGCTCGCCGCCTACATGTAAAACAACTCTATTTTGAATCCTTTACGGCAGCCTTCACAATTTTTCTGAAATTTATTTCCCCGCAAGCAATGACTCCTTATAAAGTACGTCACGGTCAACGATTATTTTGCGGCTGCATCTTTGCTATTGCCGTATAATAATCGCAGGCAACATCATCTGGATGTATGTTCTGCTCAACAACCAAAGAGCCCTTATTTCGGCAACCCGGCAAACAGCAATTTAATTTATCCATAGTCTTTTATCAGACACCACCTATCAGATACCACCATCAGCCGCCAGACAGCACCATCCGCCGATACTTGTCTATGTCAAAAAACATGTACTATAGAATTTTTATTAGGAATAAGTTCTAATAGCCCGCTCGATTTTGCGCCATCAACTTACTTTGTAATTATCGGCGCTATAAAATTGGTATATTTTGATGAATTTTTCAGCGCCCATCTATTTACACAAATAAAAGCACCCTTGTCTCCTCAAACGATGCGCTGTCATCAAAAACATTCACCCGTTGCCTACTCCTATCAGGGGAACGGCGCAGGTTAAGAACACATCTTGCCTTTCTGCAAATTTTATATTTGATGCGTATAGTAAAATTTTTTGCTTACTTGGACTATAGCATTATCATACCATAAACGGTAGAAAAAAACAAGAAATAATCTCACAAAATATTTTTAATGATCAAATTTTTATTATTTCATCATAATATTTCACAAAAAATGCCTCAGCGCAACCGTTTTTGGTTTGTTTTTTCCCTTAAAAATGTTTCATATGAAACTTGTCCGTTCTTTTATATGTTTCACGTGAAACATATAATTTGGATTGATTTTATATGGCGCATTCATGTATCTACACTGTAAATGTTTCATATGAAACATTTACAGTGTAGATACACATTTAAGCGTTTAATAAAAAATTTTCAAAAAGCGCCTTTTGTACTGTTGTCCATTTTAAGTCGATATTGTATATGTAATAGTTCATCTAAATTCGCTTTATAACTGTTAAATATTTACTGAAGCATGATTAATAAAACGCGCTAATATATCGATCGCTGAAATGCGTCTTATTATTTTTAATATTTCCATTGCAGAAATATTTCTAACGCATTTGCTTAATTAAGCGTATGCTTTTATATGCGCTTAATTATTGTACTATTTACTCCTCTTTCTTCTGACACTATTTACGCAATGTTCAATCCTATAGTATGACCAAAATTTTCATATATCTTTTAAACAAAAATAGCGCGAAAAAGCAATTTCCAAACAAAGCCGATGTTTCATATGAAACATCGGCTTTGTTGAAAAAAGTACAACAACGACTGCAAAAAGGATAGAAGAAACAGGCTGTAAACTTAAAAATAAGCTGTTTTTTGCCTGGTTTTTTTATTGGTTTTTAAAATTATTCTGTCTCAAATCGTCTGAGAGGCTTTTTTGGAAGACGAAAAAACAGAAAAATTCGGTTTTTTTAACAATTTTCAAAAAGCGCCTACTATATTTCAGCTAAAAATTGACCTTTTTTTAGTGTTTTTTAGGCAATTCAAAATAATATAAAAACGATGTAAAATGAGGCAATAACAACAAAAAATCAATTTTTATTCGATTTTTTACCAATAAACAAACTCTGCAAATATTGCGCTGCTTATCAAAAAATAAATATTCTGAAGATTGATAAACGCATCTTCCAGATAGCTTGCAACTTCAAATATAATATGGCGTAAACAAGATTCATTGCCAAAACACAAATCAACGCAGAAACAAATTTTGGGCGTATTCAACTACAGCATTTTAAAGCGCAAACATTCTTCAAGACGCAACATAAAATCAGCGCATTTTTACTGATTAGCGCATATATTAGAGATTGTGATTATTTAAGTCTAAAAACAGTATGCCGGCTATAAAAAATCTTTTCGCTATAATTTTAATCAACAGATACACGAACTGCACACACGGAAAAGTCTGACGCAACGAAGTTATCAACAATACTTATCCACAGTCAGTGCACAAACTGTGGATAAATCGAAATTCAAATTCTTTTCCTATAGGCAAACCATTTCTTTTTAGCGCATACGTTTCGCGCCACCTCAATGAATTTCTCAGTCAAAGAGCGCAAACTTTAACCATATAGCACATAAGAGGCGCTGATGGTACAATGTCAGCAATAACATAAAATTTTTATGCGCTTCCTCGTGCCTTTCTAATAAATTGAACTTGCGTTTTAAAACAAAAGCTATTTTCCGAGCGCAAAATTTATTGGAGTGCGCCACCTGTCTGAGCCAAACGGAATACAACACAAATAATTGAATTCGAAACGGAATACAGAGCCCGTTCAAACCTGCGCCGCTTCCGAATCGGTTCGGTTCATTTATATACTGTGCCATCCAAATTCGGCGATCATAAAGAAAAATACGCATATTGACGCAAATTTTCTCCCTTTTGTCGATACGCATAATAAAATGCAAGGTATATTATTTCTGCGCTTCGGCAATACTTCTCCCGCAAAAAAGCTATCGGAGAAAGCCATGGAGTATTCATTTAATGTATTTAATAAACTTGCACCCACAGGAATTGTAATGGCGCTTGAGCAAATCGTAAAAAACCCGCATCCGCCCGTGTTCCTGTGTATCGGGAGCGATTTAGCCATCGGTGACAGCCTCGGCCCGATCTGCGGCACCATGCTCGCCGAAAAAAAAGAGCAAGGAATTTTCGTATACGGTACGCTGCGTCAGACCGTAACCGCCAAAGAAGTCCGCTATCTGAATGAGTTTTTGCGCGACACCCATCCTTTAAGCCCCATAATTGCCGTTGACGCGGCCGTAGGGGATGCCGGCGATATAGGACTCATAAAAGTAACTTCTAACGGAATACGGCCCGGTTTGGGGGCAAATAAGCGATTGGGCAAAGTCGGTGATGCAGGCATAATGGGGATCGTCGCCGAAAAATCGGTCTTTAACTATTCACTCCTCAATTTAACGCGCCTGCATCTGGTCTACAAGATGGCTTCGCTCATCTCCGACGCATTGTGCGACTATTCGGCAAAGTATCCGCAAACAAAAAGAGCTGTTTGACCGCGACGCGGGAAAAATATCACAATCACGCTGTTTTGCATTATTTTTGATCTGTTTTTACATTATTTTTTGCATTTTTTCGTACTATTTTCGTATAATCGCGATTTAGTAAGCCCTTAAAAAATCGCAGAAAGAAAATTATTCCCGCTGATTCAATCTAAGGCTCGCTCCTTAAATGCTCGGCTTTTACGGCGATACAAGGTTTCAATAAAAACAGCGATCGCGCAGCCGGCTTTTGCCGCAGCGACACGGAAAAATGTTTGCGCATTAGTCTATCGGCGGCAGCTTTTTTAAGCAAATCCAGCTCGTTTGCGCAACCGACGAAGGCTTAAGTCTTTTTGTAGGGGAACCGCGCATATTCCCGATTTTCATCGTTTTTTCGGCCTCCGCGCAAGCATTCCCAAAAATAGCGTTTTGCAAATATTTAAGCAATTTATAACAAAAAAGAGGGTTTTTTACACAAAAAACCCTCTTTTTTGCAAGATTTTAGAAAAAATAGCATTTCTCTTAAAACCGAACGGACTGCAAACAATTATCCTCTGAAAACAGGAAAATACCGACAAAAACGCCTTCATTCGTTGCAAAATTATCACACATCGAATTTACAACCCGGATGGTCTGACAAAATTTCAGGCAATCAATCAAAAAATTGTGAAAATACCAGAAAGCCGCACAAAAAGGGGCAAAAATGGCGCATTTTTATAAAATTTCCTGCATTTTCAGCAAATCAACAGGTTTTTCGGCGAATATTAAGCGGCCAAAATCGCATTGCATCGGTATGCCCAACCGCGCAAAAAAAGCAGAAAACAACGCCTCGGAACCATCTTCCAAGCACCAAACAGGCAATTGCACTTTAACGGCACAACAACGAGCATCAAATACTGCATAGGCTCCTTGAAAAACCGATCCCAATATAAATCAAAATATCAATAAAACAATTTGTAGTATTATAAACGAATTACCGCAATAAAGACAGCCGATAAACTCAAAAAATCAACGAAACCAAGCATTTTTATGCGAAAAATATAAAAATTCTTCTTTACGATGATTTCTTATATTTTGTACCGAGATCCGCAAATGCAAATAGAAAATCCTTGAATTTGTCGATAAAAATGTTTTATCGCTGCGATCGAACGTGTGTTTGCGCGGTTTTATGCTTTTTGACTTATCCGCCCTATTATGTTTTGACTTTTTTATCGAAAACAGCATCGCTGTGAACAAAGATTTCCTGCACGCTCTGCAAAACCACGCACGGCAAACTGACGGTATATTTGCAAACTCACTCTTCCTTCGCATAAAAAAGCGGAACTTCTGGGGCAACGATAATGCGGCGCTCTTTTCGGTTTCGCTTAAATACTTAAATAATACATAAACAAAAAATTTGACGCAATTTTGCGGAAAATCGTCAAAAATTTTTCAATTTTTCGTCATTTTTTATAAAAATATCACTTTTAACTTCAACTCTTCCGCTTTTGTTTCGTATTAAATATTTTGTTTTTACATATTTCAAAAAATTGAACAAAAAAAGCGGCTTTTTGCCGCTTTTATCGTTTAAAGGCGGCTTTTTTTCAGCAAATATCCCCGCACGGCTACCGTGCGGGGCGCATCTTCCTGTGCTGTATTTCGTTTGGTGGTCTATATAGCAAAAAAGTTGTGTTCAAAAAATCAAAAAACCGCTCGATGTGGCGACGGGGCGATGAAACTTATGCTTTTTTCCGCTCGATGGCCGAGCCGCAGTAGGGGCATTTCAAGTCGTCGCCCGCCTTATAAGAAAATTTTGCGCCGCAGTAGGGGCAGGTTTCCGCGTGTTCTCTCTCGCGCAGGGCTCTGTTTTCATTGAGCACCAACCCGTCCGCCTCCCGCTTGTAGCCGACGAGATAGCGCTTATTGAAACAGACATCGATGCGGTTGCGCACTTCCTTTTCGGAGAGGCCGAGCTGAGCGGCGAGTTCGCGCACTTCGTAGATGTTTTCCTCCTCCACGGCCTGCACGAGCCGCAAAAGCGACCGTTTGTTGCCGTAAGATACCCATGCGATCGGGCAGCCGTAAAACCCCGTTACCATCAGCGCGATCCCGATCGCCCATACAGGCACGAGCCCGAATCCGAGCCCCACGCCGAGCATAGCGCCCCCGATCGGCAGGCAAAATGTCAAAATCAATGAAAGCGTAAGCGCAGATCGCAGCGCTTTTCGAATAGGTTCCATCCTATCTTCCTCCTCAAGATCTCTCTTTATCAGTATAGGCGAAAATCCTTCGCCTGTCAACCGTTTGAAAAAATATGCCGGATTCTCCGTATTTTCGGCTCTGCGCAGAGTTTTCGCGCGAACTGTTGACTTTTTTTCGCGCGTGTGATACTATTTTATCCGAGCAAGTGTTTTTTTCGCTTGTTATAACTGATAAGGAAGGTTTTTTCGTATGGCACTCTTAAAGGTCATCGAGTGGACGGACAATTCCTCCGACACCATTGTTTACAAAATCGACATGAAGGGAAACCAAATCAACCGCGGATCTGCGCTGACCGTGCGCGACAGCCAGGTCGCCATTTTCTGCGATAAGGGGCGCATGGCAGACGTGTTTTTGCCCGGTTTTTATAAGCTGGATACCGACAGCCTGCCCATCATCACCAAATTGCTTTCCTGGAAATACGGGTTTGAAACGCCGTATAAATCGGATGTATATTTCGTCAACACCAAGCAATTCACCGGTCAAAAATGGGGAACTTCGAATCCCATCATGATCCGCGACGCCGATTACGGCGCCGTGCGCGTGCGCGGGTTCGGCACCTATTCTTTCCGCGTAAAGGACGCTTTCGTCTTCATGCAGGAACTTTCGGGCACGCATTCCTCGTTCAGCACGCGCGATATCACCGATTATATCCGCAGTATGCTCGTCATGGGCATTTCCGATGCCATCGGGGAGAGCGGCATTCCCGTCCTCGATATGGCGGCCAACCTCATGGAATTGAGTGCGGGCGTGAAAAAATCCCTCGGTTCCCGTTTTGAAGCGATGGGATTGGAACTGTGCGCCTTCAACTTTGAAAGTTTTTCGCTCCCGCCCGAACTCGAAAAGGCGCTCGACGAAAGCACGCGCCTGGGCATGATGCGAAAAAATATCGACGTATACACCCGGCTCGCGCAGGCCGACGCGCTCAAAGAGGCTGCAAAAAACCCCGGCGCGGCGGGCGGAACGATGGGCGCGGGCCTCGGCCTCGGCATGGGCGTGCAGATGGGGCAAATGTTCGCGAATATGAACCAGCCTTTGGCGGGCGCTGCGCACGACAACGGGGCTCCGCAGGGCAAGGGCGCATTCTGCACCAAATGCGGCGCCAAGATCCCCGCAAAGGCGAAATTCTGCCCCGAATGCGGTTCGCCCGTCGCCAATTCCTGCCCGAAATGCGGCGCAAACGTGCCGTCGAACGCCAAATTCTGCCCCGAATGCGGCGAAAAGATCCGCTAAACTGCGGAAAGGAGTGAATGTATGATCATCGCGATTTCCGTCGTATCCGTGCTCGCGGGTTTGTTTTTGATCGCCGCCGTCGCTTTTGCCGTTTTATACTTCCGCGAAAAGGAAAAAACTACCGGAGGCGACCGCTATGCGGACGGCGTAAAGGTCATCGGCGGCGTGCGCTATTCCAAAGATGCAGCCATCTTTGAAGACGGCCGCGGCAACATCACCCTGCGGCAGGGAGATTTCGTGCTCGAACAGGGCAAAACGTACACCGCGCAAAAGGGCGGGGCACTGCTCGCGGGCACCTATACCGTTTTGGCGGCCAGCGGCGAAGATTCACCCATCAAACTGCGCGTCGGCGGGCTCGTGCGCGATTTCCGCCACGGCGACTCGCTCGTGCTTGCAGACGGGGAAAGCGTTTGCGCCGTTTCGCGCACCGCGATTTTGCGCTGAAAAGCGACACTTTTTCTTAAAAATTGCCGCACGTGTTTCGATTTTTTGATAAAAAACGCCTTTTTTTGGCGTTTTATCCCAAATAAGGAGGAAAAATCCATGAGCAAAAAAATGTTCGTCCGCCTGCTGGTCGGCCTTGCCTTTTTGGCGGCGGCGGTACTCTTTCTGTTATCCGAACTCATGCCCGATACGTTCGGCGGGTTCAACCTCGCCTGGGCGGGGCTCATCTTTTCGGGGGTGAGCGGGCTGGCGTTTCTCTTTTCCGCTCTCGGCACAAAAAATTCGGTCACGCTCAAAAAGCTGAATCTGCTGTTGAGCGCGGCGCTGCTGGTCGTTGCGGTGCTTTGCCTCGTTTTTGCGCTCGCCCTGCCCGATAACCTCGTGCTGCCCATCATTTTGGTCGTTTTGGCAGCTGTTTTGGTGCTCGGTATCTTGATCACGGGCGGCAAAAAATGGGACGAAGGGGATAACCACAAAGTCGGGTATAAAAACTATTACCAACGCAAGGCGGAAGAGGAAAAGCAAAAACAAAACGACGAAGAAAATAAGTAAATTAGCCAAAAATGCGCGGTTTTTGCGTATTTTTCCCCCGTTTTTAGCGAATTTTTTGCAACTTTTGCAAAAACGTATTTTGTGCGTTTTTGCGTATAACAGAGAGGCACCGCGCCCTTATCGGGGCGCGGTGCCTCCTTTTTATCTTATTTTCGGCATATAAACCCGCACAATAGGGTGAGCCGCCGTTAAATCAAATTCGCATAAAAATAGACGTGCGGGCGCTTTGTGCGCTCGTCGGCAAATTCCCGCCGCTCCAATTCAGAAATGCCTTTTTCATGTTTATTTCTCCGTCGCGTTCTCCGCGCTCTCTGCCGCAAGGGAGGGGATTTCTGTCTGTGTTTCTGTCTGTGAACCCTGTGCGGAGGCAGCTTCCTGTGCGGCGCTCAACGCGGCGACTTCTGCCTGCGCGCCGCCTTTCGCAGATTCTGCAATGCTCTGCTCGGCGGCCGCCATCCGCTTAAATTCCTTTCTGCGCGCGAAGAACAGGCACACCGCGTGTGCGCAAATGGTAACGAGCCAACTGATGGGGTAGGAGAGGTACAGGTTGAACAGCGTGCGGTTTGCGGCAAAAAAGGTGAATATATACACGATGCGCAGGCCGCACACGCCGACGATGGAAACGAGCATGGGCAAAACCGAATGCCCGATGCCGCGCATATTCCCCACGAGCACTTCCATGATGCCGCACAGGCAATAGGTGGTGCAAATGACGCTCATGCGCTCCAAACCGAGCCGTATCACGTCGTCAGACTTGGTATAGATGGAAAGGAAAAACGTGCCCGCCAAATACGCCGTAAACCCCACGGCGAGGCCGATCGCCGTTACGATGAGCAGGCTGTCGATGAGCACGGCGTCGATATTTTTTCGTATGCGTGCGCCGTAATTTTGCCCCGTAAAGGTCAAACACGCCTGCGAAACGGCGTTCATGCAGGTATATACGAACCCTTCGATATTCGCCGCGTCTGCATTTGCCGTGATCGCCGTTTCCCCGAACGAATTGATGGAGGATTGTATCACCACGTTGGAGAGGGAAAAAATGCACCCCTGTACGCCAGCTGGCAGGCCGATGCGCAGGATATCGCCCAGCGCGTCTTTATACAGCCGCAGGCGGCGCAGGCTCACTTTGCAATGCCCCTTGGTCCGCATCAGGCGCACGAGCACGAGAGCGGCGGAAATCGCCTGCGCAATAATGGTTCCGAGCGCTACGCCCGCCACGTCCATTTGGCAGACGACGACAAAAAAGATATTCAGCCCCACGTTGGCGATCCCCGCCGCGCACAGGATAAAGAGGGGCGTTTTCGAATCCCCGCGCGCGCGACAGAGGGAGGAACCGAAGTTATACAGCAAATTGAAGGGCAGCCCCGCAAAATATATCTGCAAATACAGCGTGGAGAGGGGCAAAACGCTGTCCTGCGGCACCTTCATCAACAGGAGCAGGTTTCGCGCCATGAGCACCCCGAAAACGCCCAAAACGACGCCTCCCAACACGCTGAGCAAGATCGCCGTATGCACAACGCGGTCAAGCCGCTGCTCGTTTTTGGCGCCGATCCACCGCGCCGCCGCCGTGCACGAACCGACCGAAAGCCCCAAAAACAGGTTGATGATAAGGTTTATGAGCGAACTCGTGGAGCCGACCGCTCCCGCCGAAATATCGCTCGCAAAGCGCCCCAAAACGATGATATCGGAGGCGTTGTATAACAGCTGCAATATCCCCGTCGCCATAATCGGCAGGGAAAAGAGAAAAATTTTGCCCAAAAGAGGGCGGGAACACATATCGGGTTCCCGCTTTTGCCTGCTATTCGCTCGCATAAAACAAACCCTGCTAAAAAACTTTTTGTACTGCGCGCGGCGCCTTTGCCGCGCCTTTTTTTAGCTATCGTATTATACTACCGCAGGGGCATAAAGTCAAAGAAAAACCGCACGGAAAATTGCAAAACTCCGTACAATTTTCCGCGCGGCCGCTCCGTTTTTATCGAATATCTATCTTAATACTTTTGCTTGCGCAATTTTCCGTCTTTTTTGTGGATGGATATGCTGCCGTCTTGGTTTTCCGCCAACTTTTTCGCATAGGCGATCGCCTCCGCCTGTGTGGAAAACAGCTTTATCGCCTTTTCGCCGCCCGCGAATTTCACTTGCCACTTTCCGTCGGGGCGCTTTGCCACATGGTAATTGCGCGCGGCGCTCTTTTCCTTTTCCGCTTTGGCGGGAACCTCTTCCTGCACTTTTTCCGCATCGGCGGGCATATTTTTCTCTTTTGCCATATCCTTATTTTCTCCTTTTTTCTTTGATTATAGCACAGACTTTACGCCGTTGCAATATCTGATGCGTATTTTGCGGAAAAGTTCACAAAATTATCGCGTTTTACCTGCCGAAAACCAAGCGCAGCGCGTGGAGAAATCTCTGTACCTTTATTGTCCTTATCTTTTAATCGCCTGCGCCAAAAAAGCACGGCGATAACAACTTTTATCAAGAGATTTCTCGGCTGCGCGCGGCTGCGCCTTTCACTCCGTTCGGCTCTCGCCGCGCTCCGCTCGAAATGACAAGTACGTTTACCTCTCGCGCCCGATGAGATAATCGGCCGTGTACCCAAATTTACAAACGAAATAATTTATCTATTGTTTTTTTCCGACTTCATGGCCGATCAAGTCGTCCACGGATATACCATAAAAGTCTGCAAGCTGTACGCAAAAATCAACATTTGGTATAACTTTATTTGCTTCCCAGCGGCTGATATTTTCCTGACTTATTCCCGTCGCTTTCGATAGTCCCACTTGTGAAAACCCGCTCACTTCTCTATGATATTTCAAAGCTTCTCCGTAATTTATCATACTTTCCCTCCATTTTAATGCGAGTATATACAAACTTGTATAAATTTGCTTGACATATACAAAATTGTATAGTAAAATGAATGCACATTTGTATAAGGAGGTGTTCTATGAGCATTGCGGAATTGGCGGCGCTGGTGCTTGCCGCCGTGCGCGAAGAAGTGATCGCCGTATGCGAAGCGGCAGGAGACAGCATAACCCTTCGCTTTAACGACGGAACAATGCGCACCGTTAAAATCAGTTAAACATATCCGCAAAAGAAAAACTTACCGAAATGCGAAAGATGAATTTTTTTGATAAAAAAAGAAAGGAATAGCGCTTTGCTATGCCTTTCTCGGTATTTTACTATGAAAAATGAAATTGTTTTGCAATGGTTGGATATTATCCGCGGCTGCGTCGGCGCTCTGCCGGAGGGGTATGTCAAGTCTTTGCTGCGAACTATCTTCGGCTCCGCGCAAAATACATAAAACAGGGGAGAGCCCGCCGCAGAGCGGGCCCTCCCTTTTCCTTATCCGCCTTTTGCGGGGCGGCTTTTAATTTGGTTTATTCTTCCGTCTTTCCGTCGTCGGCAGGGGATTCGGCGGGTTTGTTCGCCATATCGTTGCTGTTGCCGAGGAAGGTGCCGAAGTACGGCTGCCGTTTGGAGCGGGGGAGCCCCGATGCGCGCGGCCTGTCTTCACGCGGCCCGCGGCGGTCGCGGTTGTATCCGCTGCGGCGCTCGTCTCTGCCCGCGTCGTCGCCGCGCTCGTCGCGCCGCCTGTCGCGGTTGAATCCTCCGCGGCGGTCGCCGTTTCTGTCGCCATAGCGGGGTTTTGCGCTGCGGCGGTCGTAACGGTCGCTGCCGGGGCGCAGATTGTTGGGGATGACCACGATATAGCGGTTGGGTTCCTTTCCTTCGCTCGCCGTTTTTACCTCCGTGCTGTCGGCAAGGGCGGCATGGATGATGCGGCGCTCATAGGGCGTCATCGGCTCGATGGAAACCTTTCTGCCCGTGCGCACGGCCTTTTCCGCCAGCTTATTTGCGAGGCGTTTGAGCGTTTCTTCCCTCTTTTCGCGGTAGTTTTCGCAGTCTACGACCACGCGCTTATATTCTTCGCGCCCGATATTCGCCACCGCGCCCGCGAGCACTTGCAGGGCATCGAGGAACTCGCCCCTGTGCCCGATGATCGCATAGCTGTTGGAGGTAACAACGTTGATCTTCGTGTTTTCTTCGCCCTCTTCCAATTCGGTGGTCGCCGTAATGTTCAAAAGCTCGAACATTCCTTCCAAGAACTCTACGGCCCTCTCGCCGTCCGTCCTCTTTTTGCCGATCTTGACGCGCGCCTTGATCCCTTTGGTAAAGAGCCCTCCCTTTTTGCCTTCTTCCAACACCTCGATGTCTGCTTCTTCGCGCGTGAGTCCGAGCGCTTTCAGTCCCTCATCCACCGCCTCGTCGACCGTTTTTCCGGTGAACTCGTATTCCGTCATTTTTTCTTTCCTCCGCTTTTTCCGTCGGCCTCCTTGCGTGCGGCCTGCGGTATTCTCTTATTATATTTTTCCTGTATTTCCTGCTCCTCGATCTTCTTGAATTTGCGATCGATAAAGAAATTGGTCAAAACCGTGCTCAAAATGCTGAAAATGTTGCCCGTTATCATGTAGATACTGAACGCCGCGCTGTAAAAGAACGAGAATATACCGAAGATGATCGGCATGATGATGAGCATCACTTTCTGCGTCTTTGCGCCGCGCCCGTCCGCCGTCTGCAGATCGTTCTGCGCCTTTTGGCTCTTGGATATGATAAACTGCGACAGGAACATCGTTCCGATGGATATCACGATGAGAATGTAATACCCGTTCGCGGCACCTTTCTGTTCGGAAAGATTATAGGTGATCTCGTTGTACAGCGATTCGTTGTTCAGTTCCGATTCGTACTGTACGGGGTGCTGGTACGAAGTATCGGGCAGCCAAATGTTTTTTACCCACAAAAATCCCATGCGATATTCGTCGTACGCCGCTTCCGCCGCGTTGCGCCCGACCTGCTGTACCGCGGTAAGTGCTATAAAATCGTCGTTTGCCGCGGCATTGTCCGCGTTATCTTCGCGTACCTGCGAAACGATCGCCTGGATCGCCTCGTCGGTGCTGTTCAACACCGACGCCGTCTGCACGCTGTACTCGTTGGCAACGGTAACGCTTTCGCCCTTCCAATCAATCGCCTGTATTTCCGCTTCAGTCAGCTGTTTGTCCGAAACGTACGTTCTCTCCACGCGCACGGAAACGAGGGCATTTTCCTCCGTAAAGGTTTCCACCAGCGTATACTGCCAACGCCCGTTCCCGATATCCTGCGCCGTTACCGATGATTTCTCTCCTTCTCCGTCGTTTTGGAAAGTTTCGGGCGTATATTCCAAGATCGCCGCGTTGTATGCCGCCGTCATTTGGCGGTACACGTCGACGTTGGTATACTGCGAATAGCTGGAAAACGCGCCGAGCACGACCATGAAGATGACCAGCGTCACGATCATGGGCAGGCAGGCGCCGAACATGGAATAGCCGTTCTTTTTGTACAGTTCCATCATCTTCTGGTTATACGCCGTCTGATCGTTTTGGTACTGTTTCTGCAATTTTTCCAACTGCGGGCGCATTTTTTCCATTTTCAGGTTGTTTTTGCGCATTTTCGCCTTGGAATAAATGTCCAGCGGCAGGGTGATCAATTTGAGTACCAACGTAAACAGAATGATACCCAGCCCCACGTTTCCGGCAATGCCGATGATCCATTGGATGACGCGGCCTATCCAATTCAGCCCCTCTCCGAAATTGCTCGAAAAGAGGGTTATAATGTTATCCGCCAATAAATTGAACATTCTTTAATCCTAAAATTGATTTTTTTGCCGCAGGCGGTCAATAGAGCCAGCGCACCTTAAAGTAATTTTCGGGCACGGGATCGTAGCCGCCCTTGGAAAAGGGGTTGCAACGCAAAATCCGCCAGCTTCCGAGCAGTATCCCCACGATCACGCCGTGGTTGTTGATCGCCTCCAACATATACTGCGAACAGGTAGGGCGGTACAGGCAGGTTTTTTTGGAAAAATATTTCTGATAGAACACGATCAGGTGCATCAGAAACATCTTGATATACGGTTTGAACACGGTACGGCGCAGCCAACGGTACGCCGCATATATCTCCTGCAGCGTCATCGGAGCACGCCTTCCCTTTTGAGCGCGGAAACGAGGCTCTTTTCAAACGCGGCGAGCGAATAGTTTTCCGCCTGTTTCGGTATCAGAATAAACGCATACTTGCCGCCGATGCGCGGGCACACCGACCGGAACGCCTCGCGCAGCAGCCGCTTGATGCGGTTGCGCCGCACGCTTTTGCCGTGCTTTTTGCTCACCGCCACGCCCATCGTCAGCTTGTCCGCGGGCATATAGAGTATAATTAAAGCAGGGGAAAAACATTTTTTTCCCCTTGTAAACAACCTTTGAAAATCGTTATTCTTTTTTAACCGTGCGTATAACACCTTGGCGCTTTTGCCTCGCTTTTCGCTCCGTTTAAGCGGAGATCTTCTTTCTGCCCTTGTCTCTCCTTCTCTTGAGCGTCTTTCTCCCGCCCTGCGTCTTCATCCTCTTGCGGAATCCGTGTACTTTACTTCTTTGCCTCTTTTTCGGCTGATACGTTCTTTTCATTGCAGGTATATTCTCCTATTCTAAATTATTATCTCGTTTCATTATACATAAAAAATCGTTTGCCTGTCAACCGTTTTTATGCCGTTGTGCGCACGGGAAGTATCAAATACAGGTAAGAATCCCCCTCCACGGGCGTAACAACGCAGGGCGCCACCGCCCCGTTGAACCCGATGCGCACCTTTTCGTCTGCGATCGCCCCCAAACATTCGCTCACATATTTGCAGTTGAGCGCGATCTTCACGTCCTTTCCTTCCAGCATGACTTTCAGGCTCTCGTCTACCCGCCCGATCGCCGTGATGGAGGAAACGTTCATGCCCTCCTCGCGGATATCGAAGGTTATAACGCTGTTCTTGTCCGTGCGCGCCATCACCGCCGCGCGCTCCACGCTCTCGTCCAATTCTTCCTTTTCCGCCACGATCTCGCTGGTGAACTCGCGCGGAACGATGTTGTTCACGTTCACGAAGTCCCCCTCATACAGGCGGCTGGTGAGTACGGTGTCGTTCACGCTCACCAGCAGCATATTTTTCTGCACGTATACGGTGATCGGCTCCTCGTCCGCGCCGAGCATGCGCCCGATCTCGTTGAGCGTCCTTCCCGGACAGATAATGTTGATATTTCCGCTCATGGAGAGGATATTTTTGCGGCAGACCGCCATGCGGTAGCCGTCCAGCGCGGTAAACGAAATGCGCCCGTCTTCGCACGTTTTGACCAAGCAGCCCTTCAAAACGGGGCGCGAATCGTCCTGCGCGCAGCAAAACGTCGTCTTTGCGATGAGTTCCTTGAGATCCTTCGCCAAGATCTCCACGCGGTTCTCGTTCACGCTCAGATCGATGGCGGGAAAATCCTCCGCGCTCAAAACTTGCAGGGAGCTCTCCGATTCCCCGTAGTTGATATTCAGCTTTTCGTTCTCGGTCGCCAGCGTTATCTGGCAGTTTTCCAATTTTTTGATGAAGTCGGAAAAATATTTCCCCGGCACGCAAACGGCGCCCCCTTCGAGCACTTCAGCGCGTATCTTCTTTTCGATGGCGATCTCCCCGTCGGTGGCGATCAGCTCCACGACGTCGTTGTCCGCAGAGATCTTGATGCATTCCAAAATAGGGTTGGTCGTCTTGGTGCTGCACGCCTTTACGACCTTCATAACCGCGTCCGAAAGTTCGATACCTTCACAGATGATTTTCATTCTCTTCCTCCCGTGCTTCCGTTCGTAGTTGAGCGGAAAGACGATCTGTTTAAGACAGATCATATATAAATATTATTTTTTATTATTCGGATGTATTTAATAATAAGCTGCGTGCAAATGTGGATAACCTTTGCCGCGCCGCGCAAATATGTATTCATTATATAGAAAAAGGGAAGAAAAAGCAAGTTATTCGCGGGTATATCGCTGTGGATAAACTTCGATTTTTTTGTTGAAAAAATTGTTGAGAGAAAGTAGATTTGTGGATCCGCCCTGTGGAAAAGAAAGGTAAAATTTTTTCTCCGGAAGGGAAAAACGGAAAAATTTTCCGCCTTTTCCACAAAAACACAGGAGTTATCCACAGCTATCAACCAAATACACAGCTAAGAATTCCGTATTTTTTTCTGCGGCGGAGTAGATTTTTCCGCGTGCATATGTTATAATAAAAACATGACGGAATATGAAAGGCTGATACGGGAGGGCGAAACGGGCGAAAAGTTTTCCGCCTTTTATGCGCTCCTGAGCGAATACAACCAAAAAGTAAACTTAACGCGCATCGTCGGGCGGGAGGATTGTTACAGAAAGCATTTTTTGGACAGTCTTTTGGGAGAAAAGTTTTTTCCGCAGGGGGAGGCCTGCCTCGAAGTGGGTTCGGGCGGTGGGTTTCCTTCCGTTCCGCTCATGATCGCCCGCCCCGATCTTTCCTTCGTGTTGGTCGAATCGGTGGGCAAAAAGTGCGCGTTTTTGGAGAGGGCGGCCGCGGAATTGGGGCTCAATGCGGTTGTTTTGAATGCCCGTGCGGAAGAGATCGCGCGCGAGGAGAAATACCGCGAAAAGTTCGGCGTATGCTGCGCGCGCGCCGTCGCCCGGCTCAATACCCTCGCCGAATACTGCGTTCCGTTCGTAAAAAAGGGCGGATATTTCGTCGCGTATAAGGGAAACGCCGCGGAGGAGATCGAAGAGGCGCAAAACGCCTTCCGCATCCTCGGCGTGCGGCTGATGGCGGCGGAACAGTACGAACTTCCCGAAGAGGCGGGGGCGCGCACCGTTATAGCGGCGATAAAGGAAAAAAATACGCCCGCACAATATCCGCGCGGCAGGGGAAAAGAGAGGAGCAAACCGCTATGAACGCCTGCGCCGTAACGGGGCACCGCGTCCTCGGAAAAAATTTTTCCGCTGCAAAGCTGGAAAAGGCGCTGCGTTCGCTCGCCGCGGAGGGCATCGATACCTTTTACTGCGGCATGGCGCTGGGGTTCGACGCGCTTTGCTGCGAAACGCTCGCGCGGCTGAAAGGGGAATTTCCCATCAAGATCGTCGCGTGCATCCCCTGCGCCGACCAAAGCGCGCGCTACAACGCGCGCGAAAAGCGCCGTTATGAACAACTGCTCTCCGTTTGCGACGAAAAGATCGTTCTGCACGAGCGCTACGAACAGGGGTGTATGTTCGAGCGGAACCGCTACATGGTCGATCGGTGCAGCGTTCTGCTCGCCTATCTCGAAAACGACCGCGGCGGCACGTTTTATACGGTAAATTACGCAAAAAAAAGGGAAAAACGCATTATTTTCCTCTGAAAACGATACAAATAATAAAAACGGGAGAAAGAAAGATGGAATGGTTTAAAGATTTCGGCGCGCTCGAATGGACGTATTTCGTCATCGCCTGCGTGGGAACGGTATTGCTGATCGTGCAGGTCATCCTGATGCTGATCGGCGCGGGAGACGGCGGGCCGGATTTCGATACGGATACCGACGGCGACGGCGCTTTCGATTCGCATACGGATACGGGGCTGTCCCTTTTTTCGGTCAAGGGCCTGACGGCATTCTTTGCCATCGGCGGTTGGACGGGATTGGTCATGCTCACCTCTTTGGTCAGCCCGGCGATCTCGATCCCCGTCTCTGTCGTCGCGGGATTGGCGGCGTATATCATCGTCTGGTTCGCCATCCGCATGATGCTCCGTTTGCAGGAAGACGGCACCGCAAATTACGGCTCTGCCGTGGGCAAAACCGCCACCGTTTACGTTTCCGTGCCGCCCGCACGTTCGGGCCGCGGCAAAATAACCCTCGTTTTGCAGGGGCGCTATACCGA
>ERZ1643247.959-NODE-959-length-30149-cov-9.053067_pt1 | contig 30149 bp, 30 predicted proteins | sample MGYA00579264_ERZ1643247 | MGnify/ENA primary metagenome ERZ1643247 (study PRJEB29033, sample SAMEA4952262) | chicken gut metagenome | biome: Broiler Chicken; feature: Gastrointestinal Tract; material: Caecum | place: Ireland | collected 2018 | study: Broiler... | reverse complement strand
TAACATACTCTGGCTGAAAAGCAGGGATTTCTAAAATTTATTCTTTACCGCTGCAACTCTTGTGAAATGCTTGTAATTAAGGTGAAAAAGGAGTATACTTAATTAGCTATTATGGACTTTTGGAGGAGTTAGTCATGACCGGCAAAAATGAGTTGCTTGAAAGAATTGAGGAGCGGTATGACGGGATGAGCAAGAGCCAGAAGAAACTGGCGGACTATATACGGTCTTCTTATGAGAAGGCTGTTTTCATGACTGCGGCCAGACTGGGTGATGTGGTCGGTGTCAGTGAGTCTACAGTTGTACGTTTTGCGTCCGGTCTTGGGTACAAGGGCTATCCGCAGTTTCAGAAAGCGCTTGAGGAGCTTGTGAGCAACCGTCTGAATTTTATTCAGAGGATGGAGGTTACTTACGGGCGGATCAGCCAGTCTGAGATTCTGATGAGTGTGCTCCAGTCGGATATAGAGAAGATTAAGCTGACGATGGAGCATATTGATCAGAATGCCTTTGAGACGGCGGTCGATACGATTTTAAATGCCAGGAAAATCTACATTGTGGGCATACGAAGCTGTGCCACACTTGCAAATTTTCTTGGCTTTTATCTGAATCTGATCCGGGACAATGTGGTCAGTGTGGACACGAACAGTTCCAGTGAGATTTTTGAGCAGATTATCCGGATTACGGAGGAGGATGTGATCATCGGTATCAGCTTCCCGAGATACTCCATGAGAACGTTAAAGGCTCTGGAATTTGCGAACAACCGGGGGGCAAAGATCATCACACTGACGGACAGCGTTCACTCACCGATGAATCTTTATTCGTCCTGCAGTCTGATCGCGCGCAGCGATATGGCTTCGATTGTGGATTCGCTTGTGGCGCCGCTGAGTGTGATTAATGCGCTGGTGGTTGCACTCTGCATGAAAAAGCAGGACGAGGTTGTGGACACGCTGGGGACACTGGAACAGATCTGGGATGAGTATCAGGTTTACTCAAGCGATGAACTGCATCCGGTCAGTGATAAAATACCACTTCATTTTCCGGACCAGAAGAAAGTGAATGATCAGAGGAGAAGGGAATGGGAAAAACAGTAGTAATCGGAGGAGGCGCGGCAGGAATGATGGCCGCCATCTTCGCAGCAAGAAATGGAAACCAGGTAGAATTATTTGAGAAAAATGAAAAACTGGGTAAAAAGATCTATATTACCGGAAAGGGAAGGTGCAATCTGACAAATTCCTGTGATATGGAAGAGCTTCTGGATTCTGTGGTTACAAATAAAAAGTTCCTTTACAGCAGTTTTTACGGATTTACAAACGAAGAGACCATGGAGTTTTTCAGCGAAATCGGACTGAAGATGAAAACAGAGCGGGGAAACAGGGTGTTTCCGGAGTCCGATCATTCTTCTGATGTCATCCGTGTACTGGGAGATGAATTGAAACGCCAGGGAGTTCAGGTACACTTAAACACGAAAGTACAGCAGATCGGAACAAAAGACGGGGCGTTTGCCTGCCTGTACCTTGCGGACGGGACGGAAGTACAGGCAGATACATGTATTATCGCCACAGGAGGAAACTCCTACCAGACGACAGGGTCAACAGGAGACGGTTACCGGTTTGCAAAAACCCTTGGACATACCGTAACCAGCATCCGTCCGGCGCTGGTGCCGATGGAGACGAAGGAATCTTTTGTGAAAGATCTTCAGGGCCTTTCTCTTAAGAATACGGCAATTACCATCTTGGACGGGGCGAAAGTCCTTTACGAAGATTTTGGTGAAATGCTTTTTACGCACTATGGAGTGAGCGGGCCGATGATATTAAGCGCCAGCTCTTTTGTCGGAAAAATTCTGGAGGAAAGACCGCTGAGACTCCGGATTGATTTGAAGCCGGCGCTTTCCTTTGAACAGCTGGATGCGAGACTTCTGCGGGATTTCGAGGAGAATAAGAACAAGCAGTTTAAAAACGCACTTGCCAGGCTTCTCCCGGCCAAGATGATTCCGGTGGCTGTTGAGCAGAGCCGGATTCATCCGGAAAAGAAGATCCACGAAATCACCAGAGAAGAGAGGCTTGCTTTCGCGGCATTGCTAAAAGGTCTGGAGCTGACCATTACCGGGCTTCGGGATTTCAATGAAGCCATTATTACACAGGGAGGCGTCAATGTCAGGGAGATCAACCCGGCGACGATGGAATCCAGACTGGTAAAACATGTCCATTTTGCGGGAGAGGTTCTGGATCTGGATGCTGTGACAGGCGGATTCAATCTTCAGATTGCATGGTCTACCGGAAATGCGGCGGGTTCCTGTGCTTCTGAGGAATAAGGCACAGTCAGACTGAGAATAAATACAGTATCGGAGGATGAAAATAATGGGTTATCAGATAGCGATTGACGGACCGGCCGGCGCCGGGAAAAGCACCATAGCAAAACTTCTGGCAGAAAGAAAAGGCTTTATTTATGTAGACACCGGGGCAATGTACCGGGGGCTAGCCTGGTATTTTCTGACAAAAGGAATCCGGCCGGACGATGAAGAGGCGGTCACAAAAGCATGTGAAGAGGTGAAAATTGACATTGCCTATGAAAATGGAAAGCAGCAGATTTATGTAAATGATAAAAATATTACAGACCATCTCCGGGAGGAAGCAGTCGGAAATATGGCATCAAAAAGCTCGGCCGTTCCGGCGGTACGCGCCAGACTGCTGGAACTGCAGCGGGATCTGGCAAGGAGAGAAGATGTTGTAATGGACGGCAGAGATATCGGAACAAGTGTTTTGCCGGATGCAGATGTCAAGATATTCCTGACGGCAAGTGTTGACACGAGAGCCGGACGAAGGTACAATGAATTGTTGGGAAAAGGGGAATCCTGCGATTATGCTCAGATCGCAGCAGATATAGAAGAACGTGACAGAAGAGATATGACCAGAGAGATTTCCCCGCTGTGCCGCGCAGAAGACGCAGAGCTGATTGACAGCTCAGAGATGACGATTGAAGAAGTTGTAGAAAAAATAGAATCTTTCTGCCGCGAATCAAGATAAAAAGGAATGAGAACTGACCGGAGAGGAGGAATTACTGTAATAAATTGTAATAACGACGTAAAAAAATAGAAAGGATTGTAACTATTGCTTGAAAATTGCGGAGTGGCTAACGTATAATAGTTGACAAAGCAATAGTATGGAAAGATTGGAGTAGGATAGATGAACCAGTTTGTAGATATTCATTGTCACATTCTGCCGGGGGTGGATGATGGATCCCAGTCTCCGGAAGAAACAAAGGCCATGCTGGAGAAAGCATGGGATGAGGGGATACAGATCATGGTGGCGACCCCTCACTATCACAAGCAGAGAGGGAAAAATGATATCGATCTGATCAAGAAACAGTTGCTCCTGACTCGAAAGCTTGCAAAGGAAGTTCACCCGAAGATGCAGATCTGTCTTGGGATGGAGATTTATTACGGGGAGGATGTCCCGGAGCTTTTAAAGACCGGGAAAGCAGTGAGCATCAGAAAATCCAGATATATCCTGGTGGAGTTTTCGCCGGGAGACGATTTCCAGTATATCCTGAATGCTGTGAGAAAGCTTCAAATGAGCGGCCACACCGTTATTATTGCGCACATTGAGCGTTACAACTGCCTGAGAGAAGATATCTCAAACGTAGAATATCTCAGGGAGATGGGGGCGTATCTCCAGGTGAACGCGGGAAGCATTACAGGAAGTTACGGCAGAAGCGTAAAGAAGTTTCTGCGGGAGGTATTAAAAGCGCATCTTGTCCAGCTGGTAGGGACAGATGCACATGGTCCGGAGAAGCGGTCACCGAAGATGCAGGAGGCATACAAAGAAGTTGTCAAACGTTGCGGTGAAGAGTATGCGGACCAGATCTTCGGGCAAAATGCCAAGAAAGTTCTTCGCAATGAAGAGATTGACGAGTACTAAATGAGAATGAATTAGGAAGGTATAGTGTTTATGGAAGGGACAAACCAGAATGTGAAAGAAAATGATGAGATTACAATAGATCTCACCGAATTGTTTATGACGTTATGGAGCAAGGCACATATTATTATTCTGTCAGGAATCCTGCTGGGGCTTCTGGCATTTGTTGGAACCAAACTTTTTATTACGCCAATGTATACTTCAACAACCCGGTTCTATGTGCTGACCAGAACAACGGACACCGGAAACGTGACATACAATGATCTGCAGACAGGATCACAGCTGACGAAAGACTATGCGGAACTGGTAAAGAGCCGTCCGGTTCTGGAAGAAGTTATTTCTGTTCTGAATCTTGATATGGATACAGAAGAGCTGGCGGATAAGATCACGGTTACCACACCGACAGATACCCGTGTCATGTCCATTAATGTAAGAGACGCCGAACCGAAACAGGCAAGAGATATTGCAGATGCGGTACGCCAGGCGGTAGGAATTCAGATTCAGGATATCATGGATGTTGACTCTGTCAAGACGGTAGAGGAAGCGAACCTGCCGGACAGCCCGAGCAGCCCGAGCGTGATGCGTAATACGCTGATCGTCGCAATTCTCGGAATTCTGATTTCTGCCGGTATTATCATTCTGGTATTTATGCTGGACGATACAGTAAAGACACCGGAAGATGTAGAGACATATCTTGGACTGAATGTTCTTGCGTCCATTCCGGTTTATGACGGGGCAAATGCAAAGAATAAAAAACGTGTAAAAGGGCTCTCGGCCCGGAATTTCCAGAAAAAAACTGCGAAAAAGTAAGGTTTGGGAGGTCTGAAGATGAAAGAAATATCATTAAATTTAAAGAGTATGCAGGATTACAGAATTAATGAATCCTACAAACAGCTTCGTACAAATATTGAATTCTCCGGAGAGGAAAACAAGATCATTGCAATTACAAGCTGTGCTCCAAGTGAAGGAAAGAGTACGGTATCATTATCAACGGCATACTCTCTTGCAGAGGCGGGAAAAAAAGTTCTTTTTATTGACGCGGATCTTAGAAAGTCTGTTCTTGCCGGAAGATATAAGGTGACAGGAGAAATGAAAGGTCTGACCCATTTTCTTTCCGGTCAGGGAGATCTTTCTGAAATTCTCTACAAAACAAACGAAAAAGGCCTGTTTGTCATTTTTGCAGGTCCGGTTCCGCCAAATCCGGCAGAACTCCTTGGAAGCAAAAAGTTTGCCGCACTGTTAAAAGAGGCAAGAAATATTTATGACTATATTATTATCGACACACCTCCGCTTGGAAGTGTTATCGACAGCGCAATCGTGTCCGCAGCATGTGACGCGGCGATTCTTGTTATTTCAGCCAATACGGTCAGCTACAAGTTCGCGCGTTCCGTAAAGGATCAGCTTACCAAGACAGGATGTAATATTCTGGGAGTTGTTCTCAACAAGGTATCCATGAAGCAGAATAAATATTACGGTAAGTATTACGGGAAATATTACGGACATTACGGAAGTGACAATTAATCGATTAGGAGAACGTTAAGATGAGACAAAGGCTATTAACCCTGTGTCTGATAGCAGGCTGTGCGGTGCTGGTAGCCGGTGCGGCCGTTATCACTGCTTCACAGGATAAAACAGCACCGGTCATCACGATCGAAGACAAAGAGAAAGAAATCACCTACAAAGACGGAGACAATTATGAAGAACTCCTCGCTGACGTAACTGCCGAAGACAACCGGGACGGAGATGTGACGGATCAGATTTTTATTGACAAAATTACGGTAGTAAGCGATGGAACCCGCGCAATTGTACAGTATGCGGTAATCGATGAGAGCAATAATGTCGGAACCGAAACACGGATGGTCAATTATGAGGGAACCGGGCAGGCAGAACAAAATGTCAGCCAGCCTGAAGCAGAGGAACCGTCCCAGGAAGAGGAAGCGCAGACAGAGGAAGATACTTCAGAGGAAACTTCAGAGGATGAACAGGCAGCACAGGAACAGGCTTCCGCTGAGGAAACACAGGAGGAAAATACCGGAGAACTGACACCGGACGGGGCAAATCCGGCAATCCGTCTCACGGAGACGTCCAGATCAATCCGTGCAGGAGAATCATTTGACGTCCTTTCCGTGATTGACCAGGTGGTGGATGACCAGGACGATGCGGCGACATTATTCAGAAGAATTCACGCGGACGGAGAGTACAATACATCCGTTCCGGGTACATATACAATTCGCTACTATGTGATGGATACGAACAATAATACATCAAATATTGAAGAGTTTACATTGACTGTACAGTAGGTAAAAGGAGTGATAAAAATGCCGCAGAGAAGAGAGCAGAGGGAACGCAGGAGACGTCAGGGCCGCCGCGGTTCCCGGCATTACGACGAGAAAAAAGGGAGAAATACTCTCGGAAAAGTGATTGCAGTAATTCAGCTTCTGATTTCTGTGATTTTTGTCGGTATCTTATTTAACAGTGGAATGATTCCGATGAAGTATCTGGCAGCAGGGGCTGTTGTGCTTCTGCTGTTGTTCGCCCTCACATTTGGAATGCAGTATATCAGGAACAAAATTCATATTGTGGGGATTGTACTGAGTATTCTGATCAGTGCCGCACTTGCTTTCGGAACCTATTACTTTATGAATATGCATCAGGCAATCAGTAATATCGGAGGAGCTGAGTATAAAACCGACAATATGATCGTTGTGGTCAAAAAGGAAGACAGCGCGGAGTCGATTCTGGATGCGCAGAATTATATTTTCGGAGTTCAGACGGCCGCTGATCAGACAAACAACGAAAAGATGATTACCAAGCTTTCCACACTGATCGGACAGGAGCCGAATGTGTCGGAGTTCAATACTGTTCAGGAGGAAGCACAGGCCCTTCTGGATGGCAGAATTGAGGCGGCTATCTATAATGAGGCATTCAACAGCCTGATTACAGACGAGATTGAAGGATATGAAGATCAGGTTCGTATTCTGTATCAGTATGGAATTGATACAAAACTGGAAAAGGTAGACCAGAGCGTGACAGAACCGTTCAATGTCTATATCAGCGGAATCGACGTATACGGTCCGATTTCCACAAACAGCCGAAGCGATGTGAATATCATCGCAACAGTGAATCCGGAAACACGCCAGGTGCTTCTGACAACAACGCCGCGTGACTACTACGTGACACTTCCGGGAGTTTCCGGAAACCAGCGGGACAAACTGACTCATGCCGGAATTTATGGAGTGGATGTTTCCATGGCAACACTGGAACAGCTTTACAATACCGACATCAATTACTACGCGAGAGTGAACTTTACCTCACTGATTGAAATTGTCGATACACTTGGCGGAGTCGACGTCAATTCCGAGTATGCTTTTGAAGCGGGAGGATATTCTTTCCAGCAGGGTGTGAACCATTTAAACGGGAAACAGGCACTTGCCTTTTCAAGGGAGCGTCACAGCTTTGCTTCCGGTGATAACCAGCGGGGAAAGAATCAGGAAGCCGTGATCACAGCAATTATCAACAAGATGCTGACACCATCCATGCTTACGAAAGCTATGGATATTGTAAAAGAGCTTGACGACTGTGTAGAAACGAATGTATCTATGGATCAGCTCTCAAAACTGATCCAGATGCAGCTCAATTCAGGCGGCAGCTGGAGTATCCTGACCGACAATGCGATCGGAACAGGAGACAGCAATACTTGTTATTCATCCGGAAGCCAGATGCTGTATGTCATGAATCCGAATGAGGTTTCTGTAAACAGCATTTCAAGCAAGATCAACCGGATTTTAGGTGGGGAAAAAATTACACAGTAGAGGGCTGTGGAAATAAAAGAATGAGGAGTAAAGTGTTATGAGGAAATGGATGGCAGATAAGCTGTTTCTGTATCATTGGGTACGTATCTCAATCTTACTGTTTATCTATGATGTAATTGTAATGAATGTGTCTTACGGACTGGCATTATGGCTGAGATTTGACTTCCGCTTCTCGGACATTCCGCCGGAATATCTTTTTACCTGGATCAGGTATATTCCGATTCATACCGTATGTACACTGATTCTGATGTTTGCATTTAAACTGTACCGGAGCATGTGGCGGTTTGCAAGTTTTGACGAACTGTCGAGAACCACAATTGTATGCGCGATTTCCATGGCACTTCATATTGTGGGGACTACCGTGATTTTTCAGAGAATGCCGATTTCGTATTATGTAATGGGGGGGATTCTTCAGTATTTTCTGATTACAGGCATCCGTTTCTCTTACCGGATTTACCGGATGTTTGTCACAAGGACTTCAGCAGCGGCTGTAGAATCCAGAGATGTGAAAAATACGATGATCATCGGTGCCGGAGAGGCCGGCAGGGCAATCATCAGTGAATTTAATAAAAGCGGAGACAAGATGCACACAAGAATCCGCTGTATTATTGACGATAACAAAAACAAAAAGAACCGTTATATCGACGGAATTCCGATTGTCGGAACAAGAGAAGATATTCCTGAGATGGTAAAGAAATATCAGATTCAGAAAATTATCTTTGCAATTCCTGCGATTTCGGCTTCTGAAAAGAAAAATATTCTCGAGATCTGCAAGGAGACGGGATGTGAAATGCAGATCGTTCCGGCTGTCTATCAGCTGGTTAACGGCGAAGTAAAAGTAAGTTCGATCCGTCCGGTAGAGATCGAAGAGCTTCTCGGACGGGAAAGCATCCGGATGGACCTTGCAGAGATTTCCGGATATGTAAAAGACAAAGTCGTACTTGTCACAGGAGGCGGCGGTTCCATCGGAAGCGAACTCTGCCGGCAGATTGCGGCATACGGTGCAAAACAGCTGATTATATTTGACATTTACGAAAATAATGCCTATGATATTGAACAGGAGCTGAGAAGGAAATATCCGTCATTAAATCTGGTCGCATTGATCGGATCTGTGCGGGATACCGGATGTCTGGAAAAGGTATTCTCCACGTATCATCCACAGCTCGTTTTCCATGCGGCAGCACACAAACATGTACCGCTGATGGAGACAAGCCCGAATGAGGCAATCAAAAATAATGTGTTCGGAACCTACAATACTGCAAAACTCGCCAACGAGTACGGTGTAGAAAGATTTGTCCTGATTTCGACGGACAAGGCGGTCAATCCGACCAATATCATGGGTGCCAGCAAGAGAATGTGCGAGATGGTCATTCAGATGATGTCACGCCATTCCAAAGGAACCACCTTTGCGGCAGTACGTTTCGGAAACGTACTGGGAAGCAACGGAAGCGTAATTCCGCTGTTTAAAAAGCAGATCGCAGAGGGCGGACCGGTTACCGTCACACATCCGGATATCATCCGGTACTTCATGACGATTCCGGAGGCAGTATCCCTTGTGCTGACTGCAGGTTCCTACGCAGAAGGCGGCGAGATCTTCGTTCTCGATATGGGAGAACCGGTCAAGATCCTCGACCTTGCCACCAACCTGATTAAACTTTCCGGACTGAAACCGGGAGTGGATATCGAAATTAAATTTACAGGCCTCCGACCTGGAGAAAAGCTTTACGAAGAGCTTTTAATGGCAGAGGAAGGTCTGCACAAGACAGATAACAATCTGATTTTCATTGGAGAACCGATCGATATGGATGATGATAAATTCCTGATGGAGCTTGCAGAACTGAAAGATGCATGCTACAAGGAAGTATCGGATGTCAAAGAACGGGTATCCAGAATTGTACCTACTTATCAGTATAAGAAAAAAGAAAAATAACAAAGTCGTTTTGGACTTGAAAATATCTTAACCAAATCAAATCGTCGCTTTGTCGCGTTTGAATGGGAAAGTGGTCATTATGGAATATCGTGATTCACCCGGAGAAGCGTCCGGGTGAGATGGCGAAGCATACCCTTTTTACTTTCATGGATTTGGAAGTGAAAAGAGTATGCTTTTTTCGTGCAGAATATTTCATAAAAGCGACTTCCCTCACATTTTAATGAAATGAAATACGACAAGGCCTCATTTGAAGAAAGAGGACTTCTATGTGGTATGTAGTACAGGTACGCACAGGTACCGAGGAAGAGATCATCACACAATGTGAAAAAACGATCGATCACGGGATTTTAAAGCGCTGCTTTATCCCTTACTATGAATCAATGAAGAAGTACAAAGGAGAATGGCATCTGGAGCAGAAAATTCTGTTTCCAGGATACGTTTTCATGATTACAGACGAAATGGAACAACTGTATCTTGGCCTGAAAAATGTGATCGGCCTTACAAAGCTGATCGGGACAGGACGGGAAATCATTCCGCTAAAACAGGAGGAAGTAGACTTCCTGACCGAATTTGGAAAAGAAAAACAGATTGTTGAGATGTCAACCGGGATCATTGAAAACGGCCGGATCCAGATCACCGACGGCCCATTGAAAGGACGCGAAGCCATGATCCGCAAAATCGACCGGCATAAGCGAAAAGCAAGCCTTGAGATCCCGATGTTCGGGAGAATCCTGGAGACCCAGGCAGGCCTGGAAATCATAGAAAAAAATTGAAAAGCATAACGAATGTAACATTGGAAAAACAGTCTGGAAAGATTTCCGGGCTTTTTTTAGTGGAGAAAAAAGTGAGGAGTGAGGGAAGATGACAGTAACAAGAAATGTACCATTTTCACCACCGGATATCTCAGAAACAGAGATTCAGGGAGTGGTAGAAGCATTGAAAAGTGGATGGATCACCACTGGACCAAGAACAAAAGAATTTGAAAGAAGAATTGCAGAATTCTGTGGCACGAATAAAGCAGTATGCCTGAATTCAGCTACAGCATGTGAAGAGTCAATTCTTCGATTACTCGGAATTGGCGAGGGAGACGAAGTCATTACATCGGCTTATACATATACCGCTTCTGCAAGTCCGATTGTTCATGTGGGAGCCAAAGTAGTGTTGGTTGATGTAGCGGAAGACAGCTTTGAGATGGATTATGACAAGCTGGAAGCAGCAATTACAGAGAAAACAAAAGCGATTGTTCCGGTAGATCTGGGAGGGGTGATCTGCGACTATGAGCGAATCTATGAGATTGTAGAACGCAAAAAGGAATTGTTTCACCCGGAAAATGAAATCCAAAAGGCAATAGGAAGAATTGCAGTAGTTGCAGATGCAGCTCATGCATTTGGAGCAAAAAAGAAACTGGGTGGAGAATGGAAAATGTGCGGTTCTATAGCAGATTTCACAAGCTTCTCCTTCCATGCCGTGAAGAATCTGACGACAGCAGAGGGCGGAGCCCTGACATGGAAAGAAATCCCTGGAATTGATGATGAATGGATTTATAAACAGTTCATGCTTCTGTCTCTTCACGGACAGTCCAAAGATGCACTGGCAAAGACAAAACTTGGAGCCTGGGAATACGACATTCTTTCTCCGGCCTATAAATGCAATATGACAGATATTATGGCAGCAATCGGTCTTGCTCAGATGGATCGCTACGAAGGTCTTTTAAAAAGAAGAGAAGAAATCATTGAGACATACGACCGCGCATTAAAACCATTAGGAATTCAGGTACTGGATCATTATGGCGAAGATCACCGGTCTACGGGACATCTTTACCTTACAAGAATTCCGGGAATCGACAGGGAAACAGCAAATCAGATCATTGAAAAAATGGCAGAAGCAGGTATTGCAACAAATGTACATTACAAACCGCTGCCGCTTTTGACTGCATATAAAAATCTGGGATTTCGTATGGAAGATTACCCGAACGCCTATAAGCAGTTTGAAAATGAGATTACATTGCCGTTACATACTTTGCTGAGCGATGAAGATGTAGAGTATGTGACAGAGAAATTTGTGGAATGTGTGAAAGAGGTAATATAAAAATGAAAAAGGTTTTAATATTGGGTGTTGCATCTGTGCAGATGGATGCTCTTGTAATGTTGAAAAAGATGGGAATCGAAACATATGCATGTGCAATGGCAAAAGATGGTCCGGGAGCCGATGTGGCGGATCACTTTGAAGAGATTAATATTCTTGATGAATCAAAACTTGCTCAGTATATTAAGGATAATGACATCGATGTAGTTTATTCTACAGGATCAGATCTGGCAATGCCTGTAGTAGAAAGACTGAGTGAAAAGTTAGGCCTGCCTCATTTTGGTACACCAGAGGTGGCCTATATATGTAATCACAAAGACAAGATGCGAATGACGTTAACCAATGAATGTAAATGTAATGTACCATTCCAGGTAATGGAGAAACCAGAAAAAATCAACATCAGTTTTCCTTGCATTATGAAACCGTCTGATTCACAAGGACAGAGAGGTGTAAAACTTATTCATTCTCAAGAAGAAATGGAAGAAGCATTTGAGAATACAAAAAAATTTTCCAGAGAGGGAAAAGTAATTATCGAAAAATACGTAGATGGACCAGAACTGTCAGTTAATGGCTATATGGTGAATGGAAAGTTGCGCTTTTTAGTAGCGTCTGACCGTATTACATGGCCGCAATTTACGGGCTTGATACACAAACATGTTGTTCCGGCAGAAACCATTTCAGATCAAGCTCAGACTGTATTAGAAGAATCAGTAGAAGATGCATGCAGAAGGATCGGAATTTTGAATGGTCCATTTTATCTCCAAATAAAAGTAGAGAAAGACAAACCGTATATAATCGAAATTACACCGAGATTAGACGGATGTCATATGTGGAAATTGTTAACAAAATATACCAATGTTAACTTAATGAAGCTGACATTTGAACATTTACTCGATAACAATATATCTGAACTAGATAAAGACATAGAGTTTTACTCTCCGCATGAGCTTGTGTTTTTCTGTAAAGAACCAGGGAAAGTTATGGATCAATCAGAATTTTTGATTCCAGATGAATCGGAGGATTCATTCTTTTATTACAATACAGGTGAAACAATTCGACCAGTAAATGGAAAATACGAAAAAGTAGGATATTACATTTTTAGAAGGAATTAATGAAATGAAGATTGCAATTTCTGGTGTAACAGGCTTTTTAGGGCAATATGTACAGAAAGAATTAGAGAAGTATGGGCATGAAATTATAGGACTATCAAGGAAGGGGAAAAATAGCACAAACTACACGGTTGAGTCATTAGACTTATTTTTTAAAGATGTAGATGCAATAATACATTTAGCTGCCCAAAGAGGAAGTGGCGGATCAATTAGTGAATATTTGGAAAATATTACATTAACACAAAATATCTTCGAAGCTGCCCGAAATAATAATATTAAAAATATTGTTTATGCATCGACCATTTCAGTATATAAAGGAGGCAACCATATATATACTGAAACAGATAAAGCAGAACCAATGACTATGTATGGAATTAGTAAATACATGGGAGAATTATTAGGAAATTATTACAATGAAAAACATAACATGTATATCAAAAGTTTGCGCTTGGCTCATATTTTTGGATTCAATGAAAAAAATAATTATATGATAAATTTATTTATGCGAAAGGCATTTAATCATGAAACATTAGAAGTGCTTTGTCAAAGTAAAGCGAAAAGAGAGATGATTTATGCTAAAGATGCAGCAGCTGGAATTAGAAAAGCTGTTGAAGCCAAAGAAATAAGCGGTACATTTAATATCGGTGGACAAGCAGCATTAACAAATTTAGAAATCGCAAAAATAATTAATCGTGTTATGAAAAATAATAATTTAAAAGTGGGTATTGAAAAAGAATCCATTATTTCATCATATATGTCAAGTAGAAAAGCAGATATAAAGTTGAAATATCAGCCACAGTACTCATTTGAACAAGCTATTGAAGAAATTTATAAAGAAATGCAGAAACTTAAAACTGTTCCTATTTATATACAGCGATAAGATGAAAGGACAAATATGATTTATAAGAAATTTGGAAAAAGAATTTTAGATATCTTACTTAGTGTTCTTCTGTTACCATTATTACTTCTTGTAGCTATTCCAGTAGGAATAGCTATTAAACTAGATGATGGGGGCACTATTTTTTTTAAGGGGAAACGCCTCGGAAAGAATATGAAAATTTTTAAAATGTACAAGTTTAGAACTATGAAAGAGAATGCTCCTGATATTAGAAATAAAGACGGTAGTACATATAATTCGGAAAAAGACCCTAGACTAACAAAAATCGGTGGTTTTTTAAGAAAGACAAGTATTGATGAATTACCACAGATTTTAAATGTACTTGAGGGGACGATGAGTTTTATCGGACCGAGACCGAGTCCACTAGGTAATTTAGATATTTATACAGAACGTTTTAAAAGAAAATTTGAGATCAACCCGGGGATTACTGGATATAACCAGGCAAAACTGAGAAATAATGCTACTATGAAACAAAGAGAAGATAATGATATTTATTATTTAGAAAACATGTCATTTGCGCTAGATATAAAAATTGCATTTTTAACTGTAAAAAATATTCTTAAGAAAAAGAATATAAATAGGAATTAGTTATATTGAGTATGAATAGGAGGGAGAAGCGTATGGAATATAAATTTATGATTGTTTCGAATCTTTATCCTTCTAAGGATTTTCCAACATATGGAGTATTTGTTAAAAATTTTTGTGATCAATTAGACGAATTAAAAGTTAAATATCATTTGATTTATTATAAAAAAAGAAAAAATAAATTACTAAAATTAATGTCATACATAAAATTTTATTTGGAAATTGTTATAAAACTTTTATGTTATAAATATGAAATAGTATATATTCATTATCCGTCTCATTCCTGTTTACCAATTTTGCTGGTGAGCAAAATGAAAAAAATAAAGATATATACAAATGTACATGGAAGTGATGTTGTACCGCAAACTACAACTCAAAATAAGATGCTGAAATATACAAAAAAAATAATAAAGAAAAGTGCCAGAATAATTGTTCCATCGCTGTACTTTAAAAAACTTATAGAACAAGAATATGGAGTTAACTCCAATAAAATATTTATTTATCCGTCAGGAGGAGTTAACAGAGATGTGTTTTATCCGCAAGATATAGAATGTATTCCTGAGAAAATATATTTGGGATATATCGGGCGTTTGGCAAAAGGAAAAGGTTGGGATTTGTATTTAAAAATGCTTTATCAAATTACTCAACAGGAAAAGTACTCGAATGTAAAAGGTATAGTTTGTGGCAATGGTGAAGACAGTGTTCGATTTTGGAACATGGTAAAGAAATTAGGAGTGAATGATAAAATTGAATACTATGAGGGGTTGGAGCAAAAGAAGTTAAACGAGTTATACAATTCAATGTATTGTTTTTGTTTCCCAACGATGCGAAAAGGAGAAAGTTTAGGGCTTGTAGCGTTAGAAGCTTTAGCCTGCGGGATTCCGGTAATATCAAGCAATTACGCTGCTCCTAAATATTATATTAACGAGCTAAATGGTGATAAATTCGAAGCAGGGAATTTAAATGATTTTATTCAATGCGTAGAAAAAATGCTAGATTTAAATTCTAAAGAATATATTCTAAAAAGGCAAGGAGCATTCTTATCAAGCCAAGAATTTGATAGTAAAAAATTATTATATGTATTAGCAGAGATTTTAAAATAGGAGATTTTATGGAATTAATTAGTGTGATCGTGCCGATATATAATGTAGAGAATTATTTAGATAAATGTATTGAAAGCATATTAAATCAAACATACTCAGAGTTGGAAATCATTTTGGTAAATGATGGATCAACAGATAGTTCTCTGGAAAAATGCAATAATTTCCAAAAAAAAGATTGTAGAATTAAAGTATTAAATAAAAAAAATGGTGGATTAAGCGATGCAAGAAATTATGGAATTGATAATTCACAGGGGAAATATTTGGCATTTATAGACAGTGATGATTATATCGAAAAAGATATGATCGAAAAATTATATTGTGCCATAAAAAAAACTGAAGCTGATATGGCAATCTGTGGTTTTTTTGAAAGTTATTCCAATCAGATTCAAAAAAAAGGAATTGTAGATCAGTGTAAAGTTTTTTCTACCGAAGAAGCAATAAAAAATATAACAGACTTATATCCTATGGCATGGAATAAATTATATAAGAAAGAGCTATTTGCAGATATTCGATATCCTGTCGGTAAATATCATGAAGATACTTTTGTGATTTTTCAGCTTTTTGAAAAGTGTTCTAAAATAGTAGCAATCAATGATTGTTTATACTATTACATAAGAAGAAAGAATACTATATCTAAAAGTGATTTTCAAGTAAAACATTTAGATCTTATTAAAGCATGGAAATATAATTATCAATTTGTATGTGATCGTTATCCGGATTTGGAACCAGTTATTTTTTCAAAATATATGATGGCATATTTTCAAGTTTTGGATAAAATACTTACTTCTGATAAAAGAGTAATTGAAAGAAATAAGTCTTATTTAAAATCTGTCTCTAAAACATTGAAAAAAAATAAAAAAAGTATAGTGACTTCTCCATATATAACTTTAAAAAGGAAGTTGTTATATTGCTTGTTATTACTATCTAATCAGTTGTATAAAATAGCAATTACTTCTTTTCAAAAGTCAATTTAAATATAGAAAAGGATGAAAATAATGAAAGATGCAAGAAGACTACCTCTGTTTAGACCTTTGGAAATAAGTTTGATTTTTCTTAGTATTATTATATTTCTGTTCGGCTTGCTATTGCAACATAAAGACATCCTATTTTTAGCAGTTATTCTTTCATTTTCAGGAAATATAATGTTTTTACTTTCTGATTTGAAAAAGCACATTGTATATGGAACGTTTTTAGTCTCTTTTTTTACGTTTTTGTTAGGAGGCGTAGTATGTGAATATTTATTTGGATATCAATCCAATTATAAATTTTCTGATGCAATTTTATGCCATACATATATCTCTTTATACATTGCTCTTTTAGCATTAGATTTTGGATATCATTTTTTCCTTAAAATAATAAAAAAAGATCAAACAAATGTATCGAAAAATAAAACTGATCCGAAGAGATTTATTATTCAAAAAATATCTAGAATTATTTTTTTTATAACTTATATCCCGTGGATTATTGCTACCATTGAAACGGTTATTTATGTACAACAAAAGGGCTATATTTCATACTATACAGATTATCATAGTTCTTTGCCATATGTTTTTATACAAATAGCAAATATGTCAGCTATATGTTTTTATATTTTTATTTCAACCTTCCCGGAATTCAAATCTTATAGAGTACCGCAATATTTGTATTTGTTTCAAGCAATTTTAGGCTTGTTTACAGGTAAAAGAACAAACATTATTATACCGATAATGATTATCATCATATACAGAATGCTTAGAGAACGTGAAGAAAGGACAGGACAGTGGTTTCATAAAAAAATGATTTATATACTAATTATAATAACTCCACTTCTTCTTTCTTTTATGTATACATATAGATATTCACGCGTTGATGTAGATCAAGAAAACAGTTCGTTTACACAAACAATTACAGGCTTTTTCGAGGACACAGGTTTTAGTGTGAATGTAATAAGTTTTGAAAAAATGTATGAAGATAACTTGCCGGAAAAAAATTATGCGTTTGGTTCTGTTATAGACTATGCACGTGAAAATGTAGTTACTCAGATGTTTTTTGATTTTCCGGTTTATTCAGGACAGACATATGAAAGTGCAGTTTACAGGCATAATTTCGCACATACGATAACATATGTAGATGCCCCTAGCTATTATCTATCGGGACATGGTTATGGTTCCTCGTATATTGCGGAAGCATATCACGATTTTGGATACCTGGGTATTATTCTCTTTTCACTAATATACTCCTGTTTTTTTGCATTCTTTTCTAAGACGCAAAATATGGGGATATTATTTACTACACTTTCGTTTATCGCATTAAGAGCAATATTATTTGCTCCAAGAGGAGCAGCAAGCCAGTTTTTGGCAGATTTGATTAATGTACACAGCTGGTTAGTGATTATTTTAATATTTGGATTTGCTAAATTATTTTATCAAAACAGAAAAAGGAGTAGCACTATATGAAGATAGTAGGAATAATTTCCATGCAGAGAATATATAATTATGGCTCTTTTTTACAAGCTTATGCATTGAAAAGAATGATTGAAAAATCAGGAAATAAAGTTATATTTTTAGATTATAAAGTTGAAAAGCCAAGAAATATTTCGGAAGCTTCCTTTATGAATAAGAGAATGAAACAAAAAATAAGATTGTTTATTTATAAAATCTTGAACATTTTTCATGCATTAAACGAAGAGCAACAGCATATCCTTGCATTTAGGAAAATGTATGATAAAAATTTATACGAAAGATTAGGCGTAAGTAAAAAATGCCGGAAGCCTGTTGACACATTGGTGATAGGAAGCGACGAAGTTTTTAATTGTTTACAATCTAATATTAATGTTGGTTTCTCTAAAGAATTATTTGGAATAGGTTTTGAGTATAAAAAGAAAATTTCATATGCAGCTTCCTTCGGAAATACCACTATTGAAAAAATTGATAAAGAGAAAGTTACAACATATATAAAAAAATGGCTTCGAGATTTTGATTCGATATCAGTAAGAGATGACAATTCGTTGAAAATCTGTAAAGAGTTGCAGGTGCCTAATGTTTGCAAAAATTTAGACCCAGTTTTAATGTATGATTTTAAAAATGAAATAATAGATCAGAAGACATTTATAAAAGAACCATATATGATAGTTTATGCTTATGCTAATCGTATAAATGAAAATGAAAAAAACATAATTATTAGTTATGCAAAAAAAAATAACTTAGCGTTAGTATCAGTTGGAGGGTATCAGAAATTTTGTGATTACAATATTGTATTGTCTCCACTGGAAGTATTGGGTTTATTTAAAAATTGTTCATGTGTTGTTACGGATACTTTTCATGGTAGTATTTTATCTATAATTAATAAAAAGAAATTTGCTGTTATCGTTCGAACATCAAAAACAGGAAATTATGGTAATAGTGAAAAAATTGATGATTTGTTACGTACATTAAAACTTACAGATCAAGTAGCTAATTATAAAAATATAGAAGAAATTTTGAAAAAAGAAATTAACTATGATCTTGTAGATACAATTATTGAAAAGGAAAGAAAAAAAGCAAGAGATTATTTAGAATATAACTTATAAAGAAGGGATAATGTTGGAGAAACAATTAGACAATAAGATTTCTTCATCTACAAAATGGTCATTTGTGGGTGAAGTGATTGCAAAGCTTATTACACCAGTTACTAGTATGGTATTAGCGAGGGTTCTAACGCCTGATGCGTTTGGAATTATTGCTGCTATTAATATGATTATTAGTTTTGCTGATATTTTTAAGGATGCCGGTTTTCAAAAGTACCTTATACAACATAATTTTAGATCAAAAAAAGATTTATATTCGATGGCTAATGTTGCTTTTATATCGAATATATTTTTATCTCTTATTATAGTTGGGATTATTTTTATTTTTAGAGAGCAAATAGCGACTCTTGTAGGATGTCAAGGACTAGGAAATGTAATTTCTATTGCATCAATACAAATATTCTTAACCTCTATATCCAGTATACAAACATCGTTATATCGAAAAAATTTTGAATTCAAAAAGTTGTTTTACTTCCGAATAGTAACAGCATTTATTCCATTAATTATTACTGTGCCAGTAGCGTATATAACACGTTCATATTGGGCGCTCATAATTGGAAATTTGTCTTCTGCACTTACCAATTCTATATTGTTGACCATTTTTTCAGAATGGAAACCTTCGTTCTATTTTTCTTTTTCTTTACTTAGAGAAATGTTTTCGTTTGGAATATGGAATTTTGGCGAAAATATTGCAATATGGCTAACATCATGGATTGATACAATGCTTATAGGAAATACTTTCTCCCAATACTATTTGGGTATATACAAAAATTCGTTAAATTTGGTTAATTCATGTATGGCCTTAATTACAGCATCAATAATACCTGTACTTTATTCGGCTTTTTCTTCTATACAAAATGATGAACAAGAGTTTAAAAAAGTATATTTCTATTATCAAAAAATTATAGCATTTGTATTGTTTCCAATAGGGATCTTAATATTTTCCTTTAAAGATATGATCACATTAATTTTACTAGGAAGCCAATGGAGAGAAGCAAGTGACATTATTGGTATTTGGGGGTTGATGTGTTCGATTTCTATTGTGTTTAATCATATAAATGGTGAGGTATATAGAGCAAAAGGAAGAGCAGATATTGCATTTATTTATCAAGTTATACATTTATGTTTTCTAATTCCAACGTGTTTATTAAGTATTAAATTCGGTTTTTGGACTTTGGTATATGCAAGATCTTTAATCAAAATTCAAGGAATATTAACAGGCTTTGTATTTATGAATTTCTTTTTTAAAATAAGATATATAGAAATGTTTAATGCTATAAAAAAGCCCGCTATTCTTGCAATAGTATTTGCGCTTATTACATCTGTTTTTTCTAAATTAAGCAACGACTTACTGATAGAGATGGTAACTTGCATTGGACTGTGCAGTGTATATTTAATTCTACTAAAAATGTTTTTTACAGAAGACTGGAAAAATATTGTTCAATTTATTCGAGGTGGGAAGAAAAAATGATAAATATAAATAAAGATGATTGCTGCTTTTGCGAAGCGTGTATAAATATATGCCCGACAAAAGCAATAGTCCCTGTTAGGGATGATTGTGGATATTACTATCCTAGGATTGAGCCAGAAAAATGTATAAATTGTAATCAATGCGAGAAAGTTTGCCAGATTGGGAAAAAAAGTGCAACTAATATTCCGAAAAAGGTTTTTGCTGCTAGGGTCAAAAATGAGAATATATATCAGAAGAGTGCATCCGGAGGGTTAGCATCAATTATTACAAAACATGTTTTAGGTAAAAAAGGGGTAGTATATGGTTGTGCATATACAGATTCGGGATTTGCTCATATAAGAATAAGTTCTGAAAAAGAATGGGAGAAATTAGCGGGTTCTAAATATGTTCAAAGTAATCTGGGAATGATATATACAGATATAAAAGATGATTTGGATAAAGACAGAACAGTGCTTTTTATTGGATTACCATGTCAAATCACTGGAATAAAAATGTTTCTTAAGAAAGAATATGAAAAGCTTTATACGATCGACCTTATTTGCCATGGAGTGGGACAGCAAGATTTTTTATGGGAAGAGTTTCCAAAACACAAAATGGGAGAAATATCTTTTCGGGATGAACAAGGATATAATTTACTAATAAAAACAGGAAAAAAAATATATAAAAAGCCAAGCTACTTATCGTATTATTATAAAGGTTTTTTAGAAGGATTGTTGCATAGAGAAAATTGCTACACTTGTAAATATGCACAACCAGAAAGGGATGGTGATATAACTTTAGGCGATTTTTGGGGATTAAATTCCAACGAAGTTACTTTTTCTATTAACAAAGGTGTATCTGTCGTAATGGTTAATACTGATAAAGGACATGCAATCTTTAATGATATATTAGGTGACATATATTATCAAGAAGAGACATTAGAAAAAGCTATGAAGAATAATAGACAACTAAATCATCCAAGTAAAAAACATCCTATGCGAAATGTATTTTTAGAATCATGTCAAAAAAAAGGATATTTATATGCCATTAAGAAATGTTATAAAAAGGAAATCACAAAAAGTACAATAAAATACTATATCAAAAAAATACTATTAATTTTCGGTAGATAAGCCTTGTAAATATGAGTGGAGAAATAAAGTGAGACATATTTTATGTGAATAATTAAGAAAGAATATTAATAATGAAAATAGAAAAAGATTAACAACAAATAGAGATTTTTCTTTGATTGCAAAGTAATTGTAATGGAGCATTCATATGTCATGATTGGAGCATTCATATGTCATGATTTAGGATTTCAATTTAGAACACCGTTTGTTAATTTGTGGCTAAAGCTCAGGGATTTTATAAAGTACTTGGAAAAAATTGAATATTAATGGGGTGTGGGTTAAAGTTTGCTAGAAATACGAAATATAGATATCTGGTAAGGAATTTTAGATGATATAAGTATTTATTTTCAACATTATAATTCGGAATTGGAATCAAAATAGAAATGGATACAGCGAGCATCAAGAATAAATTTGAATAATTTATTTGTATTATTTACAGACCGGGACGGGCGTACTTATCAGGATTTATTATCGTTTGACAAATTACCTTATGAGAATAAGGTAGTTTTTACAAATAAAAAATATCCTGAAATTAAATCTTCCGTTTATATTCCCGGATTTGAAAAGGAGAAAAGTGTAGGTAACTGTTTTGAATATATTAGTCTGTTTTCTGGGAAAAAACGATATGATATTTTTGATTATGTTACCTGGTTCAACAGAGGGAAATATATTGGTTTTTTTTAGAAAAGACTATGTATTTGAAGATGGATAAAAAATATTATTTGAGACCATAAAAATTAATTTCTTAAAAACACTTACGATTATTTTTCTGACAATTTCCAGTTAATCTGCTATACTAAAAGTAATAACACAAAACGAAGATTCATCACCACTCCCAGAAAAGGAATTGACTGCAACTTCTTAAATTGGCTAAGAATGAAAAGAATATATACCATCTGGAAGAACAAGGAAGGAGAGCCGATAGCATGGAACACCACAGACTGGATCCGTATCCCATTCCACGAGAGAAAAAACCACTTTGTATCAATGAACCATGGCTTGTCGATAAGTCACTCTTAGAATATCCGCATCACATCGAACCGGAAGAACGGGAAGATAATGTGCGAGTTTATGTTCCGCTTGATCTGAACAAGAAAGCAATCCTACGTAGAATTGATAGAGTGATTGTACAATATGGCGAAGCGACAGAAGAGAATGAAATGGAATTCTCTATCGATATCAACATGATTCTTTCACAGTTGGAGATTTATGATCAAATATGGTCTGTTCGTCATATGCCGGAGGAAGGGGAACACAGCCTGGAGTCTAAAGAGCTTGTCAGGGAGATTATAACCCGTTTAGAAGAAATACCGGATGGTGGGGCAGAATGCTTCCCATTTGAGAAAATTGAAGAACTCAAACGGGAGTATTTATCTGCCTGAGAGAAAACAGGCAGATAAATAAAAATATGGGATTGAGATTATATTGCATGAATCAACCTTTTATGCTGGGGCGATACACGCCCCGGCAAAGGTAACATTCCATGACAGCTATCTTGGCAATCTCACGTCAGAATGATAGAGTGAGATCATGACAGCCGGACGGGCAAGATTGACAATTCAGCACATATTACTATCAATACCATGTCATTTTTCTTTATACTCATCCACAAGTTCTTCTGCCAGATACTCATCACTCATACAGTGCAGGTCAGATACCCCTTCGCTGATTAAACGGTAAATCTTTGAGTGGTAAAAAAGCATAGGGCATCATCCAAAGAAAGTTGTTCTTTTTCAGCAAAAAGCACAATAATTCGAGTGTATTTTTTTTGCAGTAAAATAGGATTCGCCGTCAAATTTGTTCACTCCCTTCAAAGTGCAAATAAGATTCCAGAGCTTTCTGGGTCCGGAAACAAAGCTGCAGATTAGGTTTTTCAAAACGTAATCTCCGTATCGCTTCTTCTTTATCAATCAGATGATCGAAGTAAAGCTCAATGGTATTGAAGTTTGAATTTCTCACACCATTTTACGGCCTGTTCGTAAATAGGAGTCAGATAAAAACCGCATCCAAAATCAACATTCTTTCTGGAATGCTCTAAATCCGGAGACTTAATTTCGAGATAGGAACCGTGATATAAAATCATACTTTAATGCCCCTTTCCCGCATTAAGCTGATAATATCATCAACAATGTAGTCTTTGCTCTGCGTATGCAGTATTTCATACGCTGGTATGATGTAGCTGGACAGGATATTGCTTTCTTCGGTTAGCATTTTATATATTTCTTCAGCGTTTTTTCAAGCCTGATTGCAATGTTTTCAATACAAAATACAGCAAATTCCAGCTGGTTTGTATTCGTGATTTTCGCCTCTTCTAACATGGTGCTGCCCCTCCATTATTCATATTAAAAATGGGAACTATCATCGTCTGATCCCGATGTCTATCTTCCCTTCAAAAATTTCTCGACAAATTCATCCACCGATTCCACCTTGGCTGCACCTTTATTCCAGATTTTCAGGGTATCCAGATTCTTTTCAGATAGAATCTGTTCCCTAATCTCAGAAGAGACCGGGCCCAGATCTTCCAGCACATCTAAAATGGACTCCGATCTTCCGGCCAGTAATCCAGCCGCCCGCCCTTCGGCCAATCCAGTAGCACGTCCCTCAGCATGTCCTTCAGCACGTCCTTCAGCACGTCCTTCAGCCCGTCCTTCGGCTAATCCAGTAGCCCGTCCTTCAGCAAGGCCTTCCGCCATTCCGAGCTCACGTGCTTTCTTTCGTTCAGCCTGTACGTCATATGCTTCAAAATTTTCAAACAACATCGTAAAATCCCTCCGCTCAATCTGATCCGTGAACTCGCCAATTTCATCCTGTGGAACATTCAGGCGATGTAGAAACGCCGCAATAATTTTGGAAATCAGCTTTAAGAGTGATTCTGGAGAATTCTGGCTTATGTTGTCCAGATATTCTTCAGGAATTTCTTTCAGCTTATGAAATTCGGCAGAGTTGCGCAGTTTATCAATCAGCATGATCAAAGACAGTTCGTCCTGCTTGTCAATGAGATCCTGATTTGAGAACTCGGAAAGAGGAACAACAATGTACTGAAAGCTTGGAATATGCATTCCAAGGAGATCGGAGAGAGCGGTCCGATCCTTAAAATCAAGAGAAGCCGTCCAGCGTTCAGTTCCATCATAAAATACAATGGGCAGTACAGGCGGATATCGGAACGCTTTGGTGGATGTGATGCCCTCATGGATCTTTTCCATTTCAGACGCATAATCCGTCAAAATGTAGACGATATAGCGCAGAATGCGAAAAGACATATCAAAATCTACTTTCGTTTGATGTTCAATCAGGGCAATCACATACAGCGTATCGATATCGGAATTGCCTTTCAGATGAATTTTTTTGACGGAATCAGAGTCCCGCGCCTCCTGCAGGAGGGGAAGGAACTGCTCTGTGATATCTTCAATATCTTCCGGCTGTACATCTTTCAGCAATTCAATATCCGTGTAACCTCGTAGAAACTGAGCGCAGAGGACAGGATCTCTGAATATCAGTTTTGCTCCGCTGTCCTTGATCTTGGTGTTTTTTACTGCGTCACGTGAAGTCGTATTTTTAGTAGTCTCTGTTCTGTCTGTTTTTTGCATAAAAGCACTCCTTTCGACTGGAAGGAGACCTGAAAAACAGACAGGAATCTTAAGAATATTGTAGCAATGAGCTGGGAGAAATTCAACATTTTCCGAACAGTTCTTCAGAATCTCCTGTGAAAAATAAACAATGAAAACGGTTGGCCGAACGGCCGGATTATTCCATCTAGGCAGAAGAGAAAACTTCCGCGAATAAATGTGAGGATAGTATAGGACATTTGAGTGTAAAATGCAAGAGAGGGTGGACAGTTTATCTAAAATCCCTTGAAAAATTCTCTGTTGTTTATAAAAATGCTTTTGACATATCGTGTAATGTGTTACACTTACATAAAACAGATGTCTTGCATATGGATATCAGATAACCAAAGAAACGAGGCGATTTTACAGATGCAAGAAATAGAATATGACTTGGAAGAATATGAAAAACAATACGAAAGAATCAGGAAAGACAATGAAGAACTTCTGGCTGTCTTTCGAGAGGATTTATCGAATTTAAAACCAGCAACTATTCGACGGCATCTTAGCAACGTGGACTTTTATATTAATGAATATCTGTTATACGAAGAACCGTTGTCATTTGATGAGGGAATTTATAGAATAGATGATTTTCTTGGCTGGTTCTTTATCCGCAAATGCATGTGGTCTACACCTGCGTCAATCAAAAGTACAGCTGCAAGTATTAAGAAATTTTACAAGAGTATGAAAGATCATGGGAAAATCGCTTCAGAAGCCTACGACTTTCTGTGCGATGAAATCAAAAATCATATGCCGGAATGGCAGGCGCTCTGTGAACAGTATAATGATCCGGAAGCAGAGAATCCGTTTTTCCTTTTTTAATCAAAAGAATGTACGGTAGGAGAAGAAATATGAATTGGAAAGAATTGTTCAGCTCCCGGATTTTGGACAGGGGCTTTGATTACTATCTGTGTAATGCGGTAAGTCATCTGGAGGTTTCAGAGGACTGTGTGACTGCCAAGGTGGCAGGCACAGAAAATTATCAGGTGGAAATCTATTTTGACTATGATGAGATCGTAGATATGTATTGTTCCTGTCCATATGCGGAAGATGGAAATTACTGTAAACATATGGCGGCCGTTTTGTACGAGTGGACGGAAGGGGAGAATCAGGGGTTATATCCGGACCACACAAAGCAGGCTGGAAAGAAATCCGAAGAAAAGGAAGCGGTCCGGACATTGATCCGGGAAACAGATCCGGAGATCGTAACGGATTTTCTGGCAGATATTCTGATGAAGGACGAACATCTGCTTCTAAGTTTTCGGCGGACTGCAGGAGAGAACATATCGGAAACGGATATGCAGAGGTATTTGAGACAGGTTGATGAGATTGCGTACCGCTATTCGGGAAGAGGAGGCTTCATCAGCTACTATGATGCGGACGGATTTATTTCAGAGCTGGAGCGGATGCTTGCGGATGATGTCAATGACATGCTGGATCAGAACAATTATATGTGTGCGTTCCGTCTGATGAACCATATTTTCGAAACCCTTGGTGAAGTTGATATGGACGATTCCGACGGTGGAACGGCCATGCTGGCAGAAGAGATTTATGATAACTGGATGAGACTTTTGGACCATGTCAGCAAACAGGAAAAGAAAGAGATGTTTGACTGGTTTGCTGCTCACTTAAACGGCTCTATGATCGACTATCTGGAAGAGTATATTTATCAGATCTTCGTGAATGAATTTAAAGAGAAGGAATATCAGCATCTGAAAATTGAGTTTATGGAACAGAAAATTCAAAAAGCTTCTTCTCAGGAGAAATCATGGGACAGAGATTATGAATTGGGACGCTGGGTGATTCCTTATCTGAATCTGCTAAAGAATCAAAAAGGTGGAAAAGAGAAGAGAGAATCCTTCTTCCGGCAATATTGGGACAATTCTTCGGTGAGACGTTATTATATTGATCAGTGCATGAGAAAAAGAAAGTATGAAGAGGCACTTAAGGCGCTGGATGACAGTATTCGTTTAGATCAGAATTATCGGGGGCTGGTCAGCGATTACGAATATATGAAGAAAAATATTTATCGTATTCAGGGGAGGAAGCAGGAGTATGAAGCGCAGCTTTGGAAACTGGCGACAGAGATTTCGCCGGGGAATCTGGAACTGTTTAAAGAGGTAAAAAAGCTGTATTCGGAAGAAGAATGGATTTCAAAACGGGAAGAATTATTCAAAAAACTTCCTTCTTACGCACACATAGAACGGCTCTACAAGGAAGAAAAGCTCTACGACAGGCTTTTGAATTATGTGAAGAAGAGTGAGGGAATGTATGCGCTTCAGGAATATGGCAGAATTCTTCAGAAAGAATATCCCGAAGAGATTTTGCAAAAGTATCGTACAGAAGTAGAGAAAATGGCAGTACGGACGAGTGACAGGAAAACATATCAATATCTTGTAAGTCTGCTCCGTTCGATGAAAAAAATAAAAGGCGGTTCGAAGATGGTGGAAGAGATCGTTGATGACTGGCGCAGACGTTACGGAAAAAGGCCGGCGATGATGGACGAGTTGCGGAAGCTTTGAAATAGAAAACGATACTAGATGGCGGGAGTCAGCTCTAGGCAAACAGCCTCCAACGGTCAAAAGCAGTCTGCTTTCTGGCCATTGGAGGCTGTCTTTTTAATTCATCATATCATTTCCGTACTCTTAATTACTTCAGCGTCATTGTGCGGTCTTTTGTTTCCGCTGTGACCGGAACAATTGCATTGACAGAAGTATTATCGATTTCAATCGAATATGTCTTGTGGATCAGGCAGTTGACCGGATCTTCGGTTGCGATGACAAGGGCAAGGCTGTGGCCCGGCTGTATGGTATATCTTGTTGCGCAAAGATATACATGATAGTCGTGATATTCGCCTTTTTTCAGCTCAATGCTGTTGGCAGCGGTTTCCGGTTCATAACCTGCTTCCGGATTGCAAAGATCTGCGAAGGCACGTGTGATGACACGGTATTTCTTATGTACAGTCGAGAATTCGGCTTCGTTAAATGCCGGAAGATCGCCGCCGTTGATAATTCCGCCTTCTGTTACAGTTTCTACCGGGATAATGTTTCTTTCCGGATCTACAGTCTGAATACTGTCGAATTCTTCATCGCAGACATCACAGAGAAGAACGGCAATTTCCACGTCATCCATTCTGCCGGAAACTTTGGAAGAACCAAGTTTCATCGTAAGTGTATCGGCGTCGTTTGGATTTTCCGGATGGAAGTCTGCATCGGCGTCTCCGTCTTTTAAAGAAGCGCGCAGATTCAGGCGGACCGTGCCCTGGATCGTGACAGCCTCCTCGAACGGATCTGTCACATAGCGCTGACCCATATTGGTGGATTTTACTCCCATCACATCGTCGAAGTTTTCAGCGCTGATTCCTGCAGCTTTCCAGTCTGTATCGATGACAGATGTGCCGGTTCCGGCGCTTTCCAGTTTCATGCTGTAATCGGTATCCCAGGAATCGGATGTTTCCCATTTTTTCTGATCGTAGTTTGTCTGTACGAGAACTTCCGGCCTTGACTCGGCGCCGTTTTCCACGCCGTACAGATAATGGGAAATCCATTCATTTACAATGTCATCATAGAATTTTCCGTCAATCAGGATTCCGTAGTTTTTGTTCGGCATGGTAGGTGTGATGTGAGGACCCTGATGAAGGATTGTCTTAAAGGTCTGTCCGGATTTCTGGAAGGCTTTTACCATCATGTCAAACTGTTTGGTGGAGACGTTTTCATCGTTTAATCCCTGGACAATCAGTGCGCTGCACTTGATCCTGTCAGCATGCAGACGGTAGTTTCCGCTTCCCCAGAATTCCTCATCATAATCAAATCCGCACTTCAGCTGCTGCAGACTCAGCTCATGGTGGAATGCTGCAATGTCATCTTTTTGTTTTTCAGACAGTGTTTCATCATGATAACGGCTTGAGCAGTAGTAGGCAAGGAAGCTGTTTAACATCTCTTTTGGCCAGTAACGCTGTGCGCCCTGCATGTTCTGCTGGCTGTACCAGTCGGAAATTCCGGCAACAGGAACGATGGTTTTCAGTCCTTCTACGCCTGTTGTAGACACTGCGAACGGCATGGTTCCGGCGTAGGATCTTCCTGTCATGGCAACGTTTCCGTTGGACCAGTCGGCTTTTGTAATGATAGTGCCGGTGCGGTCTGCGTAGGCAACACGGTCGCCGTGCAGCCATTCTACCACGGCTTTAAATGCGTCCCGTTCGTAATCAGATCCTACATAGTTAAATCCATCGGAGCCAAGCGCTCCGAGTCCCGCACTTGTGATCACCGCAAAGCCGCGGACAAGATAATAATTGAAGTTGTCAAGGTTTTCGTAAACCATACTGTCTGTGCTTCCCTTGTCCTTGTAATACCAGTCGGAGGGGTCTGATTTCAATGCAAGATCCATGGCGCTGATTTCACCTGTAGGAACACGCGGAGCAACTTCCTTTTTCAGATCGTTGAAATCGAATTTGCGGTATTCTTTTTCTGCAACCTCTTTCATATGATCGTAACCGTCTTCCTGAACACCGGCACAGTACGGGCGTGCCTCAAACAAAGAAGCGGCTTTGTAATTGCCTTCTACTGCACTGCGCGGAACCTGCACAAGTGTTTTAATAAGATCCCGGTTTCCGTCTCCATCCATATCATAGTCGGATTCTACATAGACGCAGTATCTGACGATATCAGATGTTGCAGGATCATAATTTTCCCCGGTTTTTCCATCCGTAAACGGGAAAACAGGCTGTGCCAGTCCGTTTTCAAATACCGGCACTTTACTGTAAGAATTACTTTTCATGATTGTCCTCCTCTTTTGCAGCAACATACCAAACTATGTTGTTATTTTTTCTCTACTAAATAGTATAGTTTTTCTGTGAAACTTAGTCAATATTATGTTATGTGATAAGTGTGAAAGAAAGGGCAACATCTCCTTCACAAACATTTAAGGAAATCTTATTTGTGTTAGTGTATAATTATTATTGGCAAAAATAGGAATTTTTCCTAAATAAAAAGGG
>ERZ1643247.958-NODE-958-length-30173-cov-17.216581_pt1 | contig 30173 bp, 24 predicted proteins | sample MGYA00579264_ERZ1643247 | MGnify/ENA primary metagenome ERZ1643247 (study PRJEB29033, sample SAMEA4952262) | chicken gut metagenome | biome: Broiler Chicken; feature: Gastrointestinal Tract; material: Caecum | place: Ireland | collected 2018 | study: Broiler... | reverse complement strand
CTCCGCCGCCGGATCCAGCAGCGCCTCCATCTTCCTCATCTCCTCCTTGTTCGATATAGGCAAAATAAGTGTTTTGCCTTGTTTCTTTACAAAACACCAATATCTTACATAACTGGCTAGCTGTATTGTAGCACGAACTCCTCCTTATTGCAAGGCGTTCTTTGAAATTCGGGCGTGAAAAATAGGCCGTGTGAGAACGTCAAGTTCATGCGGCCTGGGTTTTTGCGCCATTTTTTGCCTTTACATCTCTCCTGACCGGCTATGTGGGCATCAGAAATTTTTCAGATGCAGGATATAAGAGGAAAATGATACCTAAAACACTTATTTTGTCCTATATGACTAAATTCATCTTCTTTAAAATCCTGGCGTGCTCCGCGCCGGTGGAAATGAGATAGATACGGGTGGTTTCAACGCTGGAATGGCCCAACACATCCGCCAGCTTGACGATATCCCGGCAGACCCGGTAAAAGGTCCGGGCGAACAGGTGCCGCAGGTTGTGGGGAAACACCTTGCTGGGCGCCACCCCCGCCTTTCTGCACAGCCGCTTCATCTCCGCCCAGATCTGTTTCCTGGACAGGCCCTTTCCGCTTCTGGTGAGAAAAATCTCGCCGGAGGCGGTTTTTTGCGCTTTGGCGTACTTTTTCAGCTTCCGGCACAATTTCCCCGGCAGGAGAATCGTCCGCAGCTTACCCTTTAACGCGATTTCCGCCCGCCCAGCCTGTACCGCCTCCACAGTCATGTACTTCACCTCGCTCACCCGGATCCCGGTGGCGCAGATGGTCTCCAGCAGCAGGGCCAGCCGTTCCCGGCCCAGGGCATGAGACGTGGCGAGCAGCTGTTCATATTCCTCCCGGGTGAGCTCCCGCCGGTCGTCCCGGAAGATTTTTCTCTGAACCTTTACCGGCTGAATCCGATATATTTCCCAACCGGCATGCCGGAGAAACTGGTTGACTGCGGCCACCATGGAATTTACACTCGCCGGAGCATAGCCCTGCTTCAGCAAACTATCCCGCCAAGCCGCCCCATTTTCGCCGGTGATTTCCGCTCCATTCAGCCACTTTGCAAAGCATCCCACATCCCGCAGGTATTTCTCTCTTGTTCCGATGCTTTTGTCCCGCTCCCGCAGCGCCTTTGCAAACGCTTCGAGCCGATCCTTTGTGATGCAGCGCTGTTTCATATTCACATCCCTCCAGTTACAATAGGTTGCTGCTTTGCCGCACGAAAAACGGCCAGCAGCACACAGGCTGCTGACCGGAAAATTTTATATCTTTTCTCTGACTTCTTGGTGGAGGCCGGTTCAGTTTCGAAACATAGGGCCATTCGACCACTCTTTTGAGCACACAGATTTCCGCTGAAGCATCCCCTTCGCCGGCGCGCTCTGCGGAGCTTCAATCAAGCCAGGAGCTGCACCGCCCGGTCGATGACCCGGTTGGCGGCCTCCTCCTTGGACAGCAGGGGGAGCTCCTCCGACCCGTCCCGGGTAATGAGGGTGAGCACATTGGTATCCACCCCGAACCCCGCTCCGGCTACCTTTAAATTATTGGCGCAAATCATATCCACATGCTTTTTCTCCAGCTTGGCCGCGCTGTTTGCCAGCATATCCCGGGTCTCCATGGAGAAGCCGCAGATCACCTGACCAGGCCGCCGGTGGTCCCCCAGGTACTGGAGGATATCCCGGGTGCGCTTCAGGGGGATAGACAGGTCCCCGTCCTTTTTCTTCACCTTGTCGTCGCTGTAATCCGCCGGGGTGTAATCGGCCACGGCGGCCGCCTTGAAAATGAAGTCGGACAGCTCCTGGCGGCTGGTGACCGCCTCAAACATATCCTGGGCGGAGACGATGGGCACCACCTCCACAAAGGGGGGCGGCTCCAGAGCGGTTGGGCCGGACACCAGAGTGACCTTGGCTCCCCGGAGCATGGCCATCCGGGCGATGGCGTAGCCCATTTTTCCGGTGGAGTGGTTCGTCAAATACCGCACCGGGTCGATGGACTCCTGGGTGGGCCCGGCGGTGACCAGCACCCGCTTCCCCGTCAGGTCGTGGGGCAGGGCCAGCAGGCGCAGGATGTGCTGAAGCAGCTGCTCCGGCTCCGGCAGCTTTCCGGCCCCCACGTCTCCGCAGGCCAGGCGGCCGGAGGCGGGGGCGATGACCTCCCAGCCGTAGCGGCGCAGGGTCTCCAGGTTGTCCTGGGTCACCGGGTTTTCAAACATGCCGGTGTTCATGGCGGGGGCGATGAGCTTGGGGCAGGAGCAGGCCAGCACCGTGGTGGTGAGCATGTCGTCCGCCAGGCCGTGGGCCAGCTTGGCGCACACGTTCGCGGTGGCCGGAGCGACCATCACCAGGTCCGTGCGGTGGGCCAGGGAGATGTGCTCCACCTGGTGGGAGAAGTTCCGGTCAAAGGTATCCACCATACAGCGGTTGCCGGTGAGCTGTTCAAAGGTGAGGGGGGCGATGAATTTGGTGGCGTGCTCGGTGAGGATCACTTCCACCGAGCAGTGCTGCTTCACCAGGGCGGAGGCCAGAGCGGCCGCCTTATAGGCGGCGATGCCGCCAGTGACCCCCAGCAGGACGGTTTTCCCTTTCAGCATGATGATAAAATCCTCCTTCTTGCGGGATGGAAGCAAAATTTTGATATCAGGATTATGACACAAATCCAGCCGGTTGTAAAGGAACTGGTCCACATCCGCAAAGTTTTGGAAAATCTTAGCCTTGCAATCCCATGGGACTTTCGCTATAATAAGCCGGATAAGAGGGCGTGGTTTCCGCCCTCGCCCTCTTAAATATTGCGCTGCATCCTCTTTGGGAGGAGCGGCAGCAGGAGGTAATCGAATATGAAAAACCGGAAGAAAGACACCCGCTGGCTGGTGAGTGTGGCGCTGTTGGCCGCCATCATCATTGTCATGGCCAACACTCCTTTGGGCTTTATCCCCCTCCCCATCACCAAGGCCACCACCACCCATATCCCCGTCATTCTGGGCGCAATCCTCCTTGGGCCTTTGGCTGGGGCCATTTTGGGCGGCGTGTTCGGCATCTGCTCTATCGTAGTCAACACCTTTACGCCTGGCCTGACCGCCTTCGCCTTCTCCCCCTTTATGAGCACCACCGGTCTGGAAGGGGCGGTCAAGGCCCTCTGGGTGGCGTTAGGCTGCCGCATCCTGCTGGGGGTGTTCGCCGGCTGGCTGTGGATCATTCTGAAGAAGTGCCGGGTCAACGACTGGATGGCTCTGCCGGTGACCGGCTTCGTGTGCACCCTGTTCCACACGGCCGTGGTCATGGGCAGCATCTTCCTCCTCTTTACCCAGCAGTACGCCCAGGCCCGGAATGTGGCCATGGAGGCGGTGTCCGGCCTGATCCTGGCTACGGTGACGGGCAACGGCATTCCCGAGGCCATTGTGGCCCTGATTGCCGTCACCGCCATCGGAAAGGCCCTGCTGCGGGTGAACCGGGTGCGGACTCTCCCCGCGTAAACCAAAGGATTTTTTGAGGTGAACTGTTATGCTCCTTGCCATCGACATCGGCAACAGCAATATTGTAATTGGCGGCATTGACGGGGACGACATCCGTTTTGAGGCCCGCATCGCCACCGACCGCATCAAGACCTCCGACCAGTACGGAGTGGAGATCAAAAACATGCTGGACCTGTTCAGCGTGCCGGTGGAGGAGGTAGAGGACTGCATCATCTCCTCGGTCGTCCCCCCGGTCTTCAACGCGGTGTGCACCGGCGTCATCAAGCTCACCGGGCTCAACCCCATGGTGGTGGGGCCGGGCATCAAGACCGGCCTAAACATCCAGATGGACGACCCCGCCTCGGTGGGCAGCGACCGGATCGTGATTGCCGTGGCCGCCCTGCTGGAGTACGCCCCTCCCCTGCTGCTGGTGGACCTGGGCACCGCCACCACCATCGAGGTGGTGGATCAGGGCAACACCTATCTGGGGGGCGCCATCATGCCCGGCGTGCGGGTTTCGGCGGAGGCTCTGTCCTCCCGGGCCGCTCAGCTGCCCGGCATTCAGCTGGACCGTCCCAGACGGCTCATCGGCAAAAACACCGTGGAGTGTATGCGCAGCGGCATCATGTATGGGGCCGCCGCCATGCTGGACGGGATGATCGAGCGCATGGAGGAGGAGCTGGGCAAGTCCACCACCGTGGTGGCTACCGGGGGCATGGCCCAGTTTGTGGCCCCCCTGTGCAAGCGGGAGATGAAGGTGGAGAAGGACCTGCTGCTGAAGGGTCTGAACGCCATCTACAAGAAAAACAAGAAATAAACGCAAAGGCCGCCGGCACAGCCGGCGGCTTTCAGCTTGTCGAAAAACCTCTGTTCAGACGAATCCGCCCGAGTGTTGGCGGGGGAGCTCGAGGGGGCGGCAGCCCGCCTCGAGTGGGATCAAATGCCCTGAATGCCTTGCATGGCAAGGCGTTCAGCGAGCGCAGCGAGGACTTTTCCGCCGCGCAGCGGCGGGAAAGTAACGGCATTTTTGCAGGCTGTCGGAAAAGTCCTTAGACTTTTTCGACAGCCTGAAGGCCGCCGGCACAGCCGGCGGCCTTGTTTTGCTTTGATTCCGGAGCACACGGCTCCTCTCTTACTTCTGGGGGCAGTAGGTGAGCACCGCCGTCTGGCCGGGGGTGTCCTTGTCCAGCACCAGCACATTGCCCGGATAGCGGACCACATCCCCGCACAGCTCCAGGTAGTCCTCCAGCGGCCCGATCACATCGTAGCCGAAGGAGCCGCCGCGGTAGTGCATGGGAACCGTTACCCGGGGCTTCAGCTGATCCACCAGGGCACGGGCCTGCTTGGCGTCAATGGTGTAGAAGCCGCCCACCGGGATCATCAGGGCGTCCAGCCCCTTCAGGGCATCCATCTGTTCCGGCTCCAGCTCACAGCCCAGGTCCCCCAGATGGGCCACCCGCAGGCCCTCGGCCTGGAAGATATGGATGGTATTGGGCCCTCTCTGAGCGCCCTGCTGGTCATCGTGCCAGGTGTGGATCGTCTCCACCGCCACATCGGGCTTCTCTCCGGTGAGGGCCACCAGCTCCCTCGCTCCGTGGTCCCGGTGGTCGTGGCTGCAGTACACCGCGTCCGCCCTCAGGCGGATGGGGGCCAGTCCCGGCACCGAGCCGTCCAGATAGGGGTCGACCACCACAGTGCCTCCGGCAGTCTCCAGGGTAAAGCAGGAATGTCCGTTCCAGATCAGGCGCATAAAGTTCCATCCTTTCTGTGTCAGCTTGCGGATTCATCCGGTATGTCCGCTCGGTAAAACTCCAGGAGGCTCCCCGCCCTCCGCCGGCCGAAGCCCGTGTCAAAGGGAAACGAGGGAAGATCCCTTGGTGAATTGTCACAATTATACCACAGCGGCGGCGGAATGGGAATCTTTTTTCCCGCTGATCCCGCCCAGACCGCACCTGAACCGTCGTTTTTTGCCCTCGGAATCGTCTTCTGACCCCGCCAGCCCGCCGCTTATGTTCTCTTTTTTTCCGGGAAGTTCGGCACAATGCCGGGTTTTGCGCAGGTAAGCCTCCCCTTAATTTCCCATTTTTACAAAAGTATATCCCTTCCTAGTGGTTTTAGGTTGTTTTCGGATTTTTTTGTAATTTTTCGACCAATTTATAGTTGAATTTCTCCGCCGTTTGGAATACAATGAGAACCGATAAGCGAGGAGGGCTTGCTTTGCTGAACATTGTACTGGTGGAACCGGAGATCCCGCAGAACTGCGGCAACATCGCCCGCACCTGCGCCGCCACCCGGAGCCGCCTCCATCTCATCGAGCCCCTGGGCTTCGACATCAGTGAAAAGGCGGTCAAGCGGGCGGGGCTGGACTACTGGCCCATGGTGGACCTGCATGTGTACCACAGCCTAGACCACTTTTTTGCGGAACACCCCAACCCCGACCTGTGGCTGGCCACCACCAAAGCCCCCCAGGATTACACCAGCGCCCATTTTCAGGATGGATGCTGGCTGTTTTTCGGCAAAGAGACCGCCGGGCTTCCCCAGTGGTTCCGGGAGAAGCATCCAAACCGGTGCATCCGCATTCCCATGCGGGAGGACGCCCGGAGTCTGAATCTGTCCAATTCTGTGGCTATTTTAACCTACGAGGCCCTGCGCCAGCAGGGCTTTCCCGGTTTGACCGGCACCGGTGAGATGGCGCGGGCCGAGTAGCGAGCGAACGCGAGCCGCCGCTTTTGCGGCGGAGCATGACGGACTTCACGTCCGGCATGCGAATTGAAATCCCGCCCGGAGGGCTCCCGGCAAAACATGTTTTGCCGGGAAATGGCCCTGCGCCAACAGGGCTTTCCCGGTTTGACCGGCACCGGCGAGATGGCGCGGGCCGGCCAATAGGCGCAAAAACCCCGTGTTTGCGGGCACACTGTGAAGGAAGGATCTCCCCGCCGGAGTCAGATCCCGGTTCCTCTCTGGCGGGCGGTTTCCAAATAAATTGCTGACTGTTCCAATCTTTGTTTCAGAGAGGAGTTTTACTGCCATGAACTACAACAAAAAGACGGTCAAGGACATCGACGTCTCCGGCAAGAAGGTGCTTCTGCGCTGCGACTTCAATGTCCCCCAGGACAAGACCACCGGAGCCATCACCGACGATAAGCGCATCCGCGCCGCTCTGCCCACCATTCAGTACCTGCTGGACCAGGGCGCCGCTGTGATCGCCTGCTCCCACCTGGGCAAGCCCAAGGGCGAGGTGAAGCCCGAGCTGTCCCTGAAGCCGGTGTCCGTCCGCCTCAGCGAGCTGCTGGGCAAGCCGGTGATCATGGCCGGGGACGTGGTCGGCCCCGACGCCAAGGCCAAGGCCGCCGCCCTCAAGCCCGGGGAGATCATGCTGCTGGAGAACACCCGCTTTGAGCCGGGCGAGACCAAGAACGACCCCGAGCTGGCCAAGGAAATGGCCTCTATGGCGGAGATCTATGTGTCCGACGCCTTCGGCGCGGTCCACCGTGCCCACGCCTCCACCGCCGGCGTGGCCGCCTATCTGCCCGCCGTGTCCGGCTTCCTGATCCAGAAGGAGCTGGAGGTCATGGGCGGCGCCCTGGCCAACCCCAAGCGCCCCCTGGTGGCCATCCTGGGCGGCTCCAAGGTGTCCTCCAAGATCGGCGTCATCAACAACCTGCTGAACATCGCCGACACCATCATCATCGGCGGCGGCATGTCCTACACCTTCGCCAAGGCCCAGGGCGCCAAGGTGGGCAAGTCCCTGCTGGAGGAGGACTGGATTCAGTACGCCGGCGAGATGGTGGAGAAGGCCAAGGAGAAGGGCGTCAAGCTGCTCCTCCCCGTGGACGGCCTGGCCGCCACCGAGTTCTCCGCCGACGCCGAGGCCCACCTGGTGGACGGGGTGGATATCCCCGACGGCATGATGGGCATGGACATCGGCCCCAAGACCATTCAGCTCTACTCCGACGCCGTGAAGGACGCGGGCACCGTCATCTGGAACGGCCCCATGGGCGTGTTTGAGTTCCCCGCCTTCGCCGAGGGTACCCGCGCGGTGGCCAAGGCCCTGGCCGAGACCGACGCCATCACCATCGTGGGCGGCGGCGACTCCGCGGCCGCCGTGGCTCAGCTGGGCTATGCCGACAAGATGACCCACATCTCCACCGGCGGCGGCGCTTCCCTCGAATTCCTCGAGGGCAAGGAGCTGCCCGGCGTGGCCTGCCTGCTGGACAAATAATTTCTGCCCGGGCAGCTCCGGGGCCCCCGCGCGAGTCCAGCGTAAGCGAGTCGCGTGGGGAGAGGAGGAGCAGCGAAGTGAGCGAGCTTTCCCGCCTGCGGGGAAGCGAGGGATACGGAGCTTGCTCCGACGACGCCCGGCGCGGCCTGCCTGCTGGACAAGTAAGAGCGCAGTAGGGGCGCATAGTATGCGCCCGCGGGCGGCTGATAGCCGTCCCTACCGCGAATCAATATTATTGTAAAATGTTAAAGGAAAGAATGGAGAGAAATACCAATGAACCGTCGTTATCGCAAGACTATTATCGCTGGCAACTGGAAAATGAATAACACCCTGTCCCAGATGAAGGCTTTCGCCGAGGAGCTCAAGCCCATCATGCCCCGGGGCAAGTGGTGCAATGTGGTCCTGTGCGTCCCCGCGGTGAACATCACCACCGCCGTGCGCCTGTTCAAGGACTGCCACATCGCCATCGGCGCCGAGACCTGCCACTATGAGGACCACGGCGCCTACACCGGCGAGATCACCGCCGAGATGATCAAGGAGGCCGGCGCCAAGTACGTGATCATCGGCCACTCCGAGCGCCGCCAGTACTACAACGAGACCGACTTTACCGTGAACAAGAAGGTCCACGCCGCCATCAACGCCGGCCTCTACCCCATCGTGTGTGTGGGCGAGAGCCTGGAGCAGCGGGAGCTGGGCGTGACCATGGAGCTCATCGCCTACCAGGTGAAGTGCGCCCTGGCCGGCGTGCCCGCCGACAAGATGCGCCACGTGGTCATCGCCTATGAGCCCCTGTGGGCCATCGGCACCGGCAAGACCGCCACTGCCGAGCAGGCCGGCGAGGTGTGCCAGGCCATCCGCGCCGTCATCCGCAAGCTGTACGGCGCCCACGTGGCCCGCTCCGTCACCATCCAGTACGGCGGCTCCATGAACGCCAAGAACGCCGCTGAGCTCCTGGCCCAGCCCGACGTGGACGGCGGCCTGATCGGCGGTGCCTCCCTGAAGCCTGCCGACTTCGTGGAGATCATCAATTCCGCCAATCAGGAATAATCTCCTGGCCGCCGGTCACGTCCTGCGCGCAGCGCAGGACGCGCCGAATGGCGCGTCCAAGCGTTTGCGAAGCAAACCTTGCCGCAGGGCGAATTTACTTCGCCCGAGGATTTTAAAATAACAGGGCTCCCGGCTGGCGCAAGCCAGCTGGGACGGACGGCGGCCTGATCGGCGGCGCCTCCCTGAAGCCTGCGGACTTTGTGGAGATCATCAATTCCGCGAATCAGGAGTGAATTTTAATGCAGAATGCAGAGTTCAGGAATGCAGAATGAATTCTGCCCGGCATGCTGTGCCTGCGCGCCACTCTGCATTCTGCATTCTTAATTCTTCATTCTCTAAAGAGGGGTTACGATGAAAACACCAACAACTTTAATTATTATGGACGGATTCGGCTTGACGGAGCCCGGACCGGGCAACGCGGTGGCCAACGCCTCCACGCCCAATCTGGACCGGATCTTCCGGGACTGCCCGGGCTGCAAGCTGTCCGCCTCCGGCCTGGATGTGGGCCTGCCCGAGGGCCAGATGGGCAACAGCGAGGTGGGCCACACCAATATGGGCGCCGGCCGGGTGGTCTTTCAGGACCTGCCCCACATCAGCCGGGACATCGAGAGCGGCGAGTTCTTCCAGAACCCCGCCTATCTGGAGGCCATGTCCAACTGCCGGGAGTGGGGCTCCGCCCTGCACCTGATGGGCCTGCTGTCCGACGGCGGCGTCCACAGCCATATCACCCACCTGTTCGCCCTGCTGAAGATGGCCAAGGAGCAGGGACTGAGCAAGGTCTACGTCCACTGCTTCCTGGACGGCCGCGACGTGCCCCCCAGCTCGGGCAAGCACTATGTGGAGCAGCTCCAGGCCAAGATCCAGCAGCTGGGCGTGGGCCAGATCGCCACGGTCATGGGCCGCTACTACGCCATGGACCGGGACAAGCGCTGGGACCGGGTGCAGCGCGCCTATGACGCCATCGCCTGCGGCGAGGGTCCCTTCGAGGCCGACGCCGCTGAGGCGGTCCAGAAGTCCTATGACGCCGGTGTGACGGACGAGTTTGTGGAGCCCGTGGTGTGCGCCAAGAACGCCCAGGTCCGGGACAACGACTCCATCATCTTCTTCAACTTCCGCCCCGACCGGGCCCGGGAGATCACCCGGTGCTTTGTGGACGAGGACTTCACCGATGTGGAGCGCAAGACCGGCTTCCTGTCCGTGGACTTTATCTGCACCACCGAGTACGACGCTACCCTGCCCAACGTGACGGTGGCCTACCCCCACCAGAAGCTGGTGAACACCTTCGGCGAGTATATCAGCAACCTGGGTCTCACCCAGCTGCGCATCGCCGAGACCGAGAAGTACGCCCATGTGACCTTCTTCTTCAACGGCGGCGTGGAACAGGTCTTCCCCGGCGAGGACCGGTGCCTGATCCCCTCCCCCAAGGTGGCCACCTACGACCTGCAGCCGGAGATGTCCGCCTATCAGGTCACGGAGGAGGCCGTCAAGCGCATCGAGAGCGGCGCCTATGACGTGATCATCCTGAACTTCGCCAACTGCGACATGGTGGGCCACACCGGCGTGTACGAGGCCGCCTGCAAGGCCGTCTCCACCGTGGACGAGTGCGTCAACCGGGTGGTGGAGGCCACCTCCAAGATGGGCGGCGTGTCCCTCATCACCGCCGACCACGGCAACGCAGAGCGGATGATCGACGACGACGGCGAGCCCTTCACCGCCCACACCACCAACCTGGTCCCCTTCTATATCGTAGGGGCCAGCGCCCAGCTCCGGGACGGCCGCCTGGCCGACATCGCTCCCACCATGCTGGACCTGATGGGCCTGGAGAAGCCCGCGGAAATGGATGGACAGACCCTGATTTTAAATTAAACGCAACTGTTTTGCATTTAGATTGAGGTTTTTTTCTTCTCCAGGGCCATCCCGCCCAAAGGGCGGGCGGCGCTTCGCGCCGTACAAGCATTTTGCCGCAGGCAAAAATCTTGGCGCAGTGCGAATTCATTTCGCCCGAGCATTTGAAAGCATCGGGCCCCCAAACGGGCCTGCCCGTTTGGGTTGCCTGGAGAAGCCGGCGGAGATGGACGGGCAGACCCTGATCCTCAACTGGGCGCCACCAAGCCTTCCCCCTTGAAGGGGGAAGGTGGCATGGCCGAAGGCCGTGCCGGATGAGGGTAATCCCGTACCATGTACAATCGACCCCTCATCCGCCTCGCTCCGCTCGGAACCTTCCCTCCTGTGCGGGGAAGGCCTGCAATGAGCGGCAGATGCGGTACTGGCCCATGCAGAATGAATTTTTCTGACACGCTGTTCTTTTGGAACCATTCTGCATTCCTGCATTCTGCATTTTTTATCCCCCCGCGTTCTCGCATGGCTCCGCAGGGGCGCACCATGCAGATCATATACCCCCTGACATCGGCGGAAGGATTTCCGCCACATATTGAAAGGAGATTGATTCCCATGAAGCAGATGATCGAGATCGTAGACGTCGTCGGCCGCGAGATCCTGGACAGCCGCGGCAACCCCACCGTTGAGGTGGAGGTCTACCTGGAGGACGGCACCATGGGCCGCGCCGCGGTCCCCTCCGGCGCTTCCACCGGCATCTATGAGGCCTGCGAGCTCCGGGACGGCGACAAGAGCCGCTACAACGGCAAGGGCGTGGAGAAGGCCGTTTCCAACGTGAACACCGAGATCGCCGAGGCCCTCATCGGCACCAACGTGCTGGATCAGGTGGCCATCGACAAGATGCTCATCGAGCTGGACGGCACCCCCAACAAGAGCCGCCTGGGCGCCAACGCCATCCTGGGCGCCTCCCTGGCCTGCGCCAAGGCCGCGGCCGAGAGCCTGGGCACCTCCCTGTACAACTATATCGGCGGCGTCAACGCCAAGCAGCTGCCCGTGCCCATGATGAACATCCTCAACGGCGGCGCCCACGCCACCAACAACGTGGAGATCCAGGAGTTCATGGTCATGCCTGTGGGCGCCTCCAGCTTCCGCGAGGCCCTGCGCATGTGCGCCGAGGTCTTCCACCAGCTGAAGACCACCCTGAAGGAGAACGGCACCCCCGCCGCCGGCGTGGGCGACGAGGGCGGCTACGCCCCCAACCTGAAGAAGGACGAGGACGCCCTGAAGGTGATCGTGCAGGCCATCGAGGAGGCCGGCTACAAGCCCGGCGAGGACTTCAAGATCGCCATCGACGCCGCCTCCTCCGAGTGGTGGGATGAGGAGCAGAAGCTCTATATCCAGCCCAAGTCCGGCAAGAAGCTGACCCAGCAGCAGCTGGTGAACATGTGGAAGAAGTTCGCCGACAACTACCCCATCATCTCCCTGGAGGACGGCATGGCCGAGACCGACTGGGAGGGCTGGGCCATGCTGACCAAGGCCATCGGCGACCGCGTCCAGCTGGTGGGCGACGACCTGTTCGTCACCAACGTGGAGCGTCTGGCCACCGGCATTGAGAAGAAGGTGGGCAACGCCATCCTCATCAAGGTCAACCAGATCGGCACCCTGACCGAGACCCTGGACGCCATCCAGATGGCCAACCGGGCCGGCTACACCGCCATCGTGTCTCACCGCTCCGGCGAGACCGAGGACGCCACCATCGCCGACATCGCCGTGGCTCTCAACGCCGGCCAGATCAAGACCGGCGCCCCCAGCCGCACCGACCGCGTGGCCAAGTACAACCAGCTGCTCCGCATCGAGGAGGAGCTGGGCGATATCGCCGAGTATCCCGGCATGAACGCTTTCTTCAACCTGAAGTAAGTATCGTTCCCTTTTGCAAAGCCGCCCAGTTGGGCGGCTTTGCTTTTTCTGTCGCCCAGCTCCTCGGGGCCCCATCTTGGGGAGCCCCAGACGAGCCCAACGCAGTGGGTCGTCTGGGGGGAGGAGGAGCAAGGGAGCGCAGCGAAGTTTTTGCCGCAGGCAGAAACGGAGCAGAGCGGACTTTGTGACGACGAAGGGGCGGCGCCGGAAGGCGCGTACAAGCGTTTTCGCCGCAGGCGAAAACCTTGGCGCAGGGCGAATTCACTTCGCCCGAGCATTTTAAATCATCCGGGTCCCCATTGCGTGCATCGCACGCAATGGGAAACTGGGCGACGTGGCCGAGTATCCTGGCATGAAGGCTTTCTTCAACCTGAAGTAAGTTCTCCAATTTTGCAGCACAGCCGCCCGATGGGCGGCTGTGTTTTTTCCTGCCCCTTCACACCGTGCCGGAGGAGAAATCGGTGACGGGCGGCCCGGTGTGCCGCCCCTACGGCATACCAGGAACCCTCGTGTATTCCGTAGGGGCCGACGGCTCGGCGGCCCGCCTGTTCACGGAAGATTTCCCATTACCGGCGGGAGGGGCAAGCCCCTCCCCTACCGTGTCTTTAAAAGGTCCCAGATATTTCGCAGGGGTCAGGCACAGCCGCCCAACTGGCGGCTGTGTTTTTCTCCGCCGGAAAAGCATGTTTCCTCTTGACAACAAATTTCTGCAAATGTAGAATATTCTTAGGAGTTCTGCAAATGCAAAAGTTTGGAGGCGACTGCTATGAAGGACTACCCCCGTCTGCCCGAATCGGAGCTGGACATCATGCTGGTCATCTGGGACCTGGGGGACCAGGCCGCCGCTCCGGCTATTCTGGAGCGGCTGGAGCGCCCCCTCACTGCCAGCGCGCTGCACAGCTATCTGAAACGGCTGGAGGACAAGGGCTACCTCGCCTGCACCAAGGAGGGCAAGACCAACCGGTACACCCCTCTGGTGAGCCGGGAGGCGTACCAGCGCCAGGAGGGAAAGACCATCCTGGGCAAGCTGTACGAGGGCTCCCTGAAACGATTTGCCGCCGCCCTCCACGACGGGGGCGCGCTGGACAAGTCGGATGTGGAGGAGCTGCGGGCCTATCTGGAGGAGCTGGAGGGAAAGGAGGGACAGTAAATGGAGGCGTTGTTTCTGCGGGTGGGCTGGATCTCTCTGACCTGCTCGGCGGTGCTGATCCCCCTGCTGGTGGGAAAGGGCTGGCTGCGGCAGCATGTGCGGGCCAGGGCATTGTACGTGGTCTGGCTCATTCTGGCCCTGCGTCTGGTGATCCCGGTGGACCTCTCTCTGCCCGAACCGGCGGTGACGGTGGAGGCCCCCAGCTATCAGGTGTCTCTCCCAGCTCGCGCGCCATCCGCCAATCTGCCCACTGCGCTCCCAACGGAGGAATCTGCGGCTGAGGCCGGCCAGACGGCCCCTGCGGCGGCTTCGGCGGTCCGAACCATCCCCGTCACCGCTCTGCTGTCCGCCCTGTGGCTCTTTGGCGCGCTGGCGGCGGCCCTGGTGCAGGGAGGCGGGTATCTGCTGGCCCGCCGGAGGCTGCTGCGAGACGCCCGGCCCGACTTGGAGGCGGAGGAGCAGGCAGGGCAGACGGCGGCCGGTCTGGGCTTGAAGCGTGCGGTCCCGGTCCGCCGGAGCGGGCAGGTCCGCACCCCCATGGTGCTGGGCCTCATTCGCCCGGTGCTCCTGCTGCCGGAGGGCCAGGCGGTGGACGAGGTGGTGCTGTGCCACGAGCTCACCCACCTGAAACGGCTGGATCTGGCCTACAAGGCCCTGCTGGTGGCCGCCTGCTGGCTCCACTGGTTCAACCCCCTGGTGTGGTGGATGAGCCGGGCGGCCAGCGAAAACCTGGAGCTGTGCTGTGACGACGACGTGGCGGCGGGCCGGGACGCGGCCTTCCGCCGGAAGTATGGGGAGCTCCTCCTGTCCACGGCGGAGGAGAAGCCCGGTCCCACCCTGTCCAGCCGCTTCGGCGGGAGCAAGCAGGCCATGAAGGACCGGCTGACCAATCTGTTTGTGAAAAAGAAGCGGGGCCGCCTGCTGGCCTGCGCCGCTTTGGCGGTGCTGGCCCTGGTGGGCGGGCTGGTGGCCTGTGAGGGGCGGCCGGCCATGACCGACCAGGAGGCGGTGGAGGCCCTGGAGGAAAGCCTCTCCTATGACGGGGAGCGGGTGAGCTTTACCATCCCCGAGGGGGACCGGGAGTGGAACATCCATATCGCCGGACGGGCGGAGGTGGAGTGGCTGGGGGGAATGAGCCTCCACTTTCTGGACGGCACTGACTGGACGCCTGGGGAGACTTACTCCTTTGAATTGTCCTCGCTGGCCGCCCAGGACGTGACGGAACTGACCATGCATATCTTCCAGGGGACCCAGGAGTGGGAAATCGACCTGCTTCCCTATCTTCCCTATGTGAATTCAGAGTACGGATTCACTCTGACCCTGCCCCAAAGCTGGCGGGGCCAGGTAGATATTGTAGATACCCGGGAGGATGAAACAGACCGCACTGTGGTAGAGTTCTACATGCGGAACGCCTTCTCTGGAAGAGTGGAGGGAGCCGGCTGGCTGGTGGGCATCTACCGCTGCTCCTTTGAGACGTGGCAGGGCATTACAATGGCAGAGTATCCTCATAACGAGCAGCGAATCGCAACCATCGGTGAGTATGTTTTCTATGCCTCGGGCCCCACGGATGTGCAGTATGATGAAAATAATCCTGCTGAGGTGGAGCGCTATCGGAGTCTGGAGGCGGAGATTCCGGAGCTGCTGGACAGCTTTGCTCTGCTCGATGGCGGAGCCTATGCCGCCGCCCAGACTTGGCTGGAGGAGCAGGTGGCAGCCGGGCCGCCGGAGTATACCCAGGGCTATGACTATGTAGACGGCCGGATTGAATCGTTGGAGTATGTGACTTCCTTTGAGGGGTACGACGTCTACCGTCTGGATTACCGCTTCCTTGTGGATCACCCGGAGAATGTCGTCCTGGCGGGCGGAATGAGCCTGGATGAAGGTGGCTGGCTGAGAGATTATCCCATGGTCGCGTATCTGATGCTGCATAACGGAGCCTTTGAATCGGTAAAATATACAGACATTGGACCATCGGAGGCCCGGTTTTGGTATGAGTGGGGCAGTCTGCCGGAGGACGTCCGCTGGGAGGCGGCCGCTTGGACCGCATATCTTCAGGCGTATGACGTGGAGCGGCTCTACTGGGGCAGGCCCCGGTGGAATGAGGAGCGGAGCATTTCCCAGGCGGAGCTGGAGACAGTCGGATACCAGGTCCAGGGCAATCCGCCTGATACTTGGCGCAAAGTGGATTGGACGGAGGACAGGGCGGCCTCTTATAACATGATATGGTCCGTGTTTAGTTCCTACTTCTCGGATGACCTGACCCAGCGGCGTGTGGACGGGATGCTGGCCGGTCCAAACGCCCCTTACCTGTGTTACGATGGGGCGCTGTACTTCCGAAACGATGTGCCCTGCGGGCCGGGGGTCCGAGAGGTTTATATGGACTGGGACAGCTATGCGGTTACCCGGGTTATGGACCAGCCGGATTTTGAGGGCATCGAGTTTACTTTGTCCGGGAGTCGGGACGAAGATGGAGCATGGGAAGATGGGACCTGGAGCTTCCGCTTCGGAAGAGACGACCCCGGCGGTCTGCTTCGTTTCTACACCTGGTTTGACGAGACGTAACCATGTCCCTTGCCCTCTCCCCTAAAAAATGGTACAATAGCTCACAGCGGAACCCCGCCCCGGCGGCCGGCCGGAGCGGGGTCTTTTTCTGTCTTGGGGCAAATGTCCCGGAGGAGGTACTGCCATGTCCAAAGAAGCGCTCCAGCTGCTGCTGGGCTATCTGCTGCTGGTGAATCTCACCGCCTTTCTCCTCATGGGCCTGGACAAGCGCCGGGCCAGGCGGGACAAATGGCGCATCTCGGAAAAAACGCTGTTTCTCCCGGCGGTGCTGGGCGGGAGCCTTGGGGCCATTCTGGGGATGCGCCTGTTTCACCACAAGACGAAGCACTGGTACTTCCGGTACGGCCTGCCCGCCCTTTTGGCGGTCCAGATCCTCCTGGGGGTTTTTCTGGGAAGGCGGCTTCTATTTTAATAAAAGCACAAATTGATGGCCGCTTTCTCTTGCTTTTTTGGTGATTTCTGCTATACTATAACATATCGCCCGGCGAAGCCGGGTGTGTAACCCCTGAAAGGAGACTGTTTCCCATGTATGATGCCCGTTTCAGCGGCGTGCTGCTGGCCGTCTCCTCCCTGCCGGGGCCCTATGGCATCGGCTCTCTGGGAGCGCCCGCCCGCCGCTTTGTGGATTTTCTGGCCGAGGCCGGCCAGACCTACTGGCAGATCCTGCCCCTGGTCCCCCCGGGGCACGGCAACTCCCCCTACATGTCCCCCTCCGCCTTTGCGGGAAATCCCTTCCTCATCGACCTGGACGAGCTGGCGGCGGAGGGCCTGCTCACCCAGCAGGAGCTGGACTCCGCCCGCCGGGACGCCCCCGACCGGGTGGACTACGCCTTTCTCCACGAGACCCGGATGGGCCTGCTGGAGCTGGCCTTCCGCCGCTCCCTCACCCTCATGGAGACCGCCCCGGAGGAGCACCACCTGCCCTGGATCGGGGAGTACGCCCAGTTCGCCGCCCTCCACGACCGGTATGAGGGCAGCCCGGACCAGTGGCTGGAGGACGCCAAGCCCGACCCGGACCGGGTGGCCTTCCACACCTTCCTTCAGGACACCTTCTACCGCCAGTGGTTCCACTTGAAAGAGTACGCCAACCAGAAGCACATCCGCATTATGGGGGACGTCCCATTCTATCTGTCCGCCGACAGCGCCGAGGTGTACTACCACCCGGAGCTGTTTCAGCTGGATGAGGACGGCCGCCTGGCTGCGGTGGCCGGGGTCCCCCCCGACGCCTTCACCGCCGACGGCCAGTTCTGGGGCAATCCTCTCTACGACTGGGAGGGCAACCGGCCGGCGGTCTTTGCCTTCTGGAAGGAGCGTATCCAGTGGTGCGCCCGTATGTACGACGCCATCCGCATCGACCACTTCCGGGCCTTCCACACCTACTGGTCGGTGCCCGCCGGGGCGGAGAGCGCCAAGGAGGGCCACTGGGAGCCGGGTCCGGGGATGGCCCTGCTCAACCTGCTCCAGGCCGCCGCCCCCAAGCTGGAGCTCATCGCCGAGGACCTGGGCAACCTGGACCTGGACGCCCTGGAGTTTGTCCGCAGCTGCGGCATCCCCGGTATGAAGGTGATGGTTTTTGCCTTCGACCCCAACGGGGAGAGCGCCTATCTGCCCCACAACTGCCAGCCCTTCTCGGTGGTCTACACCGGCACCCACGACACCCAGACCTTTGTCCAGTTCCTCAACGAGGCCTGGCCGGAGGAGTCCGGCTTCGCCCGCCGCTACCTGCGCCTGCGGGAGGACGAGGGGCTGGGCTGGGGGGTCATCTCCGGGGCCTGGGCCTCCGGGAGCTACCTGGCCATCGCCCCCCTCCAGGACGTGCTGGGCCTGGGCGGAGACGCCCGGATGAACACCCCCGGCACTGTGGGGGATCACAACTGGTCCTGGCGGGTGCGCGCCGATGCCCTGAACCCCTATGTGTCCGGCAAGCTGCGGGAGATCACCCGCACCTACCGCCGCTGCCTGTAACCTACTTTCTTTGAAAAAGAAAGTAGGCAAAGAAATTTTCTGCGAAACTTCGTTTCGCCTCTTGCAGTTCTAAAAGTCTCGCCGTTCGCCGGAGGTTTTCGCCGTCTGCACTTCTAAAGCCTTCCCCTTGAGGGCCGACTCCCCTTGTCAAGGGGGAGATAGAGGGGATAGGGCCAGGTACCCCTGAAGGGGGCAGATGAGGGGACAGTCTGAGGAGCTGGCATCGTTAGAAGAATACTGTATGGCGGGGGCTTGCCCCCGCCGCCCCCAGAGATTTTTGCCTCTTCCGTAGGGCGCGGTCTCCCAGACGCGCCACTCCTGGAGGTTCTCGCAGGGGATTTCGCCGCCCCGGCAGAGATTTGCTGTTTTGGCGGGGAGATTTCGCCGCCTGCGGGCGGCGAGTTTCTTTCCCAGCGATGGGAAAGAAACCAAAGGATCGCCGGGGGACGGCTCAGGATGGACACTCCGTGTCCATATTCGCCCTCCCTATCCCCTCTGGCCTTCGGCCATCTCCCCTTGACAAGGGGAGTCGGCCCCCGGTCCCCCATTACGGGGGACGCGTACCTGCAAGGTTGTGTAAAATTTCCGGCGCGCAAAATTTGAGTGGCGATTTGCGTTTCCTCCCGGGCCACTGGGCCCTGGCTTCCCCAAAATTTCAGTCTGTGCGGTTTCTGTTCCGCGCCTGGCTTTACCGAGCAAACGCTCCCAGTGCGCATACCGCCGTAGGGGCGACCCTTGCGGTCGCCCTCAGCCTTCCCCTTTAGGGGAAGGTGCCGAGCGAAGCGAGGCGGATGAGGTCCGTAGGGGCGGCACACCTGGGCCGCCCGCGGGCCGGCCGGTGTCCGGCCTCTACGAAAAAGAAGGAACCGCTTCCATTTTCGCCGTAGGGGCGGGTGTCCTCACCCGCCCGCCCAGGGCTCAAATTCACCCCCGAAAAACTGTATGGGCGGCCCCATGTGGCCGCCCGCTGTACTTGTCCCCGCCGCGTTTGATCCGCAAAAAAACCACGCCGTGGAACTCAGAAGAGCTCCACGGCGCGGTTTTTAATTCGCTTATTCTTTACTCTCGTCCTCGTCGGAGGGCTGACTGTCCTCCGGTCTGGGGGCATCCTCCGCTGTCGGGGAGGCGTTCTCCTCCGCAGCGTCCGGCTCCGGCTGTCCCTCGTCCGGCTGCTCCTCAGCGGCGGGCTGTCCGCCCTCCGGCTGAGAGCCGTCGGGAGCATGCTCCTCCCCGTCTCCCAGGGGAACGGGGGGCTTGATCTCCTCGCTGACGATGTGGATGTTCTTGGCGGGGGGCTCGATATCCCCGGGCAGCGGCTTCTTTTTCTCCGACTGCCGGGTGGAGGCGTAGGCGTCCTCCACCAGGGCGGGGTCCCGGCCCTCGATGATGGCCACCATCTCGCCGCCGGTGATGGTCTCCTTCTCCAGGAGGTAGGCCACCACCTTGTGCATGTCCTCCAGGTTGTCCTGGATGAGGGCCACAGCGTCCTTGTAGCACTGGTCCAGGATGACCTTGACCTCCTTGTCCATGATGGCCGCCGTCTCCTGGGCGCAGTCCAGGCCGTAGCCGCCGTCCAGATACTGGTTGCGGATGGAGCCCAGGGCCATCATGCCGAACTCGTCGCTCATGCCGAACATGGCAACCATGTTCCGGGCGATGTTGGTGGCCTCCTGGATATCCTGGGAGGCGCCGTTGGTCATGGTGTGCATGACCACCTCCTCTGCGGCCCGGCCGCCCATGGAGACGGTGATCTTGGCCATGAGCTCTTCCTTGGTGCGCAGGTTGGTCTTGTCCTCCTCGGGCATGAGCAGGGTGTAGCCCAAGGAGCCCTCGGTGTGGGGGACAATGGTGATCTTCTGCACCGGCTCGGCGTTTTTCTGCTTGTAGGCCACCATGGCGTGGCCCACCTCGTGATAGGCCACCAGCTTCTTCTCGAACTCGGTGAGCACGGAATTTTTCTTCTCGCTGCCGGCGATGACGAACTCGAAGGAGGCCAGCAGGTCCTCCTGGGTCACCAGCCTCCGGCCGTGGCGCACCGCCCGGAGGGCGGCCTCGTTCACCAGGTTGGCCAGGTCGGCGCCCACGCACCCGGCGGTGGCCAGGGCGATCTTCTTCAGGTCCACGTCCTCGGACAGCTTGATCTTCCGGGTGTGCACCTGGAGGGTGGCCAGGCGGCCGGCCAGGTTGGGCCGGTCGATGGTGATGCGCCGGTCGAAGCGGCCGGGCCGCAGCAGGGCCTTGTCCAGCACCTCGGGCCGGTTGGTGGCGCCCAGGACGATGATGCCCTTGCCGGGGTCAAAGCCGTCCAGCTCGGCCAGCAGCTGGTTCAGGGTCTGCTCCCGCTCGTCGTTGCCGCCCATGCGGTTGTCCCGGGATTTGCCGATGGTGTCGATCTCGTCGATGAACACGATGCAGGGGGCCATCTTGCTGGCCTCCTTGAACAGGTCGCGGACGCGGGCCGCGCCCATGCCCACGAACATCTCCACGAAGTCGGAGCCGGAGATGGAGAAGAAGGGCACGTTGGCCTCGCCGGCCACGGCCTTGGCAAGCAGGGTCTTGCCGGTGCCCGGCGGGCCCACCAGCAGGGCGCCCTTGGGCAGCTTGGCGCCGATCTCGGTGTACTTCTGGGGGTTGTGCAGGATGTCGATGATCTCCTGGAGGGACTCCTTGGCCTCGTCCTGACCGGCCACGTCCAGGAAGGTGACGCCGGTCTTTTTCTCCACGTAGACCTTGGCGTTGGACTTGCCCAGGTTGCCCATGCCGCCGATGCCGCCCTTGCCGCCCACGCCCCGGAACAGGAACCAGAACAGGCCCACCATAATGAGGACGGGCAGCACATAGACCAGGAACAGGTTCAGCAGGTACAGCGAGCTGTCCGCCGGCTCGGTGTAGGCGTACTCGCCCTCCTCCGTGCTGAGGTACTGGGTCAGCAGGCTCATCAGCTCATCATCCGAGACGTTGGCCAGCCGGACGGTCACATACTGGACGGGCTCATTGGGGTCCTGCTGGCGGGTGGGGATGAGAGACTGCATCAGCTCCTGAGTCTGGCTGGTGCTCTCCTGCTCCTCCTGAGGCAGTTCCACCTCCACTCCCTCCCGGAGCGTAAAGGTAATCTGACTGGCCTCCACATTGACCTTGTCGATCTTATCCTCCACCAGCCACTCCCTAAAAGTGGTGTAAGGGACCGTGACGGTGCCTGCCTGTTCATAGGAGGACATACAGCCCCGGAACAACAGCGTCAGGAACAGGGCCCACAGGACAATGCTCACCAGTCCGAACGCATTGCGCCGGTTGTTGCTGCCGCCTCCGTTGGGATTGTTGTTGTTTCTTTTGTCTGGCTTCAAGGGAGAATACCTCCGTCAAATCTGCAAAACAGAGATTCCATGGACCCGGGCACGGGAAAATCCCTGTGCCGCCGCGGCTTTGCGGGTGGGTCCAAGTCTTTTATACTATAACACACTATCCCTTTAAAAACAAGAAACAGGCCTGTAAACTTTCTGTGAAAGTGAAGGGGTAAACGATTGGGCGCTCCTTTGGACAGGGACAGCGGGCCCGGAGAGGGGCAAAACAGCTCCTCTACGGGCCCGGTTGGCACTGATTTTAATGTGTACTCCCCTGCTCAGGGCTTGCACGTCCCGCAGGGGGAGTAGCCCTGGTCCAGGAGAGACTGGCGGGTGCCGGTGTAGTCCTGGCGGTTGGAGGGGTTCATGTTCTCCACCCCGGAGCAGCCGGGCAGGTGGAATTTTTTCGAGTTGGTATTGAGCACGTAGTGCTGCTCCGTCTCCGCAGCAGTCTCCCCGCCGGAGGAGGCGGTACCGGAGCTCTGGGGCTCCTCCCCGTCCAGCCAGCTCTCCCCGGTGGCGTAGTCGATGGCAATACCCGGCTGGTTGTTGTAGCAGTAGACATGGAAGCACACGCCCTCGCCGCCGTCCTCCACCGAGAGGGCCTCCAGTTCCACCCCACGGGCCACCAGCTCCGTGCCGGAGAACACCGGGGTCACCCGGTAGAGCACGTGGTTCCCCGTCTCCTTCACGTAGTCGGCCACCAGATTTTCAAAGGGGAGCATCCCCTCCACATTCAGGTACCGGGTGCCGGTAATCAGGTTCTCCTCGTTGGCGTTCTCCCCGGTGAGCTGGAACCCGATAAGGTGGCAGCGGTTGTAGAGGTAGCCCCCGTCCACCAGCTCGGTGTCGTACTTGGCTGTCTGCCAGCCGGAGGGTTTTACGCTGCTGATGGACTCCCGGTCCTGGGTTGGCATGGTGTCCCGCCCCACGCTGGCCCAGGCGGTGCCGCACCGGCCCAGGGAATCCAGGGGGCTGTACTCCTCAAAGCCCTGGGCGGCCTGGTCCAGTTCTTCCTGGGTGAAGCCCGGCTGGTTGTCGCTGAGTACCACATAGGGCTCGCCGGAGAAGGCCGGCACGTCCTCCAGGGAGAAGGAGGTCTGGGTCCCCCCGGGCACGGCCCCGCAGGCGGACAGGAGCAGGCACAGGAGCAGAAACAGGGACAGGGAAACTTGCTGGATACGCTTCATCGCTGGTAAATCTCCTTTGTAATCACGTCGTGGGAAGATCCGGGAAATTCCGTCCGGCCGGTCAGGGTCCAGCCCTCCGGGGGCAGGGCGATCTTCCGGTCGGAGGGGTAGTGCCGGTTCCACCGGTAGAGGATGAGCCTCTCCGCCCGCTCCAGGGCGGGGCTTGGGCCGGTGAGCTCCAGAAAGCACAGGTCCTCCGGACCCGCCTGGGTCCAGGGCTCCTCCGCCGTGCGGATGTGTTCGGCTTCCTGGGGGAACAGGGGGCGGGAGTAGGGCTCCACCCAGATGGTGCATTCCCTGGCCTGCGTCAGCAGGTCGGCGGACACCGCCCGGTCCCGGCTCTGCCGGCGGCGGTTGAAGGACAGGCCACCCCGGTCGTCCACACAGAATGCGAGGGTCACGGTCATCCCTCCTGGTACAAATGTTTGAGTAATATCAGTATACCATCCCCGGGTCAGAATGGCAAGGTTTTCTTGGGGCGGGCCCCTTGACGTGAGAGGGCCGGACCGGTATGCTCAAAAAAACAAAACCTGCTTGCAGCACCGCCCTCCCCCGGTGCGTATATAGGGGCAGAGAGACACAAAGGAGGGATCGAGATGGACGACCAGGCGTTGATCCGGGCGCTTCAGGCCGGAGAGCGCGCCGCCCTGCGCCGGACCATGGAGGTCTACGCCGGCTACACGTCGGCGGTGCTGGGCAACACCCTGCGGGGGCAGGCCAGGCGGGAGGACCTGGAGGAGCTGCTGTCCGACGTATTCCTGTCCCTGTGGCGGAGCCGGGAGGGGCTGGACCCGGACAAGTCCCTGAAATCCTGGCTGGCGGCGGTGGCCCGGAACCGGGCGGTGGACTTTCTCCGCCGGAAAAGGGAGACCCACCCGGTGCCCGACGGCCTCCCCGACCCCGCCCCCGGCCCGGAGGAGCAGGCGGAGCGGCGGGAGGCGGAGGAGCGGCTGAGGGCCCTGGTGGAGGACATGGAGGAGCCCGACCGCACCCTGTTTCTCCGGTACTACTATGAGGAGGAGCCGCTGGACCAGGTGTGCCGGGACCTGAAGATGCGCCCGTCCACCGCCCGGTCCCGGCTGTGCCGGGGGCGCAGGAAGCTGAAGGAGCGTCTGACCCAGGAAGGAGGGATGCTGGATGCGCAGTCACATCCATGAGCTGTGGGAGGACCTGGAGCTGTCCCCCCAGTACCCGGAGCCCGGCCTGGACCGGGTCATGGACCGGGTGATGGACCAGATTAAGGCGGAGGAGCCGGAACGTCCGGCCAGCCAGACCAGAAGGAGGAGACCCATGCACAAGAAGAAACTGTTGCTGTCCCTGGCGGCCGCCCTGGTGGTGCTCACCGGGTCAGCGGTGGCGGTGGCCAATCACTACGGCGTGCTGGACCTGTTTTTTACCGGGGACACCAGCCAGCTGGAGCCCTATGTTCAGACGGACCTGGGCAGTGCGGAGAACGAGGACTACCGCTTTACGGTCAACAGCGCCTACTACGACGGCATGACCGTCTACGCCACCGTCACCGTGGAGGGACTGAATGAACAGGCGGTGGAGGATTTGAAGAGCAGCCGGGCCGACGCGGACGCCCACCGGGAGATTTGGGGGGATGAGCTGGCAGACAATATGATCGAGCGGCGCGGCTCCGGACCGGATACCATCATGTGTAATATGTATGCAATCATCATGGACGACGGCCACACATACTCTGGTACCGGATGCGGCGGCGGGGAGCTGCCAGCCCCTTCGGACACCAGCCGGTCCTGGAAGGTGGACGCAAATTTTGATCGATGGATGGGCCCGCTGGATACCCCCTTAAAGATATGGGCCGGTTTCATGGGTGAGGAGTACGCTGTGGAGGTTCCTTTGGATATGGTGATCGGTTCCATCTACCTGACCCCAGACACCGAAGTGCTGCTCAACCCCATCACCGGACAGCAGGCAACTATTACGGATATTTGCTTTGCCCCTACGCAGCTCTATTTTGCGGGAGAGTGGGACGAGCGTGTGGAGTCTGAGGCATATATGGAGGACTTGGGCAACGATTGGTGCGCCGTCCGGCTTAAGGATGGAACAATCTTAACCGCTTCGCAAATGGAACGGATAGGCGGGAGAGGCTCCGATCATAACGGCTTTTATTCATACGGAGACCTTGGAACCGTTCCGACCTCGGACATTTCCAATGTGGCATCCATTATCATCGGCAATATGGAATTTCCGGCGGACGGATCTGACCCTATTCCTGTGGATTCGGACCTGCATCTGGCGCCGTTTCTCATTACCTATCCCCTCTACCCAGATAGAGAGGGCGTCCACCGCTGTCTGCGTTCCTTCCGCCAGTTGTGTGAAGGTCTGGGTGCGGATTACACTTGGAATGATGCAACACAAACCGCAACTGCCATATATCGCGGAATCACAGTTCAAGTGCCCATGAACAGCACCCAAATTACCATAGATGGTCAAGCAGTCGAGCTCACCTACGTCACCTACGACCAGAACGGAGATGAGATAACATTACCTAATCCCACAGAACCGTCCGAACTGGAACAGGACGTTTTAGTGGATGTTGGTACTATATGTGACGCCTGGAAGGTCGGCGCTGTATGGAATGGCGTTTCTGACGGAGAAGATACAGTGGATCAAGGACTTATCATCCTCCCCTAAACAACGAATGCCCCCGGGCCTGCGGCCCGGGGGCAGTTTTTATGTGGCGGAGGCGGTTTTCCAGTGCTTCTTCCAGAAGCGCAGGAGCAGGAGCCCGGCCAGAATCCCCGCCAGCAGGGAGCTCCCCGCGAAGTTCAGCCAGATGCCGGTGAGCCCGAAGGGGGACAGGGCGGCCAGCAGCAGAACCGGGAAGATCAGGGCGGTGGAGATGGAGATGAGGGAGGCCTCCCCCGCCCGCTCCAGGGCGGTCATAAAGCTCTGACAGGCGAAGGAGAACCACCGGGTCACATAGGTGAAGGCAAACAGCTGGATGGCCGTCCGGGCGGTGGCCAGGAAGCCCTCGTCCATCCCGGACAGGAACAGGGCGGTGATCTGATCGGGGAACAGGAACATGACCACCGCGGACAGCAGAGAGATGACGGCGGCGGCGGAGAAGCAGTACTTCTCAATGGCCAGGATGCGGCCCTTGCTGCCCGCCCCCCAGTTGTAGCTGACGGCGGGCTGGAGGGAGTCGCAGCAGCCGTACATGAGGGGCTGAATGAGGCCGTCCACATACATGAGGATGCCGTAAATGGACACGGCGTTCTGTCCCCCCACCCGCAGCAGCACCGCGTTCATGATGATGGAGGTGACACGGCCGGAGATATTGTTCAGGAAGTTGGGGCTGCCGCAGGCCACGATCTGCTTCACCATGGGCACGGAGAATCTGGGCCGGCAGAACTTCAGCTGCAGCTTCCCCCGGGCAAAGGGGTACAGGGCGATGGCCACGCAGGCGATCATGCCCAGGGAGGAGGCCAGGGCCGCCGCCCAGATGCCCCATTTCAGCACCGCCAGCAGGAAAAACTCCAGCACGGCGGTGAGAATGGACATGAGGATGTTCAGCCACATGCTCATGCGGATCTTGCCGCAGATGCGCAGATAGTTGTCCGAGGCAAAGATAATGGTGGTAAGGGGGGAGAGCAGGGCGTACACCCGCAGGTACTGCACCGCCAGCGCGGCCAGCTCCGGCTCCGCCCCCAGCAGCTGAAAGAGGAGGGGGGCGGCGAAGAACAGCACCGCCCCGATGAGGGCCCCCGTCCCCACGATCATCAGACAGGCGCAGGTAAAAATATTGTTGGCCGCCTTCTCCTCCTTCTGGCCCAGCCGCACCGAGATGGGCACGGCGGAGCCCACGCCGATGAGGTCGGCCAGGGCAAAGTTGATGATGACAAAGGGCATGGCCAGGTTGATGGCGGCGAAGGCGGTGTCCCCCAGCACCTGGCCCACCAGAATGCCGTCAATGAGCTGATAGAGGGCGGAGGCCAGCATGCCGATGGCCCCCGGCAGGGCCGCGAGCACAAAGAGTTTGCCGGGCGGGGTTTTGGCAAATAGCGTGTTGTGGTCCATATTGCGTCTATTTCAACTCCGTTCGATCAAAAATTTCCCGTTGAAATTCCTGGGTCATGTTCCGGGTCAGCACCTCAACGGCCTTTACAAATTCCGAGGAGTACTCCCCCAGGGTGCGGGATATGGCCCGCTCCTCCGCCTGATAGATGGGCCGGAGCACCTTTTGGGCATAGGCCCGCCCGGCGGCGGTGAGGGTGATGTTTTTCTCCCGGGAGTGCCCGCTGGGGACCAGAGAGAGGTAGCCCGCGTCTGTGTACTCCTTGACAATGGTGTTGATGGTGGTCTTTGGGATCAGAAGCTCCTCAGCCAGCTGCTTCTGGGAACAGGGCGGGCCGTTGTCCAGGGTATACAGCAGCGAGAGGGCGTTCTCCTTCACCCCCAGGCGGCGGGCCGCCAGATAGTACAGGCCGTCTATCTTGTTGCAGCAGACGTAAAAGCGGTCCAAAAACGACCGGCTGGATTCCATCGCCATCCCTCCTCAGACAGATAATCCGGATTCGTACCAGAACAGGATTATAGTACGGATTCGGATTAAAGTCAAGAGGGATTTTCAAACCGGTTGCGCCCTCCCCGCCTCCCGTGCTATACTGAGAGGCAGAAACTGACATTGGCAAGGAGCGCGTATCCATGAAGTATTTGATCTATGGGGCCGGGGGCATCGGGGGCTGTCTGGCCGCCTTCCTGGCCCAGGGGGGAAAGGACGTGTCCCTCATCGCCCGGGGCGCCCACCTGGAGGCCATTCAGAAAAACGGACTGGTGCTGGAGACCGGCCACGGCGCCTTCGCCGTCCCGGTGCGGGCCTGTGAGCAGGAGCAGGTGACCGACAAGCCGGACGTGATCTTTGTGTGCGTGAAGGGCTACTCCCTGGAGGGGACCCTCCCCACCCTGAAGCGGCTCTCGGACGGGCACACCATCGTCATCCCCCTGCTGAACATCTACGGCACCGGCGCCCGGCTCCAGCCGGAGCTCTCCCCCGCCCTGGTCACCGACGGGTGCATCTACATCGCCGCCGAGATCAAGGCCCCCGGCACCGTCCACATGAGCGGAGACATCTTCCGGGTGGTGTTCGGCCCCCGCACGCCGGAGGAGTACCGCCCGGAGCTGGAGGAGGCCGCCCGGGACCTGAACGACTGCGGAATCGAGGGCATTTTGTCCCAAAACATCCAGCGGGACGCGCTGATGAAGTTCTCGGTGGTGTCCCCCATGGCGGCCTGCGGCATCTACCACAACATCCAGGTGGGGGGCATGCAGGCGCCGGGGCAGCCCCGGGAGGACTTTAAGGCGCTGGTGGCGGAGGTCGGGGCCCTGGCCCAGGCCATGGGCTTCCCCTTCCCCGAGGACCCGGTGGCCCGGAATCTGGCCATCCAGGACGCCCTGGACCCGGACGCCTCCACCTCCCTGAAGCGGGACCTGGACGCGGGAAAACCCTCCGAGGTGGACGGGCTCATCTTTGAGGTGGTCCGCCTGGGCCGGAAGTACCACGTCCCCACCCCCATGTACGACAGGGTGGCCGCCAAGCTGGGCTTCAACTTGGAGGAGTAACCATGATCAATACAACGCTCTGTTATATCCGCCGGGGTGATGACTACCTGATGCTCCACCGGATCAAGAAGAAAAACGACCTGAATCAGGACAAGTGGATCGGCATCGGCGGCAAGTTCGAGGACAAGGAGAGCCCGGAGGACTGCCTCCTCCGGGAGGCCCGCGAGGAGACCGGCCTCACCCTGACGGACTACCGCTACCGGGGGATCGTCACCTTTGTCTCCGACCGCTGGCCCACCGAGTATATGCACCTGTTCACCGCCGACGGCTTCACCGGGGAGCTGAAGGAGTGCGACGAGGGGGTGCTGGAGTGGATTCCCCGGGACCGCCTGCTGGAGATCCCCCACTGGGAGGGGGACGCCATCTTCCTGGACCTGATCGCCCGGGAGGACCAGCCCTTCTTCTCCCTGAAGCTGTGCTATGAGGGGGACGCCCTGGTGGAGGCGGTGCTGGACGGCAGACATATAAAAGGAGGTTCCGCGCCATGATCTATACCATTCAGAATGAATTTCTCACCGTCCGGGTGGAGGACCTGGGAGCCCAGCTCTCCTCCATCCAGGCCCCCGACGGCACCGAATACCTGTGGCAGGGCGACCCGGACATCTGGGCCCGCCGGGCCCCCATCCTGTTCCCCTTCATCGCCCGGCTGCGGGAGAACACCTACTGTCTGGACGGACAGCCCTACGCCATCTCCACCCACGGCTTTGCCCGGGACATGGTGTTCTCCCTGGTAGAGCAGGGGGAGGACCACATCTCCCTCCAGCTCGCCGACACCCCGGAGACCCGGAAGGTCTACCCCTTCTCCTTCTCCCTAACGGTGACCTATACCCTGGAGGGGAACCGCCTGAAAAAGTGCCACCGGGTGGAGAACCGCTCAGACAAGGACATGTACTACGAGCTGGGGGCCCACGACGGCTTCCGGGCCCCGGTGGAGCCCGGCGTCCCCATGTCCAGCTGGTCCATCCGCCTGCCCGGCGTGGAGCGCGTCCAATTTTACGGCATGGATGAGAGCTGCACCCTCACCCCCAAGGGGGAGGCCATCCCCCTTGAGAAAGGGAAGCTCCCCCTCACCCCCTCCACTTACGGGCTGGACACCATGGTGCTGGACCGCCCGCCTCGGGCCACGGCCCAGCTGGTGGACGGCTGGGGCCACCCCCGGGTGACGGTGGAGTTCCCCGACTTCGACTATCTGGGGCTGTGGACGGCGGATAAACCCTTCGACACGGGGTATGTGTGCATCGAGCCCTGGTCCTCCCTCCCCGACGCAACTTTCGTGGGGCGGGAGCTGTCCCAAAAGGCTGGGGTGCGCCGCCTGGCCCCCGGTGAGAGCGAGGAGCTGTCCTATCTCACCACCATCAACCATCGAGACAAGGAGGAAAAGGGATGAAGCCGGAATATGTGAATACCTTTGCTCTGCGCAAAGTGGTCAATAAGGACGGTGAGGCGCTGGAGATCACCCTGGACGCCTCCCACAAGTATATGGAAAACAACGTCACCGTCACCTCCAACGGCCTGGAGAACGTGGCCACCCCCGCCTCCGACCAGGTGGCCTCTCTGGTGATGAACCGGCAAACCGCCATCTCCCTGCGGAACCTGCTGATCCAGACTTTGGATGGAGAGACCTGAAAAAAATTCACCACCCTCGGGTGAATGCCGGCGAGGCAGTGTCAAACGCGAATTAAACTGAACGGCTGACGAATTGGTACGGTTAAAAGAACCGGCGTGCTATTTCATTGCGAAATAACACGCCGGTTTTCCACGCACCTGTGCCAGCTTTGGATGGGACGACTAAAATCAGTCTTTGTTATTGATAGAATCGTTGCAGGAGAACTGCCCGACCGGCCTTCTGGCCGGCGGCGCTTTTGCGCCGTACGAGTGTTTTGCCGCAGGCAAAACCTCGGCGCAGGCGGAAT
>ERZ1643247.956-NODE-956-length-30227-cov-5.172809_pt1 | contig 30227 bp, 31 predicted proteins | sample MGYA00579264_ERZ1643247 | MGnify/ENA primary metagenome ERZ1643247 (study PRJEB29033, sample SAMEA4952262) | chicken gut metagenome | biome: Broiler Chicken; feature: Gastrointestinal Tract; material: Caecum | place: Ireland | collected 2018 | study: Broiler... | reverse complement strand
GCTTGTCAACAACTTTTTTCTTTTTTTTACAATTTGTTTTCAATAGGAACACAATTGCAGTCTTCTGTTTTCACAGCGGATATTATTTTATAATATCTTCTTTGATTTGTCAATACTTTTTTTCTTATTTTTATTTTTCATATATCAATAGAAAGTTCATTTTCATACAAATTCCTACTGTTTGATTCATTGAAATGATGCAGTTTCCTCTGATTTTAGAACAAGAAATGATTTATGGAACGACATAATTACAATATCATTGATATGTATGAAACAGAGGCAGTGTGACTGCAAGTACTGCCTCTGTCCACCCGTCTTTTCTCGTTGCATTATGGGAAATAAGCTATATCTGATTATATTATCGAACACTGTTATCTTTATTGTTTCTACCATAATTTTTTCGCTCATAATATGCCTTTTTTACTTCATACATATTTTTTTCTGCTGCTTTGATCAATTGTTCTACCGAACAAACGCCGGCTTCCCATTGCATTCCAATCGAAACATAGATTTCTCGTTTTATCAATGCTTCTTCAAATTCTTTGCCCCAACGACGTATCGTTGTTTCATCTACATCAAATGCAAACACAACAAATTCATCTCCTCCAATACGATAGGCAAACTGCGTACCAAATGTTTGTTGCATTTGCTCTGCTACCAACTGCAGCAATTCATCTCCTGCCGAATGTCCTCTGTTATTATTCAATTCATGCAATCCATTCGCATCTATATAAAAACACGTAATGGTCTCCCATGCCATAGCTTTGATTTTTTTCAGATCTATTTCATATCGGTTTCTATTATACAACCCTGTCAAAAGATCTGTTTCTCCTCTTTGCAAAATGTCAGAGTATGACTGCATATTGCGGCAAAACATGCCAAAACTGATGCTTACACTTTTCAATGGAACTACACTGATCTGCCATTGCGGCATGTTCCCGCTGAGTAAAACACCACAAACGCCACCATCTCCATCCTCAATAGGTACTGCTGCCAAATTTCTAATTTGTTCTAAAATTCCTACTGGCAACAGCTTTTTGAGGTCCTCTGCGTCCTTTGCCACAAATTGAGATTCTCCCTGTTGAAAATATTGATAAAAAAAGGAAACCGCCTCTTCCTGATATCTAGAATCTTCTATTCTTTTTTCATTCATATTCCATTGGAATAAAATATTCTCTCCAGACTCTTTTCTCAGCCAAAAGCTAACCCATTCTGCCGAAGTCATCTGTGCAATCTTTTCTAACGCCAAGTCGATATTCTCTCGTCTCTCATGTGCATTAAACAACAGTTTTTCCACATCATAAATATAATTGATCGTATCCAACTGGCGTTGCTTTTCTCCCGTTTCACGCCGAATATATCGAAACATCCAAATAAAATACAGCAGGAAACAGGTTGCCTCAAAAACCAAGAATACATTCAGCATATCTCTGATGACATAGGCACTGGAAAACACAGCGCTCTCTGGGACAGATAATGCAACTCTCCACTCATTGATAGAAATAGGCTCATAATAAAAATATAGATATTCCCCTACCGTTTCCGAAACAAAAACAACATATCCCGTTTCCCCATCAATCAACCCCTGCTTCAATTGTTCATGGTCGTATCCCGGTGCCATCTCCCGTTCGCCTAAGTCCCAAATATTTCCCGTTGTCTCATGCCAAGTATCTACCAGAAAATCTCCTGTTTTTCCGTCTATGATGTAAAGCGCTGCTTCTCCTCCATAAGGATTCAATATCAGATTTTCCGGCAATTCCGTTAATACAATCACACCACATAGCATTGCAGTAATTTCACCATCTTGATATACCGGCACATAATGCCTGACTACATGTTCAGATTTCCCTTCCCAGTCGGTTTCTCTATCTGTGATATGCGCACCCAACATAGCCACTTGCGCAAACGACAACCTATCAGATACATCAATCCGCTCTCCTCCTTTGACCAGCAAGGAACCATCTGGTAACAGCAATTCCAACCTGCCCATTATTCCGTTCAAATCATAGGAATCCAATCTTTCCCAAAGCTCCTTTGATGCCAAATCATCATACTGTGCAACAATCAAAGCTAATATCTCCAACTGTGCCCGATCAGCAGCAGCATTTTTCTCAATCAATCTGATCATTTCTCCAGTCTCTTCATGCAGCCGCTCAAAGCACTTCGCTTCTTCCATTTGATTGACGCAATATGTAACACCAAAAGAACCCGCTGATACTAAAAATATCAGCAACAAAGTAACTGCCATCGGTTTCTTCCAATATTGTCTTCTTTGTTTTCCCATCAAATTCTCCTCTTTGATTATAATTCTTCCTTCTGCTATATATTCAAACATCGGTTGTCTTTTCTATATGCTCTATAATCCGCTTGAGTGTTTTACAGAGCAACGGAAAATCAATTGGCTTTGCAATATGCGCATTCATCCCTGCTGCAGCAGTCGCTGCCAAATCTTCTGCAAATGCGTTTGCTGTTACCGCAAGAATCGGTATCGTCTTGGCATCCTCCCGCTCCATGCTGCGGATTTTGCGAGATGCTTCACAGCCATCCATTTCTGGCATATGCATATCCATTAAGATTGCATCAAAGCTTCCATCTTTCGCGCAGGCAAACTGCTCTACCGCCTCTCTGCCATTCCACGCCTTTACCACTTCTGCTCCATACATGGTAAGCAGCTCAAATGATATTTCCATATTGATTGCATTGTCTTCTGCCAAAAGAATCCGTTTCCCTTTCAAAAAATCTTCTGCCTGCAATTCTTCCTGCAAGGAAACTGCTTCTGCCTGCTTGTTCTCTTCCTCGGATGAATCTACTTTCTTAAAAGGAAGCGTAACTGTAAAAGTTGTCCCTTCTCCAAGTTTGCTCTCTACCGCTATCTCTCCATTCATCTGAGAAATAATATGTTTCGTAATCGGCATTCCCAGCCCCGTGCCAGAAATATTTCGTGCACCGAATCTTGTTTCTCGTTCATAAGGTACAAAAATTTTATATAAAAATGCCTCAGACATTCCTACTCCAGTATCTTCCACTATAATCTGATAGCTAATATATTCTTTGTGCTCCAGCTCTTTGACCCGTATGCAGATCGTATCTCCGGTCGTTGTAAACTTTAACGCATTTGACAGAAGATTATTCAAAATCTGCGTGAGACGGAACGCATCTCCATATACCTCTGCTGTGCGTATATCAAGCACAGATATAAAATGCTTTCCATCTTGCTCTGCTTGTGAACGAAAAATTTCCGAACAATCCTGAATACACTCTTTGACGTAAAAGTATCGATTTTCCAGATTCATTTTCCCATTTTCTAGCTTAGACATCTCCAGGATATCATTGATCAACTCTAAAAGCTGCCGACTGGAATATTGCATTTGATTGAGATATGCCCGTAACTCATCTGGCTGTGAGATATGTTTTTCCATCAACTGCGACAATCCAATGATTGCATTCAAAGGCGTTCGCATATCATGAGACATATTGGAAAAAAAGGTGTTCCTTGCTTCCTCGCTTTTTTTCGCTACTTTCAATGACTCTTGCAGTAACTGTATCTGCTTGAGCTGCAATTTCTTTTCATTGTTTACTTCACGGAAACAAAGCACTGCTTCATCCGCATGCAACGACTCGTCGAACAACAACCGTATATTCACCCACCGATATTCCGTTCCAAACAGCCTTTTGAAATCCCCTCCATAATCCCGAATTCTTTGAGAAACTAATTTCTTGATATTATCAATCGAAAAACTTGCCTGAAATTCTTTGAAGGCATCTTCCGTCATTACTTCTCCTATAATTTGAAGCAGCTGCGCATAATTCCCCTGCATCGGAAGACGCTGCCGCACATATTCCGATCCTTTGATCATATCATACGTTTCATTTGAAAAGTCCACACGATAAATCGCATAATAGGAATTTCCCAGCACACGAACGGTATCACTTGTTTTTTTATAGTCTTGATTTCGCTTTTTCTCTCGAATACTGACGCCAATCAACGTAATGAAAAAGATCAAAAGAATCCCGAAATACCACCAGGAAAGCGTCCGAACTCCTTGCAATAAAGAATAATACGGCATTACAACAACGGAAATCCATCCATTATCTCCGATATCATAATATGCCGCCCATTTTTCATGCTGTAATGCATGAATATATGCGTCTGTGCGTACAAAGTTACCATCTTGAATTTCCAATTGCAGGGCGTTCAAGTACTCTTGCAGCTCTTCCCGCTGCATTTGCCAATCTGTTTCCTGATATAACAGCTGCCCCGATGAATCGCATAAGAAATAAGCGCTCCCTTCTGGCAGGTGATTTGATTGTAACTCCGAACGCAATTGTTCCGGAAAGATATCAAATGCCACTACATTGCCCGGCACAGCACTCTCCTGCGCAAGGGTAATGACCATTCTGCCTGTAATGGCGTCCCGATACCCATCCGTATAAATGATTTCTCCATTGGCTTCCAATGCCTTTTGATACCATTCTGCCTGTGCAAATTCAAAATCTGCATCGCCTTCCCATGGATTTGCAGCAACAATTTCTCCATTAATTACTGCATACGGATCTATTCTGTTTTCCCCCAACGCATTGCTGACCGTTTCCAAATACGCCTGTATCCACTGGTTTGGTGCATTGCTTGTCGTTAACTGATTATCTATATATTGCGTGGTAACTCGCATCAGTGCTTCATATGCTACTGTGCTGCGCTCTCCTTCCACCGTATAGCGGTACGCAATTTCATTCCCCATTTTTTGCGCATTTCCAAGGAGAATTCCACGTACCACAATCAAACTGCAAAAAGCAATTGCAACAACTGCCGCCCATACTGCGATGCGTCGCTGTATCTGTTCGCTTTGCGCCTTTTGTCTATTCTGTTTATTTTTCATTCTTTCCATTCCTCCAGAGCATTCTGCACTGTTTGATAGACCCTCTCAAGCTCCGGAATATACTCCTTGGCTGCTCCTAATTCTTCCTTTCGCAGCAGTTCTGTCATCATTCCTGTCAAAACATACAGATTGGTAAATGACAAATTACCGCTGATCCCCTTCAGTGTATGTGCCGCAGCAAAGGCTTCCTGTACCTCTCCATTCGCAATGGCATCTAACAACGTATCATACGTTGGATCCTCCAGAAATTGTAATGCAAATTTCTCATACAGCGCTTCATTCCCCATAAACCGCTGGATCGCGCTTTCTGCATCAATCCCCGCGGTCTGTAATTTTTTTCTGGTCTCCGTATTCATCTTACCCGCTCTCTTCCCTTTTGTCCGTATTGGATTCCATGGTTATTGATAGAAGTGCCTCAATTCCTTTTCTACTGTCAAAAAACAGGAAATCAATCGCGGATTAAACACCCCACACTGCCCTTCTGTAATCATGTGCACCGCTTCTTCAAAACTGACTTCTTTTTTATAAACCCGCTTACTTACCAACGCATCATAAACATCTGCCAAAGACACAACTTGCGCCCATATCGAAATTTCATTTCCCTTTAGCCCATCCGGATATCCATTACCATCCCATCGTTCATGGTGGTGTCGAGCAATATCGTAAATATACTGAAAGATCGGTTGATGCTTCAGCTGCGGAATCCGTTCCAAAAGTTGTGCACCCAAAATCGTGTGCGTTTTCATCGTCTCATATTCCTCCGGTGTCAGCTTTCCCGGTTTATTCAAAATTTCATCCCAAATAGCAATTTTTCCTACATCGTGCAAAATCGCCGCAATGGCAATCTGTTCCACCGCATCCGCGGACATTCCCTCTCCCAGCGCGGTATTTGACAATAGATACCGTGTGATTTCACTGATTCTGCGGACATGTTCTCCGGACTCGCCGCTGCGAAACTCAATCGCTGTTGCAAGCGCTTCGATCATCCCGCGGTTCATGTCCATAATTTCCATTTCCTTGTCAATCAGTCGTTTCTGCTGACTTTTTACCAGAGAACGCATTTCCTTTCTAGAACGGAATAATTCTACAATAGAATCAACCCTTCTTCGTACTACATATGGAATCACAGGTTTGATAATAACATCCATCACACCAAGTTCATATCCCCTGCGCACATTTTGTTCATTTGCTTCCGCAGTAATCAAAAAAACAGGTATATTTTGCGGAACCTCCATATCCCGCAACTTTTCCAGCAACTCTAATCCATCCATCACCGGCATCACAACATCCAAAAGCAATGCACAAATTTCTCCTTGTGCTTGTAGGATCTGTAGACATTCTTCTCCGTTTTTTGCCTCTTCAATGCGATATCGTTCCCGAAAGATTTCACGCAGTATTGCCCGGTTGATTTCGTCATCATCGACAATCAGCAATGTATCCGCCGTACTTTTTTTCCTCCATATCTTTTCTTGAGTATCCATGTCGTTCTCCTCTTCTGTCTTAAACACCATTTTGTTTTATTCTGCGAATCCGCCCCCACTGGTTCTTTTTTCGTTGATATCCGATAAATGCTGTCACACGCACCGCATCCAAAAACAAACGGAAAAATATGTTTTCCAACACACAAACAATAATCGCTTTTATCGTATCCAATACGCTGATTTTTAAGCGCAGCGTGTAAATACGTTGGAAAAAAATCGTGATGGTCAATACCGCATTATATAATGTATACATTAAATAAAAATACAGCATAAAATCCCAGTTCAAAATTCCAACCACTGCTGACGCCGCCATAGTAACCCACCCCAAAAGCTGAACAAACGGAGAAAGTAGCTCATACAACAGGTAATACAAATAAGATACCATCCCCAGCCATCCATAAGTAGGATTCAAAAACATCCGCCGATGTTTCATCATGCTTTGAAACAACCCCAGATGCCATCTTCTTCTTTGTTTTCTCAAATCTCCCAACGACTCTGGAACTTGGCTCCAGCAGATTGCATTGGGTTCATATCGAATGGCATAAGGAATTTTATTGTTTCTGCAAAACACATGCAGCCGAACAACCAACTCCATATCTTCCCCCAATGTGTTCCGATCATAACCGCCTGCCGCAATCACCACATCTTTTTGAAAAAGACCAAATGCGCCGGAAATAATCATATTGCCGTTAAATCGATCCAGCAAAATCCGTGCCGCCAAAAACGAACGATCATATTCCAATATCTGCATGCTGGTAATCAAATTCCATGGCATCCGATATCCCGTTCGTTTCCCGTTTTCCATTTTTAAGCTTTGCGAAGATCGCACCAATCCACCCACTGCCACAACATGGTCTTCTTCCATCACAGGCTGAATGATTTTTTCCAGAGAATCCGGCTGTAGCATAGAATCCGCATCAATACACAAAAAATACGGATATCGGGATGCATTGATTCCCATATTTAATGCATCTCCCTTTCCTCCATTTTCTTTGCAAATCAGTGTGATGGGCACTTTCCAATGGTCTGCGGCATAAATAATTTTTTCTTTTTCACACTGTAAACTTTTTCTGATTGGACGCTGTACTGGAGACATTTGAAAATGCTCCACCAATACCTGTGCCGTATGATCTTTGGAACCATCATCCACAATGACAATTTCATAGAGCTTGTAATCCAGTTTCAGCAACGATTCTATGCTGTCTACAATCGTAACCTCTTCATTATAGGCGGGAACCAGAATAGATACCGGAAAATAGAATTCATGCCGTATTTCATTTTTAATCTGCCGCATTTTATTGGAATAGTACAACTTCCATGCACCAACTACAATGGAGCACAATAAATATGTCGCATATATCATCAAATACAGCAAAAAGAACAAATCAATAAATCCCAACGCATATTCCAATACCCTTAACATTTTTTCTTTTCCCTGCTTTCCAGAACATAAATAAACATTTCTCTCGCGTATTGATCTTCATTTGCGCATAACGCCTTTATCTCCTTTTTCTTCAAAGGCATTTGAATCAAAGAAACCGCCGCGTTATGCCGCACATACCAATTTCGGCTTCTTAGGGCTTGTACCAACGTTTGTTTGGTTTCCTCTCCTGGATACTTTCCCAATGTCCAAGCCGCCGCAACTGCGGTATCTTCCTCTCTTTGTACAATTTCTCGTAACAGAGGAGCCACTTCCTGTCTGATATGATACGCAAAATATCGAATTGCCGCAAACCGTATCTCCTGGTACTTAGAAGAAAGCTCCGGCAATACCAAATCCGTTAAGTCGTCTGGGAGTTGACTCATAAACTGTATGAGCGCCGTTTTTATGTTCTCATTCCACTTTCTGTTCCACAGTCTCTTTGCCAAAGCCACTCGATCACCGTAAAATCCTATCATTCCATCGGCAAGCAGTTTCGGGCTGTGATACCAGTCATTTTCTTGAAACAAGCAAAGCGCCCGTTCCAATGCTTCGGCATTCCCCAAACTGCACAACGCTTTTAATACATTTTCCCGGCAATAAACAGTCGCGTCTTCCAAATAAATTAACATCTGTTGCCCAAGATGCCGATACTCCGGTATGGTTTCCTGCGGCAAGGTAGAAACAAAATAGGCAAACAATGCTCGTTCCATTGCAGAACGCTTTCGATACGTTTCCGCAGCATCATAGATCGCTGCCCGACAATTTTGCAAATACTGCACGACCTTATCTTTTGGCATCTGTTTTTGATTTTCTTCCAACGCCTGTTCAAAAATCAACAGCCCTTCCGCCGTTCTTAACTTTTGATACAACCTTTTTTGATAGGCTTTTTCTTTCTGTTTCTTACTGTTTTCCATTACAGTTGCCTGCTCCTGCTGTTCTGCACAAACCCGCCTTTTCCTCATTCGGCTTTTCCATTCCATTCCAAACATATAAAACAGGTTAAACATCAGCAAGGCAGCTCCGACAAATAGATAGAAAACAACAATTGCACTGACAATACTTTGCTGCATCTCTTACCTCCAAGCTTCTTGTACCATCTCAAAAGATTGTTTCCGACGCTCTTGATAAGACAGTTCTTTCTGCTTCAAGACAAAGGGTTCCATCGGAATCTCCCCCGGCATAGCCTCTGATACACCAATTCTGAATGTACGATTCTGCAGAAATGCCACACCATAATTTTCATAATAGTCGTCATGAATCAGTGGCACTTCTGGATTTGCCACATTGAGCAATGCCCATGGAATCCGCATTTCCACACAGTGGTCTCCATAGCAGAAATCCGCTAGGGAATCATATTGCTCCGCACTCGGGTCATGATTTCCATGCCGTAATTTTCCCGTCTCATATACAGGAAGATATTTCTGCTCTATATTGTCATGGTCTACATAATCCACCATCGTTGTATTTTTCATCGCCATATAGATTGGTATAAATATCTCCGAATCTGCGTCCGGAAAAGACAAATACGGATTTTCTCCGCTGATTTCATACCAAAAGTTTGCCCGAACAGACTCATACCTCTCCTGCACCAGAATCCGACTGTTTTCTCTGCCATCTATGCAAATCAAGAAATCTGCCGGATGCGAAAAATGCAATCCAAACGCCGTAGCTGTTTTGCTGCCGCTTTTGGGAGTCGTATCGATAGGAAGATATAACGCGCGTTCTTCGGATACCTTCTGTCCCTCGATCAAAAGCGCAAGTCCTTCCGCATCCGCATATACCGAAACCGTTAAGCCCTGATTGGTATCCACAATATCTTCTTCCTCCCAATCATCTGTTTTTCCATCTATTACACGTTGCTGTGCATTAAATTCCATCAAACCGTAACTTTGTGCTTCTGTCTGCACATCATGCCACATATCATTGTTTGTAAAATCCTGTGCATATACGGTATTCCAACTGCGCAGCTCCCAACGATCCTGCCAACCATTGATGATGGCTCCACTCCATCCGGCATCACAAAGATCTTGATAAATCGACACAAGCCGTTCTCCCTGTTCTTTTTCCGACAAAGGAAATCCTTCTTCTGATACCACACCTCTGGCGGTAGAAAATCCATAATCAATACAGAGAATCGGCATTGTATGATATTTTCCTAAAAAATCCAAATATCCGTCATAGCTGCTGTCTGTTCGAAGGCTTTCTAAAATCCCAGCAGACTTTTCCTGCTGTGCTTCCGAAAGATATTGGGAAAAATCATCACAAAAATCGTACAGGCTGTAAGCGGCAAAATACCCAGCCTCCACCTTCTCGGTTGTCTGTATCTGTTCCGCATCTATCTGGCAGATTTTATCCAACTGCCTTGCATAGGTAACTCCTCTTTTTCCAGCCCCTTCATACTTTTCCAGCAATTCTCCATAATCATCCCGATATTCCAGAGGGTCTGTTGCCGGTTCATTGGCAAAACCAATCAGATGCTGTTCTTTATACTTTCCGCTTTCATATGCAGTAATTTCATCCATCACCTGCGCCAACATCGCTTCAAAAGGGCTGGCACCTTCTGTTGTCACAAAATACGTTCCGATGTAAGTACCGTCATGAATGCTTTGATGGTCTGTATAAACCACCGTATCTCCATTCCATTGCGCTCCCACCAAAAAACCAAGCACCCATTGCGAAATATCTTTTGTATACCAACCACTGCCTCTTCCTGGCACATTTTCCATAATCAGTCGGTTCCCATGAATTACATCTACCATACGCTTTCCATCTTCCAACAATGCTCCTAAATACTTCGCTGCATAAGCATCCCCTGCTCCATAATTCACAGCATCCTGAATCAGAATGCCCTGCAGCAAATACAACGGTTGTTCCCGTCCTTCATTGAACGTATAAAACGCCTCATAGAAGGTGTCGTCCATAATCCCCGCAACTTTAATCGTGTTTGCGCCCAATTCCTGTATCTCTGTAAACCATCTTAAGTAATCCTCTTGCTTTGCCTCAAACTCAGAAGCCGCATGCCCCGGCATACTGGCAGACACTCCCACCCCTTTTACTTGGAATCTTTCCAAATCGCCTCGCTTGACAATTTCGCCGGATTCCGTCGTAAATTGTGTGCGAATTGGCGCTTCTGGATGAAAGTCAATATAAAATCCAAAACAAAATATCACATAGAACGCCGCTAAAGCCAATATTCCAATAGCCAATACAACAATTAAAAACCTTTTCATCCAATCCTTCTCTCGTTCTGTTTCTTTTGCATACTAGTACAATACCGTATCCGCATTTTTAGATGTCTGACAGTACTGCCTCAAACTGTCAATATGCGCATCCAACCAATCTCCTCTTCTTACCATATAACTGATCATATCTTCTATGGCTTCCTGATAACTAGCCGGATTGACATCTGCAAACGTCTCATCACTTCCTGCATCTGGTCTTCTTCTTTCATACATTGGGATCTGACTCCAGTCCCATGTATAGCCCCAAACCGTATAATTGCGCTCAACCGCAGTGCCCAGCCATCCTTCTGTGTCCCAAATATACGCACGTAATTGTTCCTCAGACAATATTCCTTTTCGCAGCTGTTGATATCTGGCTATCACACGATCGACAAAACGCTCGCTTTTCATCAATTGGCTGTAAAATCCACTTTGCGAAACCAAAAACTCATCTGCTGGCATCACAGTGGTATAGTTATCCAATACATTGTTATAATCCCAAACCGGTCCAATGTGCAGCTTTCCTCTTACGTCCTTATAAAAATAAGTAGACGCCTGGAAAATATCGTTGTTCCCAACAAATTCCTGAAGAATATAATAATCCACGAAAGAAGATTCATCTAAATATTCTATATAAAAATCCGGATCACTGCCTGCCTCATTAGAATAAATGGCTTGTTCAATTTCGCTGAAATCTGCCTGAATATATTCCTTGACCGCTTCCGTTTGATATGACACCCCAGGATAGGCAATCTCAATCTGCCTTTCCGGTTCCAGCTTCTTTGCGTAAAACGAAAAGGTTTCCACAGATTTCAGTAGCTCTGCTTTTGGTTCAATATGCACCATATAGCTCATCACTGGGTCGCCCGCTTCATATCGCGTCAAATTGACGCGTCCTTCTGAAACTTCAATGCTTTCCATCATGACATACACACCCATATAGTTTCCATCTAAAATCAATTCACAGAACCGGACATTCGGTGCATATCCCATAATTTCTGCAGAAAGATTCATCCACATATAATTGCGCATCAGCGTTTTATCCAAAAATGGTCCGTGTAATACCCAGTCACTGGATGCCTCCATACCAAGTAAGGACAGTTTTTTACTCACCAAGGGATTTCCATCTTCTGTCAGTTTAATGCGATAATTGGACTTATCAAACGCCCTAGACGAATTCCCGCGGATATGTATCAAAATATCACTTTCCTTATCTGCATTTGCTTGTGAATCATGCCACTGTCCCACTTTTTCTATCGTTTTCAGCCGTGCGGTAATCTCCGTTTCTCCATGTTCTCCGGTTTCTTCTCCAATTACAGTATTCATCTGTTCATCTAAAATTGCTTTTCCTGGAATCATTTGATAGACGCCATCTTTTGTCGTATCAATTTCTACAATCGGCAAGTGAGTTACTAATCCATCCGATTGCGGTTTTTCCCCCAGTTCTTCCTCTCCCGGCTGCTCCAGATGCTGATGATACCTTGCCGTATCTTCACCGCCGTCCACATAGTGAAACACAAATGCAACCGCCACAACACAAGCTGTCAATCCGATATATAATCGTTTTCCCGTCCTCACATTGCTCACCCACTGATTTCATCACTCTGTGCCACCACATTCACATATTCTACGTTTCCTAAATGATACAGATGTTCCGTGATATCTTTTTCGTTCTTATATCCTTCCATATATACTTTTCTTGTCAGTTCATAAATCAATTCAATATGAGTCGCTGTTGTATTTTTCACCTTCAAAACTGCTTTCTGCTGATAATATTGTGAAACCACGCTTTCTAAATTCAATTCTTTTTCTTTTGCCGCCCGAATGATCAACAGCATTCTATTCTCATTGCTTACACGCCCAAACAACAACAACACTAAAAATACAATACCAGAACCAATTCCTGCAACCCGGTAATCTCCAACACCGCAGCAAATGCCAATCACAATTGCCCAAAAAATATACGCCGTATCTCGGGTATCTTTTACTGCCGTTCGGAACCGAACGATGGAAAGCGCACCTACCATACCCAAAGAAAGTGCAACATTATTACCAATGACTGTCATTACCACTCCAGTCAAAATCGTCAATGTTAAAAGTGAAATATTAAATTTCTTACTATATGTTGTTCCTGCATGGGTATACCAGTAGGATATGTATACCATCACGCCAAAAACCGTCGCAGCTAAAATACGAATGATCACATCTTCTGTCGTTAGAGTGCCGCTTCCGTCCAATATTTGATATAAATACTCCCTCATTGTCAAAACTCCTATCTCATTCTTAAAAACGATAATGCATACTCACTGCCCGCCCTAGACAGTACTTACTAACTGCCAGTTCTCCAGTACCTGCATTTCGTAGAATATCTTTTACATATCCCAGTAAAAACCCATTGAACTTCACTTCCATCACAACCAAATGCACATTCAGCAACGGATTTTGCAAAAGCCCTCCGGAAAAAATATCAAAATTACTTTCTGTTCCCACAATATGATGGTCAAATGTTATTCTGGTAGAATTTTCCTTTACAATAAACGCCCTTCTCTTATATTCAATTACCGCTTTTGGCAAATAACAGTACTGATGCATCATCCAATAACACTCTGCTGCAAACGGCTCTTCATAATGCAGCAACACGCTGTAATCCCGTTGAATCAATGCCTGCGCATCTTCTTTGCTCATACGAAGCGATCGTTTTTTCTGCATCATTCCTTGTTTTTGCTTCATCTCCAACATGGCAAACGAGGAATCCGCACCATAATTTCGCAAACGAATTTTTCTCCTTAATTCTAGCCCATTCATTTTCTCGTGATAGTCCCGATCATCCAAACTGTCAAAATATAAAGAACGAATGGCATATCCATCTCCATGATTATGCGAATCTTCTGCAATCACTTGCCCAACCCGATGACTCAGTTGATAATATGTATCCAAAGAAATTAAAAATTTTTTCTCTTGGCGCAAAACCTCATTCACAGTTCATCCTCTTTTCCTTCTATCGTAATTTACCAAAAACATTTTATAACAAAAAAAATATTTTGTATATTATATTGGGATATTTTGTCACAACGGATGCCTCTTCAAAGCATAAAATCATTGATTCTATCTCCAGATTCTACAGTGCTTTTTTCATGATTCCTTCATATACAATATCCTGATTTTGTTCTTTTTTCAAGTATCCTGGAGATATTTTGTCATCCATGCCAATATCACCGAAACATTTCCTCTCTTGATCGTCCGATTTGACAGCCTTCTGCAGTATTTCTGTACGCCCTTTGAATCTCTTAGAAACCAAAACCTGCAGAAAAACCAAACTGTATGAAGCGGTTCGTTGGCAATCAAGGATGGACATGCATCCTGCTCCTTTCCCATCTCTCCCTCTCTTCTGCTTGCAAAACAAGCCGCCCCGCTTTTACAAAAAAGCAGAACGGCTTATTTGAGGCTACGCCATATAACAATATCGTATTTTTTCTTTTGTCCATAGGCACAGATTCCATCCACAACGGATAGGCAGTTATCCCAGTTTTCTCTTCCTATAGCGATCTATCCTCTGTCTTCAACAGGCAATACATCATAAACACCACATACTGTATCCATATGCCTTGTGGTGTCCATATCGCTGTTCGTCCATCGCCTCTGTGCAGTGGTCCCAGTGATGTCCCGACCGAACGCTGCCGTATTGCCGATACCACCGGCACTGCTCCGCTCTACCACCAAAGCTGTGGTACGGACAGCAGGCATTGACCGGCATCTCTGTCCAGTTTCCAAACGTCCGGGCAGAAATATCTGTAGCTGCTTCCGCGTCAGCCCCGCGCTGGTTCAGCAGCAAATCATAACAGAGCCGAGACATCTGTTCCTCCCCGGATGCCAAAGGTGTGAAAACATCCACATACAGACGGCAGAAATCCTTCGCTTCCGCATCGTCCGGCAGGCGGAACGTAATACTTTCACCCGCATCAATGCGCAACACATCCCCTTGAGCGTCTTCCATGGCGGATCTCCATATCCCACCGGCACACAGGTAATCTTCGCCCCAGCGCGGACCACCCATATAAACCGTATCACCGTCCACAACGGTCAAGTTATCACTGCGCGCATCCTTTACATACCATCCTGCAGCAGCCTTTGTCAGAGGCGAATACACTGCCGAATGTACGATCAAATAGCAGCCTTCCGCGTCACTCTGATTGCTCACGGTGATTTCTGTCTCTACAGAAGAAGGCATACAAGAGGCGATGTCCTCCAAAGTAAGAACCCCCTCCGTCCTGTCATAATGCCCCAACCACAGCGCATGAGGCTGTGGATCAAATACATATTCCTTTCCTTGACCATCCTGTAAACGCAAAAATACAGGTACTGGTTCTTCTTCCATAGCCGTATCTAATGCAAAAGCTGGCGTGCACAAACTAACACACCAGAGCAATACAAAAAAGAGTGTCATTCGCTTTTTCATCATCGCAAACTTCCTTTCCATCTCATTCTGGAATCGTGCACCGCCGCTTTTTTCCTCTTTTCCTGTATAATCAACCCTCCCCGTGACCGGATTCTTCCAGCGAATAGAAAAAATGGTTGACAAACATTGCAAAAAGCAGCAGACATTCCGATTCTGCCAAAAAATGAAACATCGTGTTGTCTCTATCTCCTCCAGCACCGTTGAACTGCCATACCACCGATGTCCCCCAATTGCTCCAAATAGACACTCCCGTTTTATGCGAAAACAGCATCTATCAGCTGCTTTTTCTTGTCCATCCATCACACAGTCAATGGTGCCTTTTTTTTCATTGTAACCAAAGAAAACTGGAACTGCAATAGCTTCCCCACGATTTATAAAAAGAGAGCCTCCTTTTTCTGCTTTTGCTACCACTACAACCTCGTAGCAAAAGTGTCTCACATGCTCGAACGAACCCTCTGTCACCTTCTTTTTTTTGCTTACCTCCGATTATCTGATTCCAACGTATTCGTTTTATTTCTATTCCTCTTTTCTTCGCTGATACACTCCATTCTTTTTGCTTATTGGATATGCACTGCCCTTCTTGCAATCCCATCGCCTTCATATCCAGGTATTGACGCGTACCCTTCTCCAAAACCTGCTTTTGCCCGGTATTTCTTTTTCTTTTTTTGCAAAACCCTCTCGCCTTCCTCTGTCGTACAACGACAAAATCTGCCTTTCTATCCCTCCAAAACAGAAAAGACTATCTGCGCCAGCTTTTCAGAAACTTTCTTCTCTTTTCTGAATCCCTTGCTCCAGACAGTCTCATTTTATGCTTAAATCATCTCCTGCTTCATTTCTGTCCCAGTTTTGCTGGTAGATTCTCCTGTTTCACAGAATGAGCATCCTTTCCCAAAAAAATAATCGCATACGTTGTCGCTTTGCTTTTTTTTTCAATATCTTCCGGTCTGTCGAATTTCTTTCCATCTGCTTAAATGCCCATCAGAATCATTAGTATTGTAATAACTACCAAACTAAACGGCAACATAAATGAATTCAGTACTGCAGCAACCGAACGTCGATATCCGCAGCGTTCTGTATAAATCGGCGCAATACTTTAAATTGGTCCAAACACCACCAATACTAACACTTGCCGATACATCAGCGGTAAAGGCAGACAATAATAAATCAACAAAGCAAACAGAACACCAGTAGATAGGCGGATGACAATAACCTCTAGCATATCCCGCAGTTCGCTTTTTTGGATTTGGGGCTCAAACAGCAAACCAATCAAAAACATCGCCAAAAACGGATTGGCTTCTCCGACCATACCAGCGATGGAATATACTGGTTCTGGAAAACGCAGGCGCAGCGCAGACATCAGAATCATCACCAAATACGTCACAAATGGTACTGAAGAAAACAGAATCTTCCCGATTTCTTTTTTATTCATGAACGCTTTTCCACCAGCTACCGCCATCGCGATCGCAAATGTTCCACCAAAACACATAATCGCGTTGCTCACATCAAACATGCAGATAATCGTTACCGCTTCCGCGTCGAAAAAACTCTGCAAATATGGCAAAACACACAATCCCAGATTATATCCAGCACAGTTAATCAATAAAAAAGCTCTTTTTGCCGGTTCTTGTTTTCTGCTCCACACCAGAACGAATCCTATGACAACAAAGCTGGTTGCAAATCCTAATCCGATCGGAATCAAGTGCGATGTCGTCAATGTCAAGGATGCAAAGTTATGTACAATGGACATCGGCAGCGTGATTTTCAGTACGATCTTTGCAACAGTATTCGCATCGTCTTCCGCAAATACACCAATCTTTTTTAATATAAAACCGCATAAAATCATACAAAGAAAACCGACCGCTTTGACTAAAATCGTTTCCACACCTTTTCCCTCCCCGCTTGTCTTCTTTTGTATCTTTGTTTGCAGTGTTTCTTTTCGGTATCTTCTGTTCTTTCTGAATTGTAAATAAAAAGACCTTCTTATCAGAAGGTCTTTTTATTTACTGTGAAAAATCAGTTCAATTTTGCTTTTGCTGTATTCACCAGTGTTGTAAACGCAGCCGGATCGGACACTGCTAATTCAGCCAGCATCTTTCTGTTGATGTTCACATCAGCCAGTTTCAGACCATGCATCAGTTTGCTGTAAGAAATATCATTCATTCTTGCTGCTGCATTGATTCTTGTAATCCACAGACTTCTGTAGTCTCTCTTAGTCTGTTTTCTGCCAGCAAACGCAAATGCCATCGCTTTCATGACAGACTGCTTTGCCACTCTGTACTGTTTGCTTCTTGCGCCACGATAGCCTCTTGCCAGTTTCAGAATCTTTTTATGTTTTTTTCTCGCGTTTAACGCGCCTTTTACTCTTGCCATGATAAAGTCCTCCTAAAAAATATACTCGAAATTATGCGTACGGTAACAGTGTCTTTTTGATGCTGTTCAATACTGTTTTGTCTACGGTTGTTGCATGTCTCAAGTTTCTTTTTCTCTTTCTGGACTTCTTGCCAAGAATGTGCTGTGTATTGGATTTTTGTCTTTTCAGCTGACCAGTACCGGTAATTTTAAATCTCTTTGCTGCTGCTTTTTTTGTTTTTACCTTAGGCATTTTGTATTCCTCCTAAAAACCATATTGTTTTTCTTCTTTCCATGCGTATCAGTTCTTGGGAGCCAGGAACATCACAAGGCTTTTCCCTTCCATCTTGGGTTCTTTGTCAATCATACCAAACTCCGATGTTTCTTTTGCAAAGTTTTCCAAAATTAACATACCTGCTTTGGAATGACCGATTTCACGCCCTCTGAAACGTATACTTACTTTTACCTTATCCCCGTTTTTCAAAAATTCATTGGCCTTCTTGACCTTTACTTGAACATCATGGGTATCGATACTGGGGGACAACCGTAATTCCTTTACGTCCACTGTTTTTTGCTTCTTTCTCGCTTCTTTTTCTTTTTTCGCCTGGTCAAATTTATATTTGCCATAGTCCATAATACGACAAACAGGCGGTTTCGCTGTTGGTGCAATTTTTACCAGATCCAGCTTTTTCTCATCCGCGATTTTTTGGGCGTCTCTGGAAGACATAATTCCAAGCTGTTCACCATTCTCATCAATCAGTCTGATCTCTTTGTCCCGAATTTGTTCGTTAATCATTAAGTCAGTAATAGTCAAGCACCTCCCAAATTTTTTAGAAACAGTTTCCTGTACGCGTCCCTATGACCGCACAAAAAAATGCGCCGAAAAAACTCCGCCGCACACAGAAAAACAGAGCAACCTCTGTTTCTTATCCTGTATTAACCTTATCAGCCCTTGCCATAAGGTGAGAAGCGGAACTTCTTCTTGATTACCTAGGGTATTATAGCATTCTTTGACAATGCCGTCAACCTTTTTCTTCAAAAATAATCCGTTGTTTTATCTTTTCTTCTCATTATAAATCTCATCCCTTTACACAAAGTCTGAAAACCGTATGTCGATGACTGTTTTGAATGAAAATAAAGCAACGATGAAAACAGCACAGTGTATTTGCACTGTGCTGTTTGTGATCTGATATTTGCAAATCAATCCAAAGCTCTTGTTTGAATTTCTTCTTTCAGTCTTGCGATCACATCTGCCAAATCCTGCTGACCTTCTTCCGTTCTTTCTGGAACGCAGGGAAACTTTGTTTGCTTCCAAATCCTTTTCCCCTACAATCAGCATATAAGGCACTCTTTCATTTCTTGCCTCTCTGATTTTATATCCGATTTTTTCTGCTCTGTCATCCACTTCCACACGAATGCCTTCCGCATCCAGACGATCCGCAATCTGTTTTGCATAATCCGCAAATTTCTCAGAAATCGGCAGTACTTTCACCTGTACTGGCGCCAACCATGTCGGGAACTGACCTGCGAAATGTTCAATCAAAATTCCGATAAAGCGTTCAATGGAACCGAAGCATACGCGGTGAATCATAATCGGGCGTTTTTTGCTGCCATCTGCCGCTACGTATTCCAATTCAAATCGTTCCGGCATCTGCATATCCAACTGAATGGTACCACACTGCCATGTTCTGCCCAGAGAATCTTCCAAATGGAAATCAATTTTCGGACCATAGAATGCGCCATCGCCTTCATTTACCGTATATTGAATGCCATTTTCTTCCAGTGCATCGCGCAAACCATTGGTTGCAACTTCCCATTCTTCATCCGTACCCATACTGTCTTCCGGTCTGGTAGACAATTCAATGTGATATTTAAATCCAAACAGGCTATATACGCTGTCAATCAAACGGATAACGCCGCTGATCTCATCTTTGATCTGTTCCTCTGTCATAAAGATATGCGCATCATCCTGGTTGAAACAACGTACACGCATCAGCCCGTGCAACGCACCAGATTTTTCATGTCTGTGTACCAAACCGATTTCCGCCATCCGCAGCGGCAAATCACGGTACGAATGCATATCCTGTTTGAAGATCAACATTCCACCGGGACAGTTCATCGGTTTGATGGCATAATCCTCATCATCAATCACAGTCGTATACATATTGTCTTTATAGTGTTCCCAGTGTCCGCTTCTGTACCACAAATCACGATTCAAAATAATGGGTGTGGAAACCTCTACATAACCTGCTTTTTTATGAATTTCTCTCCAGTATTCCAACAACGTATTTTTCAATACCATACCGTTCGGCAGGAAGAACGGGAATCCCGGACCTTCATCCATCATCGCGAATAACTTCAATTCTTTTCCCAATTTCCTGTGGTCACGTTTCTTCGCTTCTTCCATCATAGTCAGATATGCATCCAAATCCGCAGCCTTCGGATATGCTGTACCATAAATGCGGGACAGCATTTTATTCTTTTCGCTGCCTCTCCAATATGCCCCTGCCACAGAAGTCAATTTGATGGCTTTGACATATTTTGTACTCATCAAATGGGGTCCTGCACACAAATCTGTGAAATCACCTTGTTTATAAAAAGAGATGATCGCATCTTCCGGCAAATCCTGAATCAGTTCCACCTTATACGGTTCCTCTCTTTCTTTCATATATTGGATTGCTTCTTCTCTAGGCAATTCAAAACGTTCAATCGGCAGGTCCTCTTTGACGATTTTCTTCATTTCTGCTTCAATCGCTTCCAGCTCTTCCGGTGTAAACGCTTTTTCCTTGTCAAAATCATAGTAGAATCCATCCGCAATGGCAGGACCTATAGCCAATTTCACTTCCGGATACAGTCTTTTAACCGCCTGTGCCAAAATATGAGAAGTCGTATGGCGAAACGCCATTTTACCGGCTTCTTCTTCAAAGGTACAGATACTTACTGTTGCATCTTGATTTACTACATAGCGCAAATCCTGAACTTCACCGTCCACAATGCCTGCGCAGGCATTTCTTGCCAAACCTTCGCTGATGGACTTTGCAATATCCAGTACGGATACTGCCTGATCAAATTCTTTGACGATCCCGTCTTTCAATGTGATTTTCATGGTGTTCTCTCTCCTTTTGCGTTAAATTTTGCTTGGAAAGTGCGGTTTTTCCATAAAAAAATCCCGTCCACTTTCCATTTCGGAAAAGGGACGAGAGTCATAATCTCCCGCGGTTCCACCCTTCTTGTTTCGTAAAACCACTCAATTTTGACGATAACGGAGTCACCGTGCCGGATTGGGGCCACTCAGAGGTGGTTTTCATACACTTTTCGGACGCAGGATACTTCCAGCCTCAGCTTTCGCTTCGATATCCCTCTCTGACCGTCCCAAAAGGACTACTGTCCTCTTCATCGTTTCTGTTTTTGATTATAACACACAAAATGATTGTGTCAATACCTTTTTTCATTTTTATTGTTCTCTTTTCATCTGACTAAAACCATTTGCGTTTTTTGAAAAATGCGATACACGCCAAAACACAAAGAATAGATAACAAAATCACCATGGCATACCCATGTTTCCAATGATATTCTGGTATGGCAAAATTCATTCCATACCAACCGACAATCAAAGTCAATGGCAAAAAAATCGTCGTTACCACTGTAAATACTTTCATCGTTGTATTCAAACTGATATCTACTTCCGCTTCATAAGACTCTCTTATCTGTGTAACCGATTCCCTTAAATTCAAAATATTCTGATAGCTGCGTTCTGTGCGGCTGGAAAGCATTTTGAAAGAACGCAGCGTTTTACCATCAAATATATTATTCTCGTTTTCTATAATGATGTCCAACAAATTCAAATACTGCTCATAATAGCGTTTCATCAGCATCAATCGTTTCCGCAATCCAATGATTTCCGCCACAAAATTTTTCTTCTGCGACGTAATCAGAGCCTGTTCCAATCCTAAAATTTCTTTTTCAATTTGGTCAAAAGCAATTTCATCTTCTTTGGTTTGCGCTTCTAAAAACAAATATACCATTCGTTGTAACGAAACTTTTTCTCCCAAACTTTCTGCACATGCCCGTAAAATTTGACATACCTGCTCTTCTTGCGACGTAAAAAAACATGCCCGCTCTTTTTCCAAATAAATAATGACACTGCCATGGCTGATTAGCACATTCTGAAAATCCTGCATTTCCAAACTAATGCAGTCAAAATTTTCAAAACTGTCATACTTTGCAAAACCAAACCGACGCGCTTGTTCCAGTAATCCATAGGAAATTTCCATCTGTGCAGCATATTCCTCCATCTCTTCATAGGAGCAAACGGTCAGATAGGCACACTGTTCTTTCTGGGGCTGCTGTTTGGTCTCAATGCAGCCTCCGGACTCCATACAAAAATAAACCATCATATCCTACTGATACACCTGCCTTTCTTTGCTGCATGAAAAAAGCGGTTTCCCGCTCTTTATTTCCATTTTACCGCAGTTCCAAACGCCATGACCTCTGCAGCTCCTGTCATCACAGCACTGGTAGAAAACCGCACACACACAATGGCGTCTGCCCCGAGATTTTTGGCTTCTGCTTCCATACGCTGCATTGCCAAATCTCGCGCAGTTTCCATCATTTCTGTATATCCTTTCAACTCCCCGCCAATGACGGATTTTAATCCTGCTCCAATATCTTTACCGATATTTTTTGTCTGAATCGTTGCGCCTTTCACCAAACCCAGTACTTCATATTCTCTGCCGGAAACCAATTCTGTCGTTGTCATTAACATACCCAAACGCCTCACTTTCATTCATATTCTTGCTCTCATCATACCAGATTCCCCTTCCTTGTCAAGAACCACCATCTTACTTTTTTCTAAAGATTTGCACATTGACAATCTCTTTCTCTCAGCGTACACTATAGTTAGTTATAGGTAATTATACGAAAGGAGTTTTTTTATGAAAAAACATCGTTTTTGGGCATGGGCAACGATATTCTGCATGTTTATGGTATGCTATACCGGTTACAAACATCAATAAAGAAAGCCAATGCCAGTTTTACTTACAAAAACCTCCCTTGCACATTTTTTGTGTATTGGAGGTTTTTTCTGTCATATTTATTTCCGAACACAACACCTTTCATGCGTATATCATATGCTTCACAGCCATTCTTATCATACATCTTTTTCTCTCGGATTTCCGATCAAACGCCGACCCACAAATTCATTTATATCTCTGTCGATGCATTATTCTTTTTCGGATGCCGAAATTTCTTTTCTGATATCCTCCAAGGAAACCGAAATCAAGAACCAATGCGCTTTTTCCACTTCTTCTGCTCGAAACGACATGCCATCACGCAGCCATTTCATCAGCAGAAAGGTTTCCGCCGTCGCATAATATTCCGCCAAAATTTCTGGTTGGAACAAATGCGGTGCTCCTTCCATTTGTGGAGGATTTTCCCGCAAAATCTCACCAATCAAAGCAAAAAATGCACGAAATACCATTTGTTCAAACGAATTTTGCCCTTCAATTTTTACTGCCTTCAGATAAAATGCTTTATCGCGCTCTATATTAGACAACATTAGTCGTATTCCTTCCCGATATTCTCCCTTCTGAAAATAATATTCTCCCGGAGCAATAATTTCCTCTCGGAAAATCCATTCCACCAAATCATATTTATCCTTAAAATGATTATAAAAGGTTGCACGGATAAATCCAGCCTCATCGGTAATATCTTTAATAGTGATCCGATCGAAAGGATAATGCGTCATCCGTCTTTTCAAACTCTCTGCCAACAAATGTTTCGTTTCGTTGGTTTTTTGATTCATATTCACACCCCTGTCTTATCATTTACATTTTAGTATAAGAGAATTTTGTAAAAAAAGCAATGAAGCGCTCAGGAAACTTCCGGAAAAATATTCTGCTCATTTCTTTGATCAAAACTCCTTTCTGAAAATACAGACTGGGGATTCTTCTTTGCCGATTCGCCATTTACTTTTGGCACACTTTCCAAACTTTTTATCATTTTGAAACACGAAAAAACAGAGAGATATTCTGCTCTTGCAAAATTCTCTCTGTCTGTTTCTGTTTTCTTTTTTCAGCGAATTGCCGGCGGAAAACCAATTTTTTTCTGTACTTTTGTTAATGTTTTTGCCGCCAGATTTCCTGCGCGTTCTGCCCCGTTTCGAATGACTTCATTCAAGTAATCTTTATTTTGTTCCAATTCTTTGATTTTCTTCTGAACTGGCTCCAATTCTGCAACGACCGCTTCGCCTACCGCCGTTTTGAATGCACCATATCCCGTTGCGGAAAATTCTTTCTCTGCTTCCGCAATGGTTTTTCCAGTGCAAGCACAGTAAATATTCAACAGATTGGAAATACCCGGCTTGTCTTCTCCATACCGAACTTCATTCTCCGAATCGGTAACTGCACGTTTTACCTTATTCATAATTACAGCAGGATCATCCATCAATGCAATGGTGTTGTTTTGATTTTCATCGGATTTGGACATTTTTTTGCTCGGATCCTGCAATGCCATTACCCTCGCACCTACTTTTCCAATATATGCTTCGGGAATCTTAAAGGTATCACCATACAATGCATTAAATCTACCGGCTATATCTCTGGTAATTTCCAAATGCTGCCGTTGATCCTCTCCAACCGGAACCAAATCCGTCTGATACAACAATATATCCGCTGCCATCAAAACAGGATATGTGTACAACCCTGCATTGATATTATCTGAATGCTTTGCCGCCTTATCCTTAAACTGCGTCATACGGTTTAATTCACCCATATATGTGTAGCAATTCAAAATCCAGGACAATTCAGCATGCTGAGATACATGGGATTGATAATAGATAATATTTTTTTCCGGATGAATCCCAACTGCCAAATACTGTGTCAGCAAGTCTTTACATTGCTTCCGTAACTTTACTGGGTCCTGACGTACCGTAATTGCATGCATATCCACAATACAATACAAACAATCATACTCATCCTGCAAATTTGTCCAATTTTTCAATGCACCCAAATAATTTCCCAGCGTAATCATGCCGGACGGCTGCATACCACTAAATATTCTTTTCCGTTCTTCCACCCTACATTCCTCTCTTTCTTACGATCTATCTCAATTCTTTTCGTGAAATTCCGCGTCAACATACCCGCTGTCCACTGGAATCACAAACACACAAACCACATATACCAACAAACCGATAAATACGGCGGTAAACAACGATACAAGAACCCAAAGCAACCGAATCAACGTTGCATCAATATGAAAATATTCTGCAATCCCACCACAAACACCAGAAATTTTTACATCTGTTTTCGAACGATATAACTTTTTCATGCTTATTCCTCCTCTTTATCCTTCTTTCAAATATCCATGCTCCAAAAAACTGTAATATTGGTTTTCTGCCACAATAATATGGTCTGCGACTTCTATTCCAATATCATGCAGAATTTTCACCATTTTTGTTGTCAGAGACACGTCAGAAAAGGACGGCATCCACGTACCTCCGGGATGATTGTGCATCAGAATGACAGAAGTTGCTTGATATTTCAATGCAGCTTCCACAACCAATCTGGGATGAACCACAGATTCATCCACCGTTCCTTCTGAAATCATACAAGTATGGATCAGCCGTTTTCTGCTGTCCAAACAAAGGATATAAAACCTCTCATAATTATAATGAGATAATATAGACACAGCATATGCACCAGCTTTGGATACCGTATCCAATTCCGTCTTATCTTTCCATTTTTCTTTCTGCATGCGCCTTAAAAATGCAGACGGCAAACAAATCAGCAGTGCCGTACTTTCCTTTATGCCGCATCGACGGGAAATATCCGCCACATCCGATTCCAGAAGCATAGACAACGACCCATATTCTGCTAAAATTTTATGTGCCAAAGGATTGACATCTCCACGAGGTACTGCATAAAACAGCAGCATTTCCAACAACTCATGATCTGCAAATCCCTCTGCGCCTTCCGATAAGAACCGCTGTCGCATCCGTTCTCGATGCCCTTTATGAACATTTTCCGCCATATATTATGCCTCGATTTCCAAATTTTTTGTCAATTCCATAAACTTGCCATCATAGATTACTTCCAACAATGCCTCTAACCGACGTAGTGCCGTCTGCAGAGTTTCTGCAGTGATGATATGCTCTTCCAGTGCGTCAGCCAACTCCGCCAAATCCACCACTTTGACAAGACCATCTGGATATACAATCACATCCGCTAACAGATCTGTAAATAGATAGCTATTTTTTATCGGATCATATTCTATATCAACAATATCGCAATAATAATACACCAATTCATCAGCATCATTCAAGAATTTACTGACTTTATATCCCTCTTGCAAATAATAACAGGACACTCCATGGCTAAAATTTGCTTTTGGACGAAATACTTGCCATTTTGTGATCATTTTTTCCTCATCTTGAAACAGCAGAACGTCATCTTTCAGTTCTACCACTTCCATAGGCATATATCGTTTTCTGAATAATGTCGGCTGCTTCATATATTCTCCCCTATTCTCTTCTACTCTGATATTACAGCGAAACCACTTGACCAGTGATAATTTCTGACGGTTTTGTACGCAGTTCTCCTAACTGCGGTACATATGTCTGAAAATGCGCCGATGCCCGATGCGCCTCCAATGCAGCTTCATCCTGATACTTCTCAATAAAATAATAGACTGTCGATTCCATTTGATCCGCAATCAACTCATATTGCAGGCATCCCGGCTCTTTTTGTGTTTCCGCTGCCAACTTTGCCGCAATTTCCAAAAAATTCTGAATGCATGCCTCTTTGATCGTGTTTTTTGCAATCAGCAGGATCATATGCCTTCCTTCCTTTCTCATCAAAACCGCATCACTGATTTATTCTGTTTCATTATAATGAATTCTATGAAAAAAAACAAGGTACACCAGCAAAATGAAGAAAAAAATGAAACCCTGCCGACATTTGCCGGCAGGGCGCTTCGTACAACCGTATATTTTTAAGTATAACTATATAAAAATCAGATGGGCAGTTTTCTGCCTTCTTTTTTCCAATCGTGGAATTCCGCAGCCGCTGTAAACAGTGCGTCTGTGGAAGAGTTCAGACCTGTCTCGCAGGAGTCCTGAATAACACCGATAATGAAACCGATACCTACAACCTGCATCGCAATATCATTAGAAATACCGAACAGAGAGCAAGCAACAGGAATCAGCAGCAGGGAACCACCGGCAACACCGGAAGCACCACATGCGGAAATTGCCGCTACAAAGCTGAGCAGAACTTTCATCGCCAGAGGAATTTCCATACCCAGTGTATTTACGCATGCAATCGTCATAACGGTGATGGTAATTGCCGCACCAGCCATGTTTACAGTAGCACCCAGAGGGATAGAGATAGAGTAGTTATCTTCATCCAGCCCCAAGGATTTACACAATGCCAGGTTTACCGGGATGTTTGCAGCAGAGCTTCTGGTGAAGAATGCTGTGATGAAAGATTCTCTCAGGCATTTGAATACCAGGCGGTATGGGTTCTGTCTGATCTGTGTGAATACAATAATGGGATTCAAAACCAGCGCAACAAATGCCATGCAGCCCAGCAGGATTGCCAACAGTCTGCCGTAGTCGATGAAGATTTCCAGACCATTTTCGGAAACAGTTGTGAATACCAGACCCAAAATACCGAAAGGTGCGCAGTTGATAACCCATTTTACGCCCTGAGATACTGCTTCAGAGAAATCAAACAGTGCTTTTTTGGTGGTTTCACTAGCCAATCTTTTCAGCGCCAGACCGAAAATAACCGCCCAAGCCAAAATACCCAAGTAGTTTGCATCTACAATTGCTCCAAAGGGATTTGCTACGATGCTGGTCAGCAAGTTTGTAAAAATATCTACCAAACCACCGGAGGATTCATATCCCTCCGCTGCCGCTGCAGTACCCAAAGGCAGTGTTATATGGATAAAGGAACATGCGATTACCGCAACAACCGCTGCGGAAAAAGTACCAACCAAGTACAGAATAACCACACGTCCCATGGTTCTGCCGCCGCCTTCGTTACCGCAAGCCAAAGCAGCAATAACCAGGAAAAATACCAGTACAGGTGCAATCGCTCTCAGAGCGTTTACAAACAATGTACCCAAGATGCCAATTCCGGTTGCCTGCGGAACAGCCAGCCCCAGAATCGCACCAATAACCAAACCGCAAAGAATACGCTTTACCAAACTAATGCTATTCCATTTTCTCAGAATGTTCATGATGGTGATCTCCTATTTACAATATATTCCATTATTCCATAATCATATTGGTTGTACGAAATGAATGAATATTGAGAAAGTATTTTTCGCTCTCAATTATTGACAGCAGCCAAATACTTTTTCACATAGTTTTTTACCGGTAGGCGTTACTGCAAGACCGCCTTCTGCGGTTTCTTTCAGTGTTGCAGACATAGCATCACCGATCTTTTTCATTGCAATGATCACTTCATCTGCAGGAATTGCGCTTTCAATACCAGCTAACGCCAATTCTGCAGCGACCAATGCATTTCCCACGCCGGCAGCATTTCTCTTGATACAGGGAATTTCCACCAGCCCTGCAACAGGGTCGCATACCAATCCCAGAATATTTTTCAATGCAATTGCGCAAGCATGTTCGGACATCGCAGGAGTCCCGCCGCATAATTCTACAATCGCCGCAGCTGCCATTGCACTTGCCGCGCCGCATTCTGCCTGGCAACCGCCTTCTGCACCTGCAATGCTTGCATTGTTTGCAATGACCATACCCACTGCAGAAGCTGTAAACAGCGCCATTACCAAATCATGATCAGAAATATTTCTGCTTTCTGCAATTGTCAGTATTGCAGAGGGCAAAATACCACAGCTGCCTGCTGTAGGTGCAGCTACAATCCGTCCCATGCAAGCATTGGTCTGAGAAACCGCCAGTGCTTTTGTCAATGCATTGCCGAAAATTTCACCGCAGATGTTTCTTCCTTCCTGTACTGCCTGCATCATTTTGAATGCATCTCCGCCAGTCAGTCCACTTGCAGAACGTTTGTCTGGATCCAGACCTTCCTGTACGGAAACACGCATCACATCCAAAGAGTGCTTCATGGTTTCATATAACGCCTCTTCGGTCGTTTCTGCCACTTCTGCCTGTTCTCTCAATACAATTTTAGAAAGAGGCTCATTGGCTTCCGTCGCTGCTGCAACCAAATCCGCTAAAGAATCATATTTGAACATCATTGTCACCTCTCTCCATCAAATTGCTTTCAATATTGTAGATGCATAAATATGAGGATTTGCCAAAATCGCATCATTCAGTGATTCATCAATATCACCGTCAATCTCAATTGTCATTACCGCAGTACCGCCTTTGTGGTCTCTGCACAGAGAAAACCCATGAATATTCACATCATGTTCTGCCAAAATATTGGTTACCACCGCAATCATACCTGGCACGTCCTGATGAGGAATGACCAAAGTATCCGATTTACCAGAGATGGAAACTTCCGTTCCGTTGATTTTATTGATGATGATATTGCCACCGCCAATGGATGCTCCCTGCACCTGTGCTGTTTTCCCATTTGCATCTGTCAGTGTAATTTCTGCAGTATTGGGATGCGCACCATCAATATCTTCTTCCTGAAATTCAAAATCCAAACCTTTTTGTTTCGCAATTTCCATACTGGTCCGAATACGAGAATCATCCGTATCCATCCCAAGAATTCCTGCAATCACCGCCTTATCTGTTCCATGCCCTTTATATGTTTTGGCAAAGGAACCGCTGAAACGGATATGTGCTTTTACCGGTTCTGTCCCTAAAATAGATCGTGCATACTTTCCGATGCGTACCGCTCCGGCAGTATGGGAACTAGATGGTCCAATCATGACCGGTCCAATAATGTCAAATGCCTGCAGCATAAAGACCCTCCCCTTATACTCTCATCTTTAGAAATCCATGAAAAATTCTTTGGAAAATCTTAAGAATTTTTGCTATCCTGATTATATATGATAAAATTCTACAAAGTCAATAGAATTTGCAAAAAAAGTTTACTGTACACAGACAAATTTTGTGTTTTTCGGACATTTGTCTTTTATACAAGAACATTTTTAACTTCTCAACATTTTTGCACGAACAAAAATACAATTCTCGTACAGTTTTTGATACATTTTTCATCAAATGCATTTGGTTTCCAAATTATATTCATTTATATTTTTAATAAATTTATTGTTGAACACTTTTGGTTATTCATCGATTTCACTATAAAAAAGATGTGCATACCTTACATAGAAAAAAGACGAATACCCTCGACTTTCCTCTTGGTGTATTCGCCCTCTTCTTGTTTTTATTTATATAATTCTATTTTTGCTCATATAACGATTACATGTAACCGCCCATACCGCCGCCCATGCCTGCATCCGGCACTGCTGCTGTCTTAG
>ERZ1643247.955-NODE-955-length-30237-cov-32.489795_pt1 | contig 30237 bp, 25 predicted proteins | sample MGYA00579264_ERZ1643247 | MGnify/ENA primary metagenome ERZ1643247 (study PRJEB29033, sample SAMEA4952262) | chicken gut metagenome | biome: Broiler Chicken; feature: Gastrointestinal Tract; material: Caecum | place: Ireland | collected 2018 | study: Broiler... | reverse complement strand
TATTTTTTGTATTTTATTGAAATTTTTAAGATTTTATTGGTTATATATAACAAATCCTCATAAAGTAAAAGGGCATTTTTTGAAAGGCGACTTTCAAAAAATGCCCAATGTTCTTTTCAATATAAATCTTTGTTGTCAGATCTAAAAATCTTCCTATTTTTAATACAGCTTCGCTCCTGCCGGGATCCTGTCGTCCACCATCAGCAGGTTCAGCGCTTCTTTTCCATCATACTCATGTACCGCGCTAATCAGCATACCGCAGGAATCAATTCCCATCATCTTTCTCGGCGGCAGGTTTACGATCGCGATGCAGGTCTTTCCGACCAGCTCTTCCGGCTCGTAATACTCATGGATGCCGCTTAAGATCGTGCGGTCTGTGCCTGTCCCGTCATCCAGTGTGAACTGCAGCAGTTTCTTGGACTTCGGTACGGCAACGCATTCTTTTACTTTCACAGCTCTGAAATCAGATTTGCTGAATGTGTCAAAATCAACAAACTCCTCGAAGAGCGGCTCAACCTTTACTTTGGAGAGATCGATCTTCACAGCCGGCGCTTCCTGTGTGGAAGACTGCGCTGCATTGTTTGCTTCATTCTTTGCAGCTCCCTGAGATTTCATGGTGGGGAAGAGCAGCACGTCACGGATGGCAGCGCTGTTCGTGAGCAGCATACACATTCTGTCGATACCGAAGCCGATACCGCCTGTCGGCGGCATACCGATTTCCAGAGCGTTGAGGAAGTCCTCATCTGTATGCTCCGCCTCATCATCTCCGGCCGCCGCATTGGCATCCTGCTGTGCAAAGCGCTCTCTCTGGTCGATCGGATCGTTCAGCTCGGAGTAAGCGTTAGCCATCTCCCAGCCGTTCATAAAGAACTCGAAACGCTCCACATAGTCCGGATTCTCCGGTTTCTTCTTGGTCAGCGGTGAGATCTCGATGGGGTGATCCATAACAAATGTCGGCTGTACCAGATGCTCTTCTACATATTCCTCGAAGAACAGATTCAGGATATCGCCTTTCTTATGTCTCTCTTCGAACTCTATATTGTGCTCTTTCGCAAGCTCTCTTGCCTGCTCCAGTGTCTCTACTTCATTCCAGTCCACGCCTGCATATTTCTTTACAGCGTCAACCATAGTAATACGCTCGAACGGTTTTCCGAGATCCATCTCGATATCATTGTAGACAATCTTTGTCGTTCCGAGCACTTCCTGTGCCACATGACGGTACAGGTTCTCCGTCAGATCCATCATTCCGTTGTAATCTGTGTATGCCTGATAGAGCTCCATCAGTGTGAACTCCGGATTGTGTCTTGTATCAAGGCCTTCGTTTCTGAATACGCGGCCGATCTCGTATACTTTCTCAAGTCCTCCCACGATCAGTCTCTTCAGGTAGAGCTCCAGAGAAATACGAAGCTTCAGGTCTTCATTCAGGGCATTGAAGTGAGTCTCGAACGGTCTTGCGGCAGCTCCTCCGGCATTCGCAACAAGCATCGGTGTCTCAACTTCCATGAAGCCCTGTCCGTCCAGATATTTACGGATTGAGCTGATGATTCTGGAACGTTTGATAAATGTATCCTTTACTTCCGGGTTCATGATCAGATCCACGTATCTCTGACGGTAACGTGTATCCGTATTTGTCAGTCCGTGGAACTTCTCCGGAAGAATCTGGAGGCTCTTGGAGAGCAGTGTCACATGAGATGCATGGATAGAAATCTCACCTGTCTTTGTTTTAAATACTTCGCCCTCAATGCCGATCACATCTCCGACATCCAGCTTTTTGAACTCTTTGTAGTTCTCCTCGCCTACGCTGTCCCTTGCCACATAAGACTGGATATTGCCTTTCAGATCCTGCACATTGCAGAAAGACGCTTTTCCCATCACACGCTTGGACATCATACGTCCTGCGATAGATACCTGTTTTCCTTCCAGCTCGTCAAAGTTGTCCTTGATTTCCTGACTGTGATGTGTCTGGTCATATTTTGTAATCACAAACGGGTCTTTACCGTTCTGCTGCAGCTCCGCAAGTTTCTCGCGGCGCACCTTTCTCAACTGATTCAGATCCTGTTCCTGTCCGTTTTTCTGCTGCTGTGCCACTGTATTTTCTCCTTTCATTACTCTCTCCGTGCATTTCACGGCATAGTGATCCACTTTGATGGTGTTTCTTTTTATGGTATTTCTTATCCCCATACACGCGAATTCAGACCCCTTAACAATTAAGAGGTCTGTGTCGTGTCATATGTTTACTTTGAACGGCTGATCTCAAGTACTTTGTACTCGATGTCGCCTGCCTGTGTCTCTACGGTAACTGTCTCGCCGGCTTTCTTTCCGATCAGCGCCTGTCCCACCGGAGACTCATTGGAGATCTTGCCCTCAAGGCTGTTCGCCTCTGTAGAACCCACGATCTTGAACTCCATCTCCTCATCATATGTGATGTCGTATACTTTTACCGTACATCCCACATTGATCTTGTCAAAGTCAACTTCGTCCTCAACGACTACCTCTGCATTCTTCAGGATTCCTTCAAGCTCCTCGATACGGGCTTCGATGTCTCTCTGCTCGTCTTTCGCCGCATCATACTCAGCATTCTCGGAGAGGTCTCCCTGCTCTCTGGCCTCTTTGATCTTAGCTGCAACTTCTTTTCTCTTTACCACCTTAAGATCTTCAAGTTCATCCTCAAGTGCCTTTAATCCGGCATAAGTAAGTAATCTTTTCTTTGCCTCTGCCATTGGTTACGCTTCCTTTCTGTTTCTCTGGTTTTCTTTCTATTTTTTGATGTTCATTACACCAGACTGTATGTCCTGTAATGCTGTCATTTAAGTCTATTTCGCAATTTCAATATTATAACCAAACTCTATAATGATGTCAAGAGATTTTCCAGTTCTTCAAGGCTCTCCACCGCGTTCACTTTTTCCCTCAGACGGGCCGCTCCTTTGAGCCCTTTCGTGTACCAGGCCACGTGTTTTCTCATCTCCCGGATGCCTGAAAATTCCCCCTTATATTCAAGCTGCAGGCGGGCATGTCTGAGCATCATTTTCCTGATCTCATCCTTGTCCGGTCTGGGCGGAAGTTCCCCGGTCTCCTCCCAGTGTATCATCTCAGAGAAGATCCACGGATTACCCTGGGCGCCTCTTGCGATCATGATTCCGTCGCATCCCGTCTGCCGCACCAGCTCGTCCGCCTTCTGAGGCGACGTCACGTCTCCGTTTCCTATAACGGGAATGGACACCGCTTCCTTTACCTGACGGATAATATCCCAGTCCGCTTTGCCGCTGTAGTACTGCTCTCTCGTGCGCCCGTGCACCGCCACGGCCGCCGCGCCGGCTTCCTCTATGATCTTAGCGATCTCCACCGCATTTACGTGATCGTCGTCAAAGCCTTTTCTGATCTTCACCGTTACCGGCTTATCGATGGCTTTTACAAGCGCACTGACGATCTCGTAGACCAGCTTCGGATTCTTCATAAGCGCGGAGCCCTCGCCGTTTTTGACAACCTTCGGCACCGGGCATCCCATGTTGACGTCAAGGATGGAAAATGGCCTCTCCTCTATTCGTTTCGCCATCTCGCTCATGATCTTCGGATCGGAGCCAAACAACTGCAGGGACACCGGACGTTCATCCGGATGGATCTCCAGCAGGCTCTCTGTATTTCTATTATTATAGTAGATTGCCTTCGCGCTCACCATCTCCATACAGAGAAGCCCCGCCCCCTGCTCCCGGCAGAGCAGACGAAATGGCAGGTCGGTCACACCTGCCATGGGTCCCAGTACATATCGGTTTTCAAGTTCTACATTTCCTATTTTTAAATGTTTCATAACTCTTATTTCTCAGTCCCCTTCATCCTCTCATAGATCAGCCTCAGCCCGTTCAGCGTCAGCTGCGGATCATACAGATCGATACATTCCGTCTCTTTGGCGATGATTTTCCCCAGACCGCCTGTAGCAATCACATAAGCATCCGTATATCCGGACTCCTCTTTCATCTTTCTCACAATATATTCCGTCTGGCCGATAGCTCCGAACACCAGACCTCCCTGCATACCCGAGACCGTATCCCGTGCAAGGACGGAGTCCGGCTTCTGGATCTGGATGGCAGGCAGCATAGCCGCCCCGCCCCAGAGAGAGCGCCCCGCCGTCTCGATACCGGGAGCAATGATGCATGCCTCAAGAGTACTGTCAGGGCCAATCAGGTCATAAGTGGTCGCTGTCCCGAAATCAATAACGATGGCCGGACCTTTCGCAATCGCATATCCAGCGACCGCATTGACGATACGGTCAGGACCTGTCCTGGAAGGATTCTCAGTATTCACGCGGACGCCGGTATCCGAATCCGCAGATACGATCAGCGGAGTAGTCTGCAGATATTTGATAATTCCGCTTGTCAGGGAATGCATGATATCCGGTACGACCGATGCAATGATAACCGCTTTGATCTTCTTCGGGTCAATGGCCCTGTGTTCCAGTATGCCGCAGATGGTCATGCCGTATTCATCCGATGTTCTCGGCCGTTTTGTCGTCATACGGAACATTCCCAGCAGGGCCTCCTCCCTGAACACTCCCATTGTAATATTTGTATTTCCCACATCGATCGTAAGCAGCATATATATTCCTCCCACATATTTGCAGATTACAAATAAACTGTAACTCATATCTTACCAAGCATCACTTACCGCCGTCAAGTGCGCCTTTCCGTTTCCCCAACACGATGGTAAAATGCCCCTGCCGGCAAAGCTTCTTCCCGGCAGGGGCAATTTTTAAAACCTCTTGATTTTTCTCGTGGTTGTCTTCTCAAATTCTTTATCTCTGACGATCAGGCTGTAGATTCTCTTCTGGGGAGCCGCTGTCTTATTATACTCGTCGATAATCTCCTGAAGTTTTTCTCTCACGTCTTTGATTCGTTTTTTCTTCACGTAATCCTGATCCGGATAAATCTCCGCTTCGATCACGCCGTCTTTCTCGCGGACAAGTATTTCGCCCACAAGGCGGTTGGTGCTCAGTGCGTTTTCCAGTTCCTCCGGTGATACATTCTCGCCGTTCTTTGTGATAATCAGGTTCTTCTTGCGTCCGGTCAGGTACACAAATCCTTCCTCATCCACATAGCCCAGATCTCCGGTCTTCAGCCAGCCGTCTTCCAGCGTCTCGGCCGTCTCTTCCGGCATCTTATAGTATCCCTGCATCACGCTGCTGCCCTTCACCCAGAGTTCACCGTCCACGGTCTTGGCCTCGCAGTTTGGCAGGAGCTGGCCCACGGAGTCGGAGCGGATATTCCAGCTCTGGTTGACGCTTATGACAGGAGCGCACTCTGTCATTCCGTAACCCTGCTGGATAACAATGTCATATTTTTTAAACAGGTCGATATATTTCGGATCCAGATAAGCGCCGCCGCTGCAGATTGTATGGAACTGTTTTCCGAACACCTGACTCTTTACGATCCTGGCCGGAAGGAGAGAAGCCTCCTCCAACTTCTTCGCCATTGTCTCGATCATCAGCGGTACCATCAGGATCATCTCCGGCTTGAATAGTTTGATATTCTTCGCCACGCGCATCAGGGAGTCATTGATACAGATCACCGCGCCCAGAGATGTTCCCTTAAGGATATCCATACTCAGGCAGTATGCGTGATGGATCGGCAGCACCGTCATGATCACAGTGCGCTCCGGAATCTTCATTTCCAGACATGTAGCATTCTCCGCTACATTTCTGTGCGTCAGCATAACGCCTTTACTCTTCCCCGTCGTACCGGAAGTAAACATGATCGTACAGAGCTGATCCGGATCCGGGTCATAATCGAAGCTTCCCCTGTTCTCCTCCAGCAGTTTCCAGAACGAAAGCGCATGATCGTCATTTTCTTTCTGCTGCATGGAAATCATCGTCTTAAGCTGCGGACAGCGGTCTTTCGCGATAGCCGCCACATCTTTTCTCACTTCATCATATACAAGTACCGTGGAATCTGATCTGGCGATCAGGTCGCATACATCCTCCGCCGGAAGATTGACGTCCAGCGGCACGACCACACTGCCGCTGTTCACCGTTCCGAAGTAAGTCACCAGCCATTCATAGGACGTCATGCCGATCACAGAAATATGTTTCCCCAGCTCCCCCAGACTTTTCAGTACATTGGAAAAGCTCTCACTGTCGTTTTTTAGCTGTGTATATGATTTTGATTCAATCTCATTTTTACTGATCTTATAGCGTACCGCATCCTCCGGTCCGTATTTTTTTTCTGTATTTACAAGGATCTGACGCACTGTACTGCAAAGCATAACTCACATTCCTTTCCCAACTATTTTACTAATGTTTCAAGGTAATCGACAGCCTCCTGTACTGTGCGGATATTTACCACTTCTGACTGCTCTACTTCAACGTCGAACTCGTCCTCGATCTCGCCCAGCATACTCATAAAGTCGAAGGAGGTAAATCCGAGATCCTCCATAAAGCGTGACTCCGGATGAATGTTTTCCGGCTCTACTTCAACATAATTGCAGATGATTTTAACTAATCTTTCAAACATGATTATTCTCCTTTTCCAAATTAATGATGTTGGGGCAAAAGCCCCAACTATAATGCCTGCGGACTGCTCCGTGCTTCTCACTCCCGCAATCCTGAATGGCATCATACTAATTTGATGATCTCTCCGATCGTCAGATCCGGATTCTCCGCGCCTTTGAACATGATCTTGCACAGATAGTAGTACAGATACTCCAGTTCTTCTCTTGAGACCGCTTTGATCTGATGCTCAAAATTGAAGTCCAGTCCGTTATCCTCCGGGCGGTGCATTACAGTCAGGTACATTCCCTGCGGGCAGATGCCGTTGGGATACCATTTTGTCTTGTAGCGGATATCTCCCAGCTGATCCAGCCCTTTCTCTTTCAGGGTCAAAGGCTGATATGTAAGCGAGATCGGCTCGTATCCGAGACCCGGCTGCGGCTGCGGATATGTCTTTGCACGGTATGCAAAGTATGCCGTCGGGTCATAATTTGCGTGCCGGAAATATTCATTCTGTTTGTCACGAATCGCATAGACGCCGTCGATGAACTTCATATCCTGCGGGAAGATCGTGCGGAACGGGAAGGAATGAATTCTTGTCCCGCCGGATTTCTTCTCTTTCAAAGTCGCGCGCCTTGCTATAGTCGTAGTAAGGGACACATCGTCAAAGCCGTTCATCTTCTGATAATAGGTACGAAGTCCCATGAGCAGAAGGCAGGCAAGAGAGACATGGTACTTCTCGCAGAAATCCATCAGACGTTTCGTCGGTTCTGCCTCAAGGTGGAAGATATCAAGAGCCGACTTCGTATCATCTGTGACACAAAACGCTGATCTCAGTTCCGGATTCTTGAACATCTCACGCATGGACTCCAGTTTTGCCGTACCGTGAAGGTCATTATAGATGGGCTCGCCTTTCTCAATCTCCTTCTGGAAATATTCAATATCTCTCAACTGAGCCTTGCTTCCCGCCTCGTATGCGAAGTCTCTCTGCAGCTGCTCGATGTAGGATGCCATATCCTTCGGATACGGAACACCTTCATATTTCGCGTTACAATAGAGCTCGATGATGTCTTTCAGGAAACAGATCAGTGACTGCGCGTCCACGATCATATGATTTCCAAGGAAATACACTCCGTTAAATCCGTCCGGCATCTTGATCATTACGACTCTTGTCAGAGGTGAATCAAACATCTGGAACGGCACAGTAGTCCACTTCTGCATCTCTGCTTCAGCTTCTTCCAATGTACGGTTCGAGAAATCAACGAATTCGATATCTTTCTCTTCCGGATCCATCACATACTGATACCATGTGCCCTCTTTATCTTTTGCGAAACGGACACGCATTCCCTCGCTTCTGGCATATGCCTCATTGATCGATTTTTTCAGCTGATCCCAGTCCAGCTCTACTTCGATGGTCAGGCTTGTTCCGATATTCAGAACCGCCATGCTCGGGCAGTGCGGTGCATAGTAAAGGTGAAATTTCTGTGCTACGGTAAGCGGATACACTTTGTGTCCTTTTCTTGTCTTCATCATTTCATTATTCCTCCGATAAATGAATCCAGGGCTCCTTCATAGGCTTCTGTATCTTTGTAATAGCTCTCGCCGTGGCCCGCATCTTTGACAATGAGTTTCGTTTTCTGTGAAGCGCAGTTCTTGTATATTTCATCGCACATCCAGCAGGGTACGAAGATATCTTTTTCCCCGTGGATAAACAGAATCGGGACTTCTGCCTTTCTCACTTCCCTTGCCGCGTTGCACTCGTCCAGTCCGTACCCGGCATTTCTCTTGTTCAGTTTGTCCGCGATCTGGATCATCGGGAATGCCGGCAGATGATACATGCTGTGCAGTACATGTGTAAATACATCCTTTGCTGATGTGAAGGCACAGTCTGAAACGATTCCTTTCACCTGGGGCGGAAGTTTCAATCCGCTCATCATACATACCGTAGCTCCGCCCATGGAATTACCGTGGAGCAGGATCTGCGCATCATCACCGATCTTGCCGATCATCCATTTGATCCATTCCATGCCGTCGAGACGGTCCATGGTGCCGAAACCGATATAGGTTCCTTCACTCTCGCCATGAGCGCGCTCATCTATAAGGAGCATCCGGAAGCCGTGATTCAGATAGTAATAGGAAAGGCTGCCGTAATCGTTTGTTCCCTGGCTTGTATAGCCGTGAAAGCAGATTACCGCCTTATCTCCGCCGTCCCCTTCAAAATATGTACCGTGCAGTTTCAGACCGTCATGGGAAGTAATCCACACATCCTCGTGGGGCTGTTCCATCATCCAGTCATGGCGCTCATGCATGAGCGGGAAGTATTTTTCCCAGTCTACGCCTGACATCTTCATGGTGCGCTCAGTCTTTGCATTGTAACGTTTCATAGTTCTTCTGTAGAAATACGCCGTTCCGCCGGCTTCCGCCGCGGTCAGCAGTCCCAGAACAGCCGCTGCTCCTTTTAACAATTTGCCCATTTATATCACCTGCTTTTATTCATCGTGCTTTTGCTGTTTCTTATTTGTTCTGTTTCTTTTCCACTTTCTTTGCGGCCTTCTTGGCAGCTTTTTTGCTGTTGATCAGATCTTTCAGTTTCAGGGCCTTGTCGATATTGCCTTCGACTTTGAGTTTGCCCAGTGTCACCGCAAGGATCGGATCTGTCTTCCCGTCGGCAATCTTAAATAATGTCTCCGCCGTACAGGTAAACATTGCGTCGCGGTCGAAATACTCGTAAGGCTCTACATAGAGCTGCCCGTCTTTCACCTCGGCATAAAAAATGCCTTCCGCTTCACCGGTAATGTTGAACTGATATGCCAGATGTTCGTGGATGTCGCTTACATCCGCTTCCATCAGCATCCCTTTTACTTTTGAAAACATATCTGCGTAGGTCATAATATCCTCCTTTTCGACCGTAAAAGTCATTTTTTCGACCATCGGTCATGTTCTCTTCTCTGTTAGATTATCATTTTTTCGACTATCGGTCAATCGTCGTCACTGTCAAAATGGGAAGATTTTTTATTCTCTTTTTTGTGCGTTTTTCTTTCTGGCTCTTTTACAGGCGATGTGCTATACTTGATGTGCTTACCGAGGAACGTTTTAATATAAGAAAGGAGGAGATTATGCCAGGCAGAAGAAAGAAATATAATCTGATACTTGATTCTCTGCAGAAACTTCTGGAAAACAAAAATCTGCAGACAATTTCCGTCAGCGAGATCGCCCAGACAGCTGGTATCGGCAAGGGAAGCATTTATTATTATTTTCCGTCGAAAGACGCTATTCTCGAAGCTCTCGTGGAACGGAACTATGAAAAGCCGCTCAGTACAGCCAAAAATCTTGCCTGCCAGACCGACATTCCTCCGTTTACACGTATGGCCATGATTTTTCAGGCGTGCCGCAACTCATCCACGGAATACCTGAAATCAGGAAAAGAAAGCGGAGTAAGCGCTCCCGAAAAGGCACTTCTCCACCAGAAATATATGAACCACGTGATTTCCGAATTCAAACCGGTGCTGGCGGAGATCATCCGTCAGGGAATTGAAGCGGGAGAGATTCATTTTGACAGACCCGAAGTGCTGGCAGAGATCGTACTTATCGTCCTCACCGTCAAAATGGATAATACCATCGTACCCTCATCCAGAGAGAATATCGAAGAGACTATCGAAGGGCTTGTCGCTCTTCTCGAAAAAGGAACAGACAATCCGTCCGGTTCGCTTAATTTTCTTCTGGCATAAAAAATAAGATCTCCCTGAGCGGATATATGCCGCTTTCGGAGATCTTATTTTTAATACTCTGCTCTTCATATCCTCGGGCGCCTGGCCAGAGGATTTCAGCAGTATCAGTCGCCTGCTATAATTTCATACTCTTTGCTGAAGCTTTCGCCCGGGGCTGCCATATTTACATCCGGCTTCCGGGAAAGTTCCTGATCAAAGCCAACATTATCGCATCTTCCCATCCACGGTTCAAGACACACAAACGGAGCGTCTTTTACTGACCAGATACCGAAATTCGGGAATCCTTCGCACTTCATTCCCACATAAGGCGTTCCGTCTTTATGGCACAGCCACACTTCTTCAATCTGTCCGTCGTCAAAAATCAGCGCGTCATTTTCAAACATTTCTTCCGTAACCGGACAGCACTCCCCGTCCAGATCAAGCGTATATACTTTTGCGGGATCAGCTGCCGCCTCCGCCGGATCGATAAGTATATAGCTCAGGGAATCTTTTCCCGGGAACTTCAGGATATAGTCCGTTTTCTTCTCGTCCTTTCCCGCAAACCTGAACGCAGGGTGTCCGCCGATCGTAAAGTACATATCTTCTTCTCCCGGATTGCGGACCTCCCACCTGACGCACAGACTCTTCTCTTTCAGCGTATAGGTGATAACGAGCTCGAATTCAAACGGATACACTTCCTTTGTCTCTTCGCTGGACGCAAGAAGGAAAGAAACCGAATCTGCTTTTTCACAGATACATTTGAATCTGCTGTCCCTTGCGAATCCGTGCTGGGATGTAGGATAATGTGTCCCGTTAATCAGAACCGTATTGCGATATGTCTTTCCCACATTCGGGAACAGCACCGGAGAGTGCCTCTTCCAGTATACAGGATCAGCCTCCCACAGAAGCTCCGCATTGTTCTTCTTGTCATAAATCCGCGTCACTTCCGCACCCAATTCCGAAATTTCCACACACAGTCTCTGATTTTCCAGTTTCATTCTCTTTCCTCCCATCTTATTCTATTTCTATTCGGCGGTATCTGTCTGCTCCACCTGAATGCAGTGATCCACCAGATAATCCGTCACTTTATCACGGAGAACCGCCGCTTTAAGCTCGTCCTCTCCCACTTGCTCGGCATATTCATCCACATCGTCGTATCCGGCCTGTTCCGCATACTCGGACATGCCTTCTTCATATTCCTTATCCGTCGGTTCGAGATGTTTCTTCTCGGCAATCAGTTTGAGCGCTTCCTCGAGAGCTACTCCCTGGCGGACAGACTGGTCAATCTGCGTATTGAAATCATCTTCAGTCATCTGCATATAAGTCTCTACAAATTCACCAAGGTCCACCCCGTACATGCCCGCAAGCTGAGTATAATAGTCCGTCATCTGCTGTGTGAGCTCTTCTACCCGGTCCTCCGGATATTTTTTCACCTCTACGTTATCCATCAGGGCGCTCTGCACTGAAGATTCCAGTTCGGACTCAACAGACGCCTCTGTGTTCTCCACGATCTGGGAACGAATCTCCTCCCTGTACTCGTCCACTGTCTCGGACTTGTCGCTGTGCTCTTTCACCCACTCGTCTGTCAGTTCCGGCGTAGTTTTCTGTGAAATCGAATTGAGCACAATATGGAAATCCGCTACTGCCCCTGACATATCCGGATTCCTGTCATACGGATCCGGGAACTGTACCGTAATGTCGAATTCATCTCCGGTCTGATGTCCCACAATCTGCTCTTCAAATCCTTTATAGTCGTCTGTCGCTCCGATAAAGGAATTGCTTCCCAGCTCCAGATCCGCGCCTTCCGCGGAGCCGCCGTCAAAGGCTGTTCCGTCAATGTAGCCCGTATAATCAATATTGACAACATCTCCCATTTCCGCAGCCCGGTCTGTCACTTCCTCCGTCTGTGCAGAGGCGTCAAGATTGCTCTGGATCACCTGCTCTACCTGATCGTCCGTAACCTCTTCGGCCGGTGTCGGCTGGGGAACCTCGAGACCTTTATACTGCTTTACCGTCACATAATCGTTGGACAGCTCCCCGCTGCATCCGGCAAGCGTTCCCGCCAGTGCTGCGGCAAGTATTACGGCAATAAGTTTCTTTTTCATTTTCTTTCTCCTTTTCTTCCGTCTTTATCAGATTTTATATTAATACATTTGCGCCCTGCTTCTTACAGAAGCGGGGACAACAGTCGTGAAAACTGCTCTTTTCCTTTTATGATCAGGCTTCTCTCGTCATAAACCTTTCTGGTCACGTGAGTACACTGAGTCATGTCGTTTTCAAAAGCCCGCTCCAGCTTCTGCACAGTTCTCTCACTGTAGATGACAGCATTCACCTCAAAGTTGAGCCCGAAGCTGCGGATATCCATATTGGCTGTTCCCACACATGCGACCATACCGTCCACACAAACGGTTTTTGCATGGAGAAAACCGTTGTTGTACACATAACATTTGGCCCCGGCGGCCACCATATCTCCCACATAGGAATATGTCGCCCAGTAGACAAACGGATGGTCCGGCTTGCACGGCACCATTATCCGCACGTCAATTCCCGACCGGCTCGCGATCTTAAGGGCGTCCAGTATCGAATCATCAGGTATGAAATACGGGGTCTGAATATACACATGATCCTTTGCGCTGTGGATCAGGCGCAGGTAATTATCATGGATTGTCTTAATCTGTGAATCCGGACCGCTCGATATGATCTGCACCGGATCCCTGCCGTGTCTTACATACTGGGGGATCTCAAACAGAGTATCCTCCAGGAAAAGATTCTCCTTCGCCGCGTAATTCCAATCCAGAACAAAACGAACAGCAAGCGAAGTCACAGCCGCCCCCTCAATACACAGATGCGTGTCACGCCAGTAACCGAACTTCTCGTCCCGGCCCAGATATTCCCGGCCCACATTAAAGCCGCCCACAAAACCGATTCTTCCGTCTATGACGACGATCTTCCTGTGATTGCGGTAGTTCACACGCAGCTGCAGTTTCCCCAGCAGAGCGGGGAAGAACTCTGCGACCTGGATTCCCTCATTTTCCAGATGCTCCCAGTCTTTATTTTTCATTGTCCGGCAGCCCATACTGTCGAAAAGCACCCGGACCTCCACACCTTCTCTCGCCTTCTCTATGAGAACTTTTTCAATCTCCTGCCACAGTTCATCATTTCTGATAATATAATACTGCAGATGGATATATCTCTTTGCCTGACGCATCTCTTCGATCAGCGCCCGGAATTTGGCTTTTCCGTCCGTATAAATGCGGATGTCGTTATTGTCTGTAAGGACAGCTTCACCCGCCTCCAGATTATACAGGATCAGATCCTTGAACCGCTCCATCTCGGGATTGGCCAGCCTCAGACGTTTGTGGTAAATCGTCTCTTCCTGCCGCCGCACGGCATATTTCAGTTCCCCTTCTATCTCCTTGGCCTTAAACATCCGGCTCTTATGAAAATCCTGCCCGATGACCAGATAAAGAATAAATCCCAGTATCGGTATAAAATAAAGCAGAAGAAGCCATGTCCATACAGTCTGCGGAGATCTCCTCTGGAAGAACACTATGATCAGCGCGAAGAGGATATTGATAATGACGATATTGTCCATGATAAAATCATAGACTGTCACTACTCCGTTCCAAATCATTTCTGCCATTAAATCAAACTCCTTTTATATCTCGGTGCGTCCGCGCCCGGTCTGTTCCGCTTCCCGGAAAGGCTGCTTTACCCGCGGAGACACTACTATAACAGTATACTCGGTTCTCCCTCGAAAAGTAAACCCTAAACCGCTAAAATACACTTATTATCTTGCACTTGTCCTGAAACAATGTTAAAATACTATGTGCGCAAATGCGGAAAATCTAAGGTTTAGGAGGGTCTATCGTGAGTCCAGTCACTATTGTACTGATTGTTGTTCTCGTTGTACTGATCGCCGCCTGCATTGCTCTGTACTTCTTCGGAAAAAAAGCCGAAAAGAAACAGGCTGAGCAGCAGGAACAGATGGAAGCGGCAGCCCAGACAGTCAGCATGCTTGTCATCGATAAAAAGAAAATGAAATTGAAAGAGGCAGGTCTTCCTGCTGTTGTTCTTGAAAACACGCCGAAATATTTAAGGCGTACGAAGGTACCGGTCGTAAAAGCAAAGATCGGTCCGAGGATCATGACTCTGATGTGCGATAACAAAGTATTTGAAGTTATTCCCGTAAAGAAAGAAGTAAAAGCCGTAGTCAGCGGACTTTACATAACAGGGATCAAAAGCGTCAGAGGCGGTTCTATCGAACAGCCGCAGAAGAAGAAAGGGTTCTTCCGCCGGAATAAATCGTGATCATATGGTTTTAAAACTTTTCGTTTACGGGCCGGACAGCCTAATCCAGAACCGTTCCGCTCTACCTCAAAGATTTGAATGGATGTAACGTCGGTATCAAATGTTCGTTCAATGGAACTCCATTTGTACCGCCTAACATCCAGAACAAATGCTTTTCGGAACGCTCCCACTTAATGTTCTGTATTAGGCTGTCCGGTCCGTAAACTTTCTTTTTTCAAGACATAAAGATCAGATTCATCGGCAGGTGATTGCAGCAGTCGTAATTTCATCGATCTCTGAGTAATACTCCCAATATTGAAACATATTATCTACAGCACTAAATAAAGTAAGTTTTCGGAGTATATATCATATAAGCAAAACATCAAGTGAGAGCGTTCCGAAAAGCATTGGTCTTAGATGTTAAGTGGCAGGAGATGGAGTCCCATTGGACGAACATCTCCTGCCACTGTTACATCTACACAATCTTTGAGGTAAAGCGGAACGGTTTTGCGTTATGATATATACCCCGAAAACACCCCTTATTTATTTTAGCTGCTGAGCACCGTAAAATCCGGATCGTCTTTAGACATGATATTCATTTTGATCTTACAGTCTGCCAGAGGTTCATGGTTGACATCCAGCTCATAATCCAGCTGCACATTGATTTTATTATCATCAACTCTGACTTCCATGTTTTTTGTATTTACACCGATCAGCATCTGTCCGTAAGGTGTACGGTAATATGTCTGATTCTTCCTGTTTCTCTCGAAGATCATATGCGAGCTGGAAGCGCCGCTCTTCATAATCTCTATGCTGTCGGTTCCGGTGATCTTGATCCTGTTGCGGATCGTCCCGGCCATCCCTTCAAGCACTTCTTCGTAGATAATATAATGTTTTCCGTTTTTGCAGTAATAATTCGCCGGAGTTACGACTTCGATATTATCGTCCCCCGTCTCGTATCCGGCCGTCGGATCGTTCATGATATCAATATGTTTTCCCGATATACTGACTAATACTTCCTTTGTCATCTCTCTGCTCTTAATACTCTTCTATATTTACGACGTTTGTCGTCGGCACATCAAAGGGCATCACTGTGTTGGCAAATCTGCGGAATTTTTCCGCCGCGTCACTCACATAAAATGAATACCTGCTGTGTTCTCCTGACCCGCCGTTATTTTCCATTTTCTGTTCATGGAGAAGTTTCTTCAGATCCATCGCTGTTTCATACGCTGGGTTGACGATCTGTATCTTCTCTCCCATATACTCTCTGATCTTTGATCTGAGAAGCGGATAATGTGTGCACCCGAGTATCATAGCGTCAATATCCGAATTCCGCATGGACTCCAGATAGTATTCTATGATCTCCTGTGTCACCACATGGTCTTTAAAACCCTCTTCCACAAGAGGTACAAAAAGAGGGCAGGCCTTCTCGATCACAGTGACATCCGGCGCCATTGAATGAATGATCTTAGTATACATTCCGCTCTGGACAGTTGCGTCTGTTCCGACAACCCCGACCTTCCGGTTTCTGGTCGCCTCGACAGCAGCGCGTGCGCCCGGTATGACAACCCCCATTACCGGGACATCAAATTCATCCCTCACGGCATCAAGCGCAAGCGCACTCGCCGTATTGCACGCGATCACGATTGCCTTGACGTCCTTTGTTTTCAGAAAACGGATGATCTGTTCCGAGAAGCGGATGATCGTATTCTGCGATTTACTTCCGTATGGAACTCTCGCTGTATCCCCGAAATATACGATATTTTCATTCGGGAGCTGACGGGAAATCTCTCTTGCAACCGTCAGCCCTCCTACGCCGGAATCAAACACACCTACCGGTGCTGTATTCCTGTTCTCCATAATAACCTGCTCTCCCCTGTTACTCTGATATATATCTGTCCGGCCAGCAGAGCCGTACTTTCCGTGCAGCCTCTGGCTGAACTGCTGCTTTTATATTACAGCGCCAGTGTTTTAGCTACCTCATACTGGTATTCGGAGATTGATTTCTTCATAGCCAGTGCCTCTTCGATATCAAAGTCGACATACTTGCCGTCCTTGTATCCTACTACACGGTTTGTCTTTCCCTGAATGAGAAGATCAACAGCCATCGCGCCCATGATAGAAGCGTATACTCTGTCTTTACATGTCGGGCTTCCGCCACGCTGCATGTGTCCGAGGATCGTTGCTCTTGTCTCCATGCCTGTAGCTTCTTCGATTCTCTTCGCCATGTTGATGGAATCTCCGATACCCTCGGCATTGATGATAATATAATTTTTCTTTCCTCTCTTCTGGCATTCTTTGATGTCTGCGATGATTGCCTGCTCGTCATAATCATGCTCTTCAGGCATCAGAATACGCTCAGCTCCGTTGGCGATACCGCACCAGAGAGCAAGGTAACCTGCGTCACGTCCCATAACCTCTATGATACTGCAGCGCTCATGGGAGGTGGAAGTATCACGCACTTTATCGATCGCTTCCATAGCTGTGTTTACTGCTGTGTCAAATCCGATTGTGTAATCTGTACATGCGATATCCAGATCGATCGTTCCCGGGATTCCGATTGTATTTACTCCAAGGTTCGCAAGTTTCTGTGCTCCTGCGAAAGAACCGTCACCACCGATAACTACCAGACCGTCGATGCCGTATTTCTTACAGATCGCAGCCGCCTTCTGCTGTCCTTCCTCTGTACGCATTGCTTTACAGCGCGCTGTCTGCAGGATTGTACCGCCGCGCTGGATTGTATCAGATACATCACGTGCGGAAAGATCGATGATCTCCTCTTTGAGCAGTCCGTGATATCCTCTGCGGATACCGCGTACTTTCAGTCCCTTGGAAAGAGCTGTACGGACAACTGCACGGATTGCCGCATTCATTCCCGGTGCATCGCCGCCGCTTGTAAGAACTCCGATCGTACGGATGCGGTCTTCAAAATCTTCCGCGTACACTTCCATTTCATTATTCTCTGCCATGTTTTCTCCACCTTTCCATAAAGTCAGATAACTGCCAAAATCTCTAATCGAAAAATTTTTAACAATTCCGAAAATATTTTACCGTATTTAGAAGTGGTTTTCAATAGCTTTTTCGACCACTTTTACACGGCTTTCCCCAAAATGATTCATCAGCCTGCTTAAAACCTGCTGATTGATCCGTATATTTCTGTTCCTCGGGAGTCTCTTGATGGCTCTTTCTTTCGCACAGTAGATCACGACTTCATCCTCTCCCTCGGAATCGGCCAGATAGCCATAAACGATCTGTTCATTATCCAGATAATCCGCTTTATCCGGAAACTGTATCCACAGTTCCCTCTTCGTCTTCTCAAACGGGATCACTTTCTCGCAGATCAGTTTGCTGGCTTTCTCATCCTCCTCGGACACGCGCCCCCGGATAAATACTTTATTGTCGACCTCAAGATACTCTCGGTTTTTCTCATAATCCCTGGGGAATACAACTACTTCCACCGTACCAAGCAGGTCTTCCACAGTGACAAACGCCATCATCTGATTTGTCTTTGTGTGTTTAACCGTCTTATCCGTGATCATGCCGCCGATAATCTCTTTTGCTCCGTCATGAACTTTTGACCGTCCGCTCTCCTCATCGGGCTGGAAATCAAGCGTTGTTGCCGAGATCATTTTCCGCCATTTATCCTCATACTCCTCCAGCGGATGTCCGCTGATATAGATACCGAGCACTTCCTTTTCAAACGCCAGGAGATTTTCTTTTGTATATTCACCGACATCGGGCATCCTGATCTGGAATTCGCTTTTCTGTTCTTCGCCTACCAGATCAAACAGACTCATCTGACCGGACATGGAATACTTCTTCTCCTGATTCACATGATCCACGATCTGAATATAAATACTCATAAACTGCTTGCGCGTACCTCCCAGAGTATCCAGCGCTCCCGCCTTGATCAGATTTTCGATCGTCCTTTTGTTAAGCACGTCTTTTGCCGACATACGGGTGATAAAATCTTCCAGAGATTTAAACAGGCCGAACGCCTCACGCTCCTCTATAACAGCCTGCACCACCGGACGCCCTATGCTCTTGATCGCGGCCAGACCGTACCGGATATTTCCTCCGTCAACAGAGAAGTCCGCCTCCCCTTTATTAATGTCCGGAGGCAGGATCCGGATTCCCATCTGTCTGCAGGCATAAATATACTCTGCAACTTTTGACGGATTCTCAATCACGGACGTCATAAGCGCCGCCATGAATTCCACCGGATAGTAATATTTCAGCCATGCTGTCTGATAGGCCACCACCGCGTATGCCGCGGCGTGCGACTTGTTAAAGGCGTACTTTGCGAAGTCGATCATTTCATCATAGATCTTATTCGCCGTCTTCTCGTCGATCCCGTTTCTGATACATCCCGGCACATTATTCTCTTCATCTCCGTAGACGAAGATCTGGCGCTCTTTGCGCATCACATCGCCTTTTTTCTTGGACATGGCACGGCGCAGAAGGTCGCTTCGCCCCAGCGTATATCCGGCAAGGTCACGCACAATCTGCATAACCTGCTCCTGATAGACGATACAGCCGTATGTGGGCTCCAGGATCGGCTTTAACTGCGGGCAGTCATAAGTGATCGAGGACGCGTCATTCTTCCCCTTGATATACTGGGGAATAAAATCCATCGGGCCCGGACGGTACAAAGAAATACCGGCGATAATATCCTCCAGACTGTGCGGTTTCAGTTCCTTCATGAAGCTCTTCATCCCCGCGCTCTCGAGCTGGAAGATACCGTCCGTCTTTCCGGTACCGATATAGTCCATCACTTTCTGGTCATTGTAATCAATTTTCTCCATATCCAGATCCGGCCGCTTGCGCCGCACCATATTCACCGCGTTCTGGATAACCGTCAGAGTACGCAGCCCCAGGAAATCCATTTTCAGAAGTCCCAGCTCCTCAAGAGTCGTCATGGTAAACTGTGTAGTGATCGTCCCGTCTGCCGCCCTCGAGAGCGGCACATATTCGTCCACTGACTTCTGGCTGATCACGACTCCTGCGGCATGCATGGAACTGTGGCGGGGAAGTCCCTCGAGACGTTTACCCATGTCGATCAGCGTCTTTACCTGCTCGTCCGTCTCATACATCCGGCGCAGCTCAGGGTTCTCCTTGAGCGCCTTATCAATGGTGATGTTGAGCTCCTGCGGAATCATTTTCGCGATAGAATCAACAAACGCATATGGAAGATCCATAACACGTCCCACATCGCGCAGAACGCCGCGGGCTGCCAGCGTACCGAACGTGACGATCTGGACCACTCTGTCTTTTCCGTATTTGCGCACAACATAATCAATCACTTCCTGCCGTCTCTCAAAGCAGAAATCCACGTCGATATCGGGCATGGATACACGCTCGGGATTCAGGAAACGCTCGAACAGGAGCTGATATCTGATGGGATCGATGGTCGTAATCCCAAGGCAGTAAGATACGATACTTCCCGCCGCGGATCCTCGTCCCGGTCCGACCGCGATGCCGTGGTCCTTCGCGTATTTAATGAAATCCCACACAATAAGGAAGTAGTCCACATATCCCATATTTTTGATCGTGTCCAGCTCATAGGTCAGCCGGTCCTTCAGCTCCTGTGTCGGTTCTCCATACCGCTTCTCAAGACCTTCCCAGCAGAGTTTCTGGAGATATTCCCACGAAGTATATCCGTCGGGCACATCATATTTGGGAAGCTTTGTGACTCCGAACTCAATCTCTACATTGCACCGGTCCGCGATCCTCTGGGTATTGTCCAGTGCCTGAAGCGCATAGGGGAACAGCTTTTCCATTTCCTCGGGAGATTTTACATAATACTGTCCGCCCTCATAACGCATACGGTTCTCATCGGTCAGTTTCTTACCGGTCTGGATACACAAAAGGATATCGTGCGGCACCGCGTCCTCGGCATAAGTGTAGTGTACATCATTTGTGACCACCAGCTCAATCCCGGTCTCCTCAGACATTTTCAAAAGTTGCTGGTTCACAAGAGCCTGATCCGGCAGTCCGTGATCCTGCAGTTCAAGGAAATAGTTGTCCTCACCGAAGATATCTCTGTACTCCAGAGCCTTCTTCTTTGCCTCATCATACAGGCCTTTCACGATGTAGCGCTGGACTTCGCCGGCAAGACATGCACTCAAAGCGATGATTCCGCTGTGATACTGTCTGAGCAGTTCCTTATCCACGCGGGGGCGGTAATAGTATCCCTCGACAAATCCTTTTGATACGATTTTCATCAGATTCGCATACCCCTCATTATTCTCTGCCAGCAGCACAAGGTGATAGTATCTGTCGTCCCCACCTGTCACTTCACGGTCGAATCTGGAATTGGGCGCCACATAGACCTCGCAGCCCAGGATCGGTTTGATGCCCTGAGCGCGCGCTTCTTTATAAAAATCTATAACGCCGTACATTACACCGTGATCCGTGATCGCGGCGCTGTCCATGCCGAGCTCTTTTACCCGTGCGACATATTCTTTTATCTTGTTTGATCCGTCCAGCAGACTGTACTCTGTATGGACATGTAAATGTACAAAACTCATGCTATACCTCTGATTATAAAAAGGACGGCTCCCTTCCTGCGGGAACCGCCCTCGCCTGTCGTGTCGTTTTTTCAGGGTAGTCCCTGATTATTTTGCTCCTTCAAGCATGAACTTGATCAGTCTGTCTGTATCTTCTTTCTCATATGCTATGATCTCCAGCTCAGGGATCTCCCCGTTTGAGAAAATATTTGCCAGGGACACATACTGGGAAAGTTTAGATTTCAGATTAAGTCTGTCACCCTCACCCGTCACAAGTTCAACCTTTCCTTTACATTCATCGACAACTTTAAAAATCCGTCTATATCTGTAATATTCTGAACTTTCATGATCTTCTTTCCTTCCCTCTAAATCTTTACATCCTTATTGATTATTATAGCTGATTTACAGAGGATTGCAAGATTTTTCGTGACAGTCCGGCTGAACTGTTACGATTTTCTCCTGCTTTTCGTCAATCCTGATCTTCCCCTGTTTCATCAGCCTGCCAACCGCTCTCTTAAATGCGGCTTTACTCATTCCGAATTCATCTCTGATGCGTTCCGGATCCGCCTTGTCCGTAAAAGGAAGCATTCCGCCGTTTTTCTCTATACGTTCCATGATCTTCTGAGCGTCGGCGCCCATCTGTTCCGGTATTCTTCCCCTGACACTTAAATCCAGCTTACCGTCCGCTTTCACTGCCGTCACTCTCGCCTCGATCTGCTGTCCCACATACATCCTGCCGTAGACCTCTCTACGTGGAATCAGTGCGGAAAATTGATCATCCACTGCCACAAACACGCCAAACTCACGGCTGATCTCATAGACTGTGCCATGAACCGTATCATCCTTTTTATAAGGAGAATCTGTCCTCAGCAGCTGATAAACTTTCATTGTGGCGCAGAGTCGTCCGCTCTTGTCGATATACAGGCTGACAAGACACCGGTCACCCTTTGACACTTTTGTCGTCTGCTCTTTAAACGGCAGAAGCAGGTCCTTCTCCAGTCCCCAGTCGAGGAACGCTCCGATACGTCCCACATCCACTACTTCCAGCACTGCCAGCCTTCCGAGCGTCAGCTTCGGTTCTTTCGTCGTCGCGATCATCCGGTCTGATGAATCCTTATACAGGAATACTTCTACCGGATCTCCTACTTCTATTCCTTCCGGCACCTGTTTCTTCGGAAGCAGCACCCGCTCCTCATCGCTGCCCAGATAAACACCGAAATCTACTTTTTTGACGACAGTCAGAACCTGTCTTTCCCCTAATCTCATACTGTTCCTTCTCCTTTTTTCTGCCGGTTATACGCCATTTTCCCCGCAGTACGGCGGGATTTCTGTCTTCTCTGAATGCCGCTATTATAGTCCAGAGTCCGGCAGCTTGTCAATATATGGTCCCGCGGGTTTATCATAAGGTACATTTCCCACATTTACAGCTTCCTGACTGATTTTCTTCTGGAAAGCTCCACGTTCAGCACAATATTCTCCGCAGGGCTGTCCGGCTCCCTGATATTTTTCATAAGAAGCTCGCAGGTCACCAATGCTTTCTTCTTAATATCCTGACGCACCGTTGTAAGGGGAGGCGTGACCAGCTCACTCATGGACAGATCGTCAAACCCTATAACCGACAGGTCTTTCGGAATGCTCAATCCCTTTCTGTATGCTTCCGAGTAGATCTGGTACGCACAGTTGTCGGCAGTAGTGAAAATACCTGTCACCGGATTGTCCCCGCTGCAAAGCCGTACCAACTCTTCCCCCAGATCTTGTACGCCCAGATTAATAAAATTCTCCTGCGCCAGAGAGATTCCTGCTTTGCGCAGTACAGAAACAAATCCTCTGAGTCTGTGCATGACAACACCGTTGTCCAGAGCTTCCGGTCCGTAAAACGCCACATTTCGGTGACCGTTTTCAAGAAAATACTCCGCCGCCAGCTCTCCGCCTCTGTAATCATCGATTCCCACATTTGTAATGCTGCGGACAGAACTGTAGCTGTCCGTAAAAATCAGAGGAATATGATTATTCTCCTGAAGTTTCCGTATACTCTCGTCAAACATCCCTATAAATACTGCACCTGCCACATTCCATGACTTCAGGCTGTAGGTAATCTCCGAGTAGTCTTTTACATAATGAAGCATCAGATCATATCCCTCTTTCTTTATCTGAAGGGCAAGCTCTCCGAGAAAACAGCTTGTATAACTGTCTTCAAGAGGATTTCTGTCTTCGTCATACTCCTGCAGGAGCGCGGTGATCAGCCGAGAGGAACGGGACGCCAGCGCCCTCGCGGAGGAATTTGGAACATAGCCCATCTCCTGCGCAATTTTTTTAATCCTCTCGGAAGTCTCCTGCGAGACAGCCCCAGTCTTTCCGTTCATCACACGGGACACTGTCATACTGCTGACTCCTGCTTTTTCCGCAATGTCTTTTAAAGTAACCATATACCCATAATTTCCTTTCCGTTTTGTCTCTTTTCCCGTACTTTCCATAGAAAATCTTTTCTATAGTTACCGTTAACAAAATTATAATGCATTTTTTGCATATATTCAACATTTTCCAAAATTTATATTGACATTTTTAAGCGTAAATTCTATAATTCTTTCGAAAGTTAGCGCTAACGTAACAATAAAACTTTATCAGGAGGTGCGATATGAAACGATTTTTTTCATTCTGCCTTGCCCTCGTCCTTGTTTTATCCCTCGCCGGATGCAGCGGCGGAGGTAAAGGAAGCGGGACTTCTCAGGGCGTACAGGACACACAGGCGGACAAAGGTCTGGAAGTTATGGGCGACAATGTCACCTATGATCCCAACCATCTTGTCAACGACGGCGAGCCCATCACCATCGACTGGTGGGTCTGGGCAACAGAGGATATGTTCCGAAGTATCGCCGAAGCTTATCAGGAGATTCATCCCAACGTGACCATCAACGTGATCAACAATCCGTGGGACGGTTTCTTTACCAAACTCCCCCTTGCTCTTCAGAGAGAAGAAGAAGGACCGACACTCTTTAATGTACATAACAGCTACGAGCATCTTCTCCTTAACTACATGGAACCTTACGATATCGACACAGATGAACTCATCTCAGATTACCCGTCCGCTTCGACTCATCTCATGGACGGAAATGTCTACTATATGGATTACGGTCTGTCCACCGGTATGTTTTACTATAACAAAGATCTCTGGGCGGAAGCCGGGCTGACGGATGACGATATCCCGAAAACATGGGATGAATTTATCGATGTGGCTCAGAAACTGACGAAATTCGATGAAGACGGAAATATGGTTCAGGCAGGATACAACTACAACAACTATTTCAACTCCACTGTCATCGGTCTGAACTACCAGTTCGGAGACAATCTGTTTTCAGCGGACGGGAAGACCTCCCTTGTGAGCGGCGATGGCATGAAGGAGGCAACCTCCTTCCTGATCGATCTCTATGAAAAATACCACGTAGGGGACAAGGATTTCGGCACCAACTACGACCAAAGCTTCTATCAGGGACAGAGCGCGATGGTATTTGCCTGGGGCTTCTTCGTTGGGAACCTCGCAACAAACGCTCCGGACATCAACTACGGCACTTTCGAGATTCCGACTCAGGACGAAGAGACGCCTTACGCTTACTACCGTTACAACGGTGAGTCCACTCCGGGCATCAACAAGAACGCAACCGACGCCCAGAAGGAAGTCGCTCAGGATTTCATCCGCTTCTTCCTGGCCAGCGACGACGTGCAGATCAAACTCAGCCAGGACGGAGGTCTGATCCCTGCCAAGTCTGCCCTTATGGACGCGCCGGAACTCAAGGACACTCCGATCGTCAAAACCGTCGGTCCTCACATCGACCGCTACATATGGCCGGGAGCAATGCCTTCCACAGTCGAGAACAATATGAAGATTGCCGGGGAGGATATTCTCTATAACGGCAAGGACACGGACGACGCTCTTAAGACCGCCGCGGACACGATCGACATCGACCTCGCAAACGCGGACTTCACTTCGAGCGAGAGTCTCTATGCCTATTACAAAGAATAAAGGAGGGGAAATTTATGTTTAAAAGAAGACCGCTTCAAAGTAAAAGCGAAATCTGGATGCGGAATATCGCGATGGGATTCCTTATCATCTATATGACGATCTTCCTGATTATCCCCGTGATCATTGTCATTGCGGGAAGCTTCCATCAGTGGAACCCTTTGAACCAGACTTATAACTGGATCGGACTGGATAACTATATCAGAATGTTCTCTTATCCTACATTCTGGCAGTCCATGGGAAATACCGTAATCTTCTGCGTGGTCGTTGTCTTCTTCCGGGTTCTACTCGGACTGGCGATCGCCTATGCGCTGAATTCAAAACTGATGAAGCACAAGACACTGTTCCGCACGATCTTTTACATGCCTACCGTAACCCCGCTGGTCGCTGTCGCGTATGTATGGAAAATCATGTACAATCCGCAGTTCGGACTCATCGACAACATCTTCGGACTGGATATCAACTGGCTGTTTGACAGCAAGTTCGCGCTGCCCGCCCTGATGGCGATGACGATCTGGAAAGATTTCGGATACGCTGTGATACTCTTCCTGTCCGGTCTGCTTTCCCTGCCCTCCGACTGCTATGAGTCGGCGAGTATCGACGGAGCGAATGCATGGCAGACTTTCCGCTATATCACACTGCCCCTGCTCAAACCGACCATGCTGTTCGTCGTGGTAACCTCGATCATATCCTATCTGCAGGCATATGTACCGGTGCTTGTCATGACCACAGGAGGACCGGGTACTTCGACCTACTTAAGTTCATACCTCGTCTACGATCAGGCGTTCAAACAGTATAACTTCGGGTTTGCATCAGCCATCTCTCTCTTCATTCTGGTGCTGACCGCGATATTCACCGTGATCTCGTTCAAGGTCACCGGCGCAAATGAAAGTTAAGGGGGTCAGGATATGAAACACAAAATATTGAAAACTGCTTTATACATCGTGCTCGCCCTTCTCGGAGTCATCACCGTCTTCCCGTTTGTGTGGATGGTGCTCTCCTCCTTTAAGACGAACGGCGAGATACAGTCCATCGTCCAGACGCTGCTCCCGCAGGAGGCGACCATCGACAACTACATGAATCTCCAGCAGACCTTTGATTTTCTGCGGTATTTCATGAACAGTATCTTCATTGCCGTAGCGGTTACAGCGATTGTGATCTATACAAGCTGCCTGTGCGGATATGTACTCGGCAAGTATCAGTTTAAAGGGAAAAATGTTATCTTCGGCTTTGTCATGATGACGATGATGGTTCCGTGGTCGGTCACCATCATCCCGAGATATACCATGTTCATGGAAGCCGGTTTGCAGGATACATATATCTCTCTGATCCTGCCGGTCATGGTCAGCGGATTCGGCATCTTCATGATGAAACAGAACATGGAAAGCATTCCGGATGAACTGATCGAGGCTGCCCGTATGGACGGTTCCAACGAGTTCCAGACATTCCACAGACTGGTGCTTCCACTGTGCAAGAACGGAATATCCGCTATCGCCATCTTCCAGTTCCTCTGGGTATGGGAAGATTACCTCTGGCCATACCTGATGATTGACAGTGAAGGAAAACAGCTCCTTGCCGTAGGTCTCACCCTCTTTAACGGAAGGTATTCCACAGATTACGGCGGACTGTTCGCAGCAACGACAATTTCGATCCTTCCGGTTATCATCGTATATGTAATATTCCAGAAACGCTTCGTGGCAGGTGTTGCCGCCGGAGCAGTGAAAGGTTAACATAGATACGGCAGCGTCACTGCCGGCAGCCGCGCACTACATCTGTCAGTGCGCGGCATAACAGTTGAAAGGAGATTCAAATATGAGACCAGAACTGATCGCAGAAACTCATCCTGAGACTGCACCTGAAAATATTATCAAAGGAGACTGCTGGCGGATCTCTGTCCTCACAGAAAGCCTGCTCCGCCTCGAATATGATCCGGACGGGATTTTCGAAGACAGGGCGACGCAGTCCGTGTGGAACCGCAATTTCCCCAAAAGCTCTTTCCGCGTAATCAATACGGACGATTCTCTGGAAATCATCACCCCCAGAGCACACCTGATCTATGACCGCAACCCCTTTTCTGCCAGCGGACTGTCCATACAGGCTATTGGCAATTACAGCGCGTACCACAGCATCTGGCACTACGGAGAGGATTTCCACGATTTGGGTGGAACAGCCCGCACGCTGGATGAAGCAGACGGGGCAATCCCTCTGGATCACGGAATTATAAGCCGGGACGGCTTCTCCGTCATGGACGACAGCCGCTCCCTCGCACTCCGGGACGATGGATGGGTGGAACCCCGGCGGAGCGGATGCATCGACATCTACTTCTGGGCATACGGTCATGATTACCAGCAGGCACTCAAAGACTTCTGTCATCTGTGCGGGAAAAGCCCCATGATCCCCCGCTATGCACTCGGGAACTGGTGGAGCCGCTACTATAAATATACAGAAGAATCCTACAAAGAGCTGATGGAACAGTTTGAAAAAGAAAACCTTCCGTTTTCCGTTGCAGTCATTGATATGGACTGGCATCTGGTGGATATCAATCCAAAATACGGCAGCGGATGGACCGGCTACACATGGAACCGTGACTTCTTCCCTGATCCGGAAGGCTTTATGAAATGGCTCCACGACCGGAATATGCATGTTACCCTGAACATTCATCCGGCTGACGGAGTCCGCGCACACGAAGAAATGTATCCGGAGATGGCTCAGGCACTGGGAATTGATCCAAAGACCGAACAGCCTGTCGTATTCGATATCTCCAATCCGGATTTTCTCGAAGCCTGCTTCCGTCACATCTTCCATCCAGAGGAGGAAAAGGGCGTGGACTTCTGGTGGATAGACTGGCAGTCCGGTGGAATCAGCAAAGTGGAAGGACTAGATCCTCTGTGGATGCTGAACCACTATCATTATCTGGACAGCGGAAGAGACGGAAAACGTCCGATGACATTTTCCCGATACGCGGGTCCCGGAAGTCACCGCTATCCTGTCGGTTTTTCGGGAGATACAATCATTACATGGGATTCGCTGGACTTCCAGCCCTATTTCACCGCCACCGCCTCGAACATCGGCTACGGGATGTGGAGTCATGACATCGGCGGTCATATGCTGGGTTTCAAGGACGATGAGATGGCCGGGAGATGGCTGCAGTTCGGTGTGTTCTCACCAATCATGCGTCTCCACTCCAGCAGCAGTGAATTCAACGGGAAAGAGCCATGGCGCTACAAACCTGAAGTCTGCTCTATGATGAAAGAGTTCTTAAGGCTCCGCCACCGCCTCGTTCCTTATCTGTACACAATGAATTACCGTGCATACGAGGAGGATATTCCACTGATGCTCCCTATGTACTACGGATGGCCGGAAGAAGAATCTGCTTACCATGTACCCAATGAATATCTCTTCGGAAGTGAAATGATCGCGGTCCCTGTCACTTCGCCCTGCATACCGAAACTGAATGCGGCAAAAGTAAAGGTATGGCTGCCTGACGGAATCTACTATGATGTATTTACAGGACGGAAATACAGAGGCGGCCGTATACTTGCCATGTACCGGGATATCAATTCCATCCCGGTTCTCGCAAAAGCCGGTGCCATCGTCCCCATGACTGACGAAATAAACGATGCGGGAAGTAATCCGCAGGAATTGAACATCCATGTTTACGCCGGAGCGGACGGAAGCTTTATACTCTATGAAGATGACAACATCTCAGAAGACTATAAAGTAGGAAAATGTGTTACAACGGCGATGAAATTCCACTGGGGTGACAATACAGAATTCATCATCGAAGGAGCTCACGGAGAAACAGAATTAATTCCCGAGAAACGTACATATGTCGTTCAGCTGCATGGTATAAAAGACTGCACAGATCAGATCTCCGTATATACCGATGGTTCCGCTCTGTCAGAGTCGTCCGACTGCAGTATCATTTACGATGAAAAAACCTGTACCCTCACCTGTACCCTGAAGGATATTCCCGTCTGCGCCCAGATCCGCCTGCTCGCGGAGCACGCGGAAGCAGCGGAAAATGACATTGTAAAGGAATGCTTTGACTTTCTGAATCAGGCAGAGATTTCATTTATACTCAAAGACACTCTCTATAGCATGGTCCGGAAATCAGACGACCGGACGATTCTGCTCTCCCAGCTTCAGACTATGGATCTGGACGCAGATCTTCTCGGCGCTCTGACTGAGATCATCAGCGCCTAAAACTGCCGCAGGGCGGCACCGGTATTTCTAAAGTCTTTACAGATCAAGGAAATAATCCGATGCCGCCCTGCGGTTTTATCTCTGCTGTTTCTAATTATAATTTCTGTATTTCTTCCTTTATGATATCCCGTACTTCGTCCGCCGCCTTCAGTGCAGCCCCCAATATCGAACACGGTTTATCCAGCGTAATCTTACTTCCATCTATCTGCGTGATCACACCGCCTGCTTCTTCTATAATAATAGAAGCCGCCGCGTAATCATAGGGATTCAGCTTCATTTCCAGATACACAACACTGGCCCCGGCCGCTACACGGCACAGATCAAGCGCCGCTGACCCGCCGCACCTCACTGCAAGGCTCCGGTTAAACATTTCCTGCACCACACGGAATAAAAGACCTGTATCAGAATTATTGTATCTCGCACATCCAAAAGAGGCGATTCCATCTTTAAGCCCGCTGTACGGCACATGAATCTTTTCTCCATTCAGATATGCTCCGTTTCCCCTGACCGCAGTGAACATCTCATCCACATATGGATTATATACAAATCCCGCGATCATTTCTTTTGCATATGCAAGCCCCACGGAAATACAGCTGTAATTGTACCTGAACATAAAATTCGTTGTTCCGTCAATCGGATCGATCAGGAAACACAGGCTGTCAAGTTCTTTCTCCCTGGTGTTTCCTTCGGTCTCCTCCTCTCCGAAGAAAGCAGCCTCCGGTACGATACGATGCAGCTCTTCTATCAGAAATTTCTGGATTGAAACATCATAGGCAGTAACAAAATTTGCCGCGCCTTCCTTGTGCTGTACGGAATCAGAGGACAGATGAGCTTCCTTCATCATCATGCCCGCACGCCGCACAACCTCTTCCACTGCCTTGTAGTCAACTTTTATATCCATCTCATTATTCTTCCTTCCCGTACAGGAGCAGCTCCGCCGCCTGTTCGTCCGTTCTGTCCCTCTTTCCATATGCTTTCCTCTTTGATTATAGATGTTATCAGTTTCTTTGACAATCTTATTTGTGAAAATCAGCC